>ERZ507021.325-NODE-325-length-16636-cov-29.4021_pt1 | contig 16636 bp, 10 predicted proteins | sample MGYA00512877_ERZ507021 | MGnify/ENA metagenome assembly ERZ507021 | reverse complement strand
AGAGCGCACGCCTGATAAGCGTGAGGTCGATGGTTCGAGTCCATTTAGGCCCATTTGGAGAAATACTCAAGTGGCTGAAGAGGCGCCCCTGCTAAGGGTGTAGGTCGGTAACACGGCGCGAGGGTTCAAATCCCTCTTTCTCCGTTATGGCCCGTTGGTCAAGTGGTTAAGACACCGCCCTTTCACGGCGGTAACATGGGTTCAAATCCCGTACGGGTCATCTTAATATGTTATTTTAATATCGCGGGATGGAGCAGTCTGGTAGCTCGTCGGGCTCATAACCCGAAGGTCGTAGGTTCAAATCCTGCTCCCGCAATTATGGTCCTATGGTGTAGGGGTTATCACGCCTGCCTGTCACGCAGGAGATCGCCGGTTCAAATCCGGCTAGGACCGTGTGACTAATTTTTTTAACTATCCTTTTTAGGATAGTTTTTTTATTACATTACTTAATACACGGGATATTATGTATTGCTTTGAGTTTTATTTAATACTTTATTGTGATAAAATTTAATAGTTACAATCCATTCCCGAAAGGATTCGTTTTAAACGAAGATGCCTTGTAACCAAATTACTTATAATAATGGGGGAATTAAATTGACAGAAAAACACCTTTTTACTTCTGAATCAGTATCAGAAGGTCATCCAGATAAAATTGCAGATCAAATAAGTGATTCAATTTTAGATGCAATGTTAGAACAAGATCCTGAGGCAAGGGTCGCTGTTGAGACTACAGTAACTACAGGATTAGTAGTAGTAGTGGGTGAAGTTTCCACAACAGCACATATTGATATACAAAAAGTTGTTAGGGAAACTATAAAAGAAATTGGATACAAAAATGGTAAATATGGGTTTGATGGTGATAATTGTGCCGTCATAACAGCTATAGATGAACAATCTCCAGATATTGCTTTAGGAGTTGATAATTCTCTTGAAGTAAAAAATGGAGATGTAGATCCACTTGACCAAATTGGTGCAGGTGATCAAGGAATGATGTTTGGATATGCTATAAATGAAACACCAGAATTGATGCCATTGCCAATCTCACTTAGTCATCATTTAATGAAAAAAGTAGCTGAAGTTAGAAAAAACGGAACTTTAGCCTATTTAGGACCTGATGCTAAGGCACAAGTGACAGTTGAATATGATGACAATAATCAACCGTTAAGAATAGATACAGTTGTTTTATCTACACAACACGATGAAAATATTTCACTAGATCAAATTAGAAAAGATGTAATGGATCAAGTTATCACTAAAGTAATACCTGATAAATATTTAGATTCAAATACAAAGTATTTTATTAATCCAACTGGTCGTTTTGTAATAGGTGGACCACAAGGTGATGCTGGTTTAACTGGTAGAAAAATTATTGTTGATACTTATGGTGGATATGCTCATCATGGTGGTGGGGCATTCTCTGGTAAAGATGCTACGAAGGTAGATAGATCAGCAAGCTATGCAGCAAGATATATTGCTAAAAATATTGTAGCTGCAGGATTAGCATCTCAAGTTGAGGTTCAAATATCTTATGCAATAGGGGTAGCTCAACCAGTTTCAGTTTCCGTTAATACATTTGGTAGCGGAAAAGTTTCAAATCAAAAGTTAGTTGATGCAATTAGAAAAGTTTTTGATTTAAGACCTGCTGGAATCATCAAAATGTTAGATTTACGTAGACCTATCTATAAGAAAACTGCAGCATATGGACATTTTGGTAGAACAGATATTGATTTACCATGGGAAAAAACTGATAAGATAAATGAATTGAAGAAAGAGTTAGATTTCTAAATTTCTCTTGAAATAGACATACTATTTTGGTATTATCATTGTAAATTATAATATGAACGTAGATAAGGAATAGTAGAGTCTGTATTTTAATTTAAGAGAGTACATGGTTGGTGTGAATGTACTAAATAGAGATTTGAACTCGCCTTAGATGTTTCTTCATTGAAATTAGTAGGTGAAGACGGTACTTTCCGTTAGAAAAGAAGAGAGCCAATCATTTGATTGGAATATAGGTGGTACCGCGAGTTTTTCGTCCTATACGGAATAGTTTTATTTCGTATAGGCTTTTTTTATCTACAGAAGTTCATTATTTTTGAAAGGATGGAAATAGATGTCATATAAGCATATTGAAATAGAAAAAAAGTGGCAAAGATATTGGGAAGAGCACAAAACATTCAAAACAACTGAAGATGATGATAAGAAGAATTATTATGCCTTAGATATGTTTCCATATCCATCTGGGCAAGGACTTCATGTAGGTCATCCTGAAGGGTATACAGCTACAGATATAATGGCTCGTATGAAGAGAATGCAAGGATATAATGTTCTACACCCAATGGGATGGGATGCATTCGGGTTACCTGCTGAACAGTATGCATTGAATACAGGAAACTCACCACGTGAATTTACTAAAAAGAATGTTAATAATTTTAGACGCCAAATTAAATCTTTAGGTTTATCATATGATTGGGATCGAGAAGTTAACACTACTGATCCTGCATATTATAAATGGACTCAATGGATTTTTGAACAATTATATAAAAAAGGTTTAGCCTATGAAGCTGAAGTTCCAGTTAACTGGAGTCCAGATTTAGGAACTGTTGTAGCTAACGAAGAAGTTATTGATGGTAAAACTGAACGTGGTGGTTTTCCTGTTATTAGAAAACCAATGCGTCAATGGGTATTAAAAATCACGGCTTATGCTGATCGCTTAATAGATGATTTAGACGATTTAGATTGGCCAGAAGCAATTAAAGAACAACAACGTAATTGGATTGGTCGTTCAGTTGGTGCAGCAATAAACTTTCCTGTTTCAGGAGATGAAAATACAAAGATTGAGGTATTTTCTACTCGTCCAGATACAATATTTGGTGTTGCAGCTTTAGTATTGGCACCTGAACTTGAATTGGTTAAGCAATTAACAACTCCTGAACATGAGAATGAGGTAGAAGCATACATAGAAAAAATATCTCATAAATCAGATTTAGAAAGAACAGATTTAGCTAAAGATAAAACAGGTGTATTTACAGGTAGTTATGTTGTAAATCCTGTAAGTGGAGAAAAATTACCTATTTGGATTGCTGATTATGTTTTAAATTCATATGGAACAGGTGCGGTAATGGTTGTTCCTGCACATGATGAACGAGATCATGAATTTGCTCAAAAGTTTGATTTGCCTATCGTACAAGTTATCGAAGGTGGAGATGTTCAAAAAGAAGCATATACTGGTGATGGAGTTCATATCAATTCTGATTTCCTAAATGGCATGGATAAAGAAGAAGCCATTGATGCTATAAATAACTGGCTAGAGGAAAATGGAGTAGGGGAAAAGAAAGTTAACTATCGTTTAAGAGATTGGTTATTCTCTAGACAACGTTACTGGGGCGAGCCTATTCCTGTAATTCATTGGGAAGATGGTGAAACAACTCTAGTTCCAGAAGATGAATTACCTTTATATTTACCTAAAGCAACAGATATTAAGCCTTCAGGAACTGGTGAAAGTCCATTAGCTAACTTAGATGATTGGGTAAATGTTGTTGATGAAAATGGTAGAAAAGGACGTCGTGAAACTAATACCATGCCACAATGGGCTGGTAGTTCCTGGTACTTCCTACGTTATATAGATCCACATAACAATCATGAAGTAGCAGATTATGAAAAATTAAAAGAATGGTTACCTGTAAACTTGTATGTTGGTGGTGCTGAACACGCTGTATTACATTTATTGTATGCTCGTTTCTGGCATAAATTCTTATATGATTTAGGTGTAGTTCCAACTAAAGAACCATTCCAAAAATTGGTAAACCAAGGAATGATTTTAGGTTCTAATCATGAAAAGATGTCCAAGTCTAAAGGAAATGTAGTTAATCCAGATGATATTGTTGAACAATATGGAGCAGATACATTACGCTTATATGAAATGTTTATGGGGCCTTTAGATGCATCTATCCCTTGGAGTGAAGAAGGACTTGGTGGCGCACATAAGTTCATCAACCGTGTTTGGAATTTATTGATTGATGAAAATGACAATTTGCGTGATAGAGTAACTACAATTAACAATCATGATTTAGATAAGATATATAATGAAACTGTTAAGAAAGTTACAGAAGACTATGAGGCTATGCACTTTAATACTGCAATTTCCCAATTAATGGTTTTTGTTAATAATGCTTATAAAGCAGATTCATTACCATTGGAATATGTGGAAGGCTTAGTAAAATTGTTATCACCAGTTGTTCCTCATATTACAGAAGAATTATGGTCTAAGTTAGGTCATGTAGGTAGCATAGCATATGCTAAGTGGCCAACCTATGATGAAAGCAAGTTGGTTGAAGATGTTGTAGAAATTGTTGTTCAAATTAACGGTAAAGTAAGACAACATTTACAAGTGTCTAAAGATGCTAGTCGTGAAGAATTACAAGCACTAGCTTTGAACGACGAAAGAATAAAACAAGAACTTGCGGATAAAGAAGTTAAAAAAGTTATTGCAGTTCCTGGTAAGTTAGTATCAATTGTAGTAGCAAAATAAAGTTTAAACATTAGTATTATTAAAAGATTCGTATTTCATGAGATGCGAATCTTTTTTATTATAGTCAATCTCTCTAACATATAATACTGAGAATTTACGAAGCACAAAAAGGTGAATATTTATGAAGAGAAAAATATATTTATTCGGAAGTATACTTGCTACTTAAGGAATTTTTTTATAAAATGGTAGTTACAATATAAAAATTTTCTGAAAATCCTAAATTATAAAGGAGATTTTACATGAAAAATGAATTATCTCGAGCTTTAACTCATCGGCATGTCCAGATGATAGCAATTGGTGGTGCGATAGGTACAGGGTTGTTCTTGGGATCAGGTTCAGCAATCCAAAAGGCAGGACCAGCTCTGATACTAGCCTACTTAATTGCGGGTATTTTTTGTTTTTTTATGATGCGTGCAATTGGTGAATTAATTTTATCTGATAAAAGTAAGAATTCATTTATCGAATTTGTTAAGGTATATATGGGAAGAGGATGGGAGTTCATTATAGGATGGACTTATTGGTTATGTTGGGCAAGTTTGGCAATGGCTGACTTAACTGCTAGTGGTATTTATTTAAGATATTGGTTTCCGAATCTTCCTCAATGGTTGACAGCATTGATAATCATTCTTGTTCTATTAATTTTCAACTTACTCAGTGTAGGATTATTTGGTGAATTAGAATCGTGGTTTTCTAGTATTAAAGTTTTAGCGATTTTAGCATTAATAGGTACAGGTATTATTTTATTGCTTACCCAGGCAAATGTAGGCGGGAATGAAGTTAGTATCATGAATTTATTTAATCATGGTGGCTTCTTTCCTAAAGGAGCAATAGGATTTATGGCAGCTTTTCCAATGGTTATATTTGCTTTTACTGGTATTGAAATGGTCGGTCTAGCTTCTGGAGAAACTGCTAATCCAGAAAAAGATATTCCACAAGCAATCAATACATTGCCTTTTAGAATAGGATTGTTCTATATAGGTTCGATGTTCGTATTGATGTGTATTTATCCTTGGAATGAAATTGTTACAACTTCTAGTCCATTTGTGCAAGTATTTAATGGAATTGGTATCAAATTTGCTGCTGGAATTATCAATTTTGTAGTATTAACAGCTGCATTATCAGCATGTAATAGTGCGATTTTTAGCACAAGTAGAACTTTATTTGTTTTGTCACATAGTGGTCATGCACCTAAATCTTTTGGTCAAACTAATAATCGGAGTATCCCAGTTAAATCATTGTTATTCTCTTCAAGTTCATTATTTTTAATAGTTATATTGAATTATGTACTACCTAAGAGTATTTTTGATATTATTTCTGGTGTAGCAACAGTTAGCTTTGTTTTTGTATGGATTGCATTAGTTTGGTGTCACTATCAATATCGAAAAAATAGCCCAAATAATAATGAAAAAATTTTTCCGATGCCATTGTATCCGGTAAGTAATGTTATAACAATAATCTTTTTTGTTTTAGTATTAGTTTTATTAACTTTTAATACCAATACATTAATGTCACTTATCTTTTCAATAGTTTGGTTTGGAATTTTGGGAGCAATATATTTCTTTAAAGCTAGAAAGTAGTTTATAAAGCTGGTTAGAATTATCCTAACTGGCTTTTTTAAATGCTTATTTGCAGTCATTAGTAAAATGATTTAAAATTAATGGGCTAAGTATTTTTTGGAAGTAGGAATTACATAAAAATGAATGATAATAATGAACAAATAAAAAAAGATTTAGAAGAAACTTCTTCTAAAGAAAAAATGTTGAAGGGCTCAGCTTGGATGACAGCTGGGAGTATTTTTTCTAGAATTCTGGGAGCAATTTATATTATTCCATGGGCAACTTGGTTTGGAGTTAATTATTTACAAGCAAATGCCTTATTTACTAAGGGATATACTGTTTATGCATTATTTTTGATGCTGTCTACTGCCGGAATTCCATCTGCAGTGGGTAAACAAGTTGCACATTATAATTCTCTCAATGAATATGGAATCGGCAGGCGATTATTTAAGCGAAGTTTAGGTGTAATGATGTTTTTAGGAATTATCAGTGCAATGATTTTGTGGTTTATCGCACCATTAATTTCTCAAGGGGATGCAGCAGTTATTCCTGTATATCGTTCTTTGGCAGTTACATTGCTTTTGATTCCGGTAATGAGTTTAACTAGAGGCTTTTTCCAAGGATATTTTGATATGGCTCCGTTCGCTATATCACAATTAGTAGAACAAGTTGCTAGAATCGTTTATATGTTAGCAGCAACCTATTTAATTACTCAGGTGTTACATGGAAGTTACCAAAGCGCAGTAGTTCAATCAACTTTTGCAGCATTTATAGGAGCTGTTGGTGGCTTATTAGTTTTATTATGGCATTATTGGCGAAAACGACCAACTATGAATTATCTTTTAGCTCACAGTAATAATAAACTAGAAGTCTCTGATAAGAGATTAATAAAGGAAATATTGTATCAATCGATACCTTTCATCATTATTGGATCAACTACAACTTTGTATAATTTATTTGATCAATTTAGTTTTCCAACAATTATGAGTTTTGTTACTGATTATAGTACTAAAGAAATTAATGCATTATATGCTTTATTTGCGGGAAATGCCAATAAATTGATAATGATTACTATTTCAGTTGCTGCTGCGATGGCTGACACTGCAATTCCATTATTGTCTCAAGCTGTTACAAAAAATGATAATGAAGAAGTTTCAGCTGCTTTATTAGATTCGGTAGAATTATTCTTTTTTGTAATGTTACCTTGTTCTTTTGGAATGGCTGCAGTTTCTAGACCACTATATGTTTTATTCTATCCATATGATTATACAGGTATCTTTGTATTAGCCTTTTCATCATATATAGCTTTAGCATTAGGCTTATTTATGGTTTTAGCAGCATTACTTCAAGGAATATATGAAAATACAATAGCAATTAAATTTGCGGTAATTGGAATGATTGTTAAAGTTATAATACAATTCCCATTAACAGCATTTTTACATGTATATGGTCCTTTAGCAGCTACAGGTATAGGAATGACCGTAAGTAATGTATTAATTTTTAGATACTTGTATTTCAAATATAATTTAAATATTAATAAATTACAGAAAAATACTAATATGATGATGTTATTCAGCTTATTTATGTTTATTGTAGTACTCGTTATATCTTTTGCTTTAGGGAAAGTAACAAATACATATAGCAAATTCCAATCCACCATTGTGTTAATAATTGGAGCCGGAATTGGAGGATATATTTATGCTTTCTTAAGTTTGAAGGCAAGACTAGCTGATGATATTTTAGGTGCTAGAGCTAACTTTTTAAGAAGAATATTAAGAATTAAATAGCGTGATGTATATGAGATTAGATAAGTTTTTAAGTCAAACAGGAAAGTTCACAAGAGCGGAAGCAAAAAAGGTTATAAAGGCTAAAAGAGTAAGGTTAAATGGTGAAGTTGTCAAAGACGGAAAGATAAAAATAAATGAAGACTCAGATAAAATTTTTTTAGATGGGGAACTTTTAGCTTTGAATAACACAAAAATATATTATATGTTAAATAAGCCTGCAGGGGTTGTATCAGCTACTAGAGATGATAAAGATAAAACGGTAATTGATTTAATAAATTTTCCTGGAAGAAAAGAAGATCTGTTTCCTGTAGGTAGACTAGATAAAGATACAACAGGATTATTAATTATTACAAATGATGGAAAATTTGCTCATAACATTATTTCTCCTAAAAAACATGTATCTAAAACATATGAAGCAATAGTTACTGGAAAAATATCAGAAAAAGAGGTTAAAATATTTTCTCAAGGCATGGAATTGGCCAATGGGGATAAATTACAACCTGCACAACTTGATATAATATCTTATTCTGAGAAGGATGATACTAGCAAAGTTAGAGTTATTATTCATGAAGGAAAATATCATCAGGTTAGACGAATGTTTGGAGCAGTGTCTCAAAGAGTGTTAGAATTAGATAGAGTAAAGATAGGACTACTTGAATTGGATGATACTTTGGAAAGAGGAGAATATAGGGAGTTAACAGAAGAAGAATTAAATTTAATAAAATAAGGAGAAGAGGACTAAATTTGTCCCTTCCCCTTATTTTTGTTCAGAAATAACTTTCAACATCGTTTTTTGAATCTTTTTAATAATATCTGTTGGTAATGTCACATAGTATTTATGAGATAAATTTTCAGCTATATAGCTGTGTAAATAAACAGCTGCGTTGATTCTTTCATCTAGTGAACTTTCCTTAAACTGTGTGATAAATGCAGCGAGGATACCGGTTAAGATATCTCCCATACCACCAGTTGCCATAAAAGGGCCACCAATTGTTAAATTATCAATATTTCCTGATTGATGATAAATAGTAGTATGGTGTTTTTTTAAAATAACAGTAGCATTTAGCGATGTTTGTTTTTGTAAGTTGATGTCATCAATTTGTTTATCTATAGGAATACCAGATAGTCTTTGCCATTCCATTTGGTGAGGAGTAAAAATAATTTTTTTATTGTTAGCAATCAATTCTTTTAAGGAATCATTTTCAGATATGAGAGTGATTGCTGAACCGTCAATTATGCAAAGTTGATTATCAGAGATATTACTTAATGTAACTTCAAGGACTTCTCTAGCTCTATTATCAGTACCTAATCCAGGGCCTACAACTACTGCATCAGCCGTTGAAATAGCAGTTGTAAGAGATACTTTGTCAAAAAAATTAATAAACATTGCTTCTGGTACGACGGAATGTAATGAAGATAGATTTTCTTTATTAGTTGCAACAGTAACTAGCCCAGCGCCAGCGTGGACAGCAGCAGAAGCAGCCATAATTATAGCTCCACCATAGTTAATGTTTCCGCCAATGAGTAATACCCTACCAAAATTACCTTTATGACTGTTAGGTTCACGTTTTTTAATGACCTTTTGTAAAATATCAAGTGTAATCTCCATAAATAGTACACCAGCCTTTTTTTAAGATATAATTATTATAATTCAAAATTCGTTTATTTTGAAAAAATTATGCTATTATTAAATAGTAAACATTTTTTAGGAGATGAATTGTAGAATGGCAATAGATTGGAAAGCAGAAGTTGAAAAAAGACGAGATGATATTCTCGAAGATTTAAAAACAATGCTTCGAATTGAAAGTGTACGAGATGAAAGTATAGCAACAGCTGATGCACCTTTAGGACCAGGCCCTAAAGAAGCTTTAGATGCTTTTTTGAATATTGGTAAACGTGATGGATTTGAAGTTGAAGAATTTGATGGTATGGCTGGACACATTAAATTTGGAGATGGTAAAGAAGATTTAGGTATTCTAGCACACGTTGACGTAATGCCAGCAGGTAAAGGTTGGGATACAGATCCATTTAACCCAGTTATTAAAGATGGAAAATTATATGCTCGTGGTGCCTCTGATGATAAAGGACCAAGTATGGCAGCATATTATGGATTAAAGATTGTTAAAGAATTAGGATTACCAGTTAAAAAGAGTGTACGTTTTATTTTAGGTACTGATGAAGAAAGCAGTTGGAGAGGAATGACTCACTACTTTGAAAAAATGCCTAAGCCAACAATTGGTTTTTCACCAGATGCATTTTTCCCAATCATCAATGGTGAAAAAGGTAATTTCAGTATGCTTGTAAAATTCGATGGTAAAAATGGGGATGAATTAAAATTATTATCCTTTGATTCTGGTTTACGTGACAACATGGTTCCACGCGATGCAGTAGCCGTTGTTGAAGGTAATGATCTTGAAAGTATAGCTGCTGATTTCAAGCAATATGTTGCTGAAAATAGTGTTTTAAGTGGCGATGCAGAAATTAAAGATGGAAAATTAGAATTATCCTTAATTGGTAAGGCTGCTCATGCACAAGAACCACGTAATGGCGAAAATGCAGGAACTTATTTAGCTGTATTCTTGAATAAGTACAATTTTGCTAAGGATGCCAAGGGATACTTAGCTTTTGCTGCTGAATACTTACATCAAGATTCACGTATGGATAATTTTGGAATTAGCTATACTGATGAAGTAATGGGTGATTTAACTATGAATGCTGGTATCTTTACATTTGAAGCTGGCAAAGGTGGAGAAATTACTTTGAACTTCAGATATCCTAGAGGTATTGATGATGAATATGTATTCAATGCTGTTAAGGAAGCTGCAACTAAATTAGAAGCTGTTTCATTTGAAAAGAAGGAACATGCAATGGTACCACATTATGTTTCACCTGAAGATCCATTGGTTTCAAAATTATTGGCTGTTTATAGTCGTCAAACAGGTCAAGAAGCTCATGGCATGGTTGTCGGTGGGGGAACTTATGGTAGATTGTTAGAACGTGGTGTAGCATTTGGCGCTATGTTCCCAGGTGTTGAAGACACAATGCACCAAGCAAATGAATTTATTCCAGTAGATGATGTAATGAAAGCTGCTGCAATCTATGCAGAATCCATCTATGAATTAATTAAAGACTAATTTAAGAGAACTCCAAAATAGTGATTTTAGCTATTTTGGAGTTCTTTTGTGTATAAAATATGATTTTTATAAATTAAGTCAAAAATAAAGTATGATGAAGAGAAATATTAGAAAAGTAAAATATCAAAATCTGGATATAGGACCAATTTCTTAATTTATGCAAAGTAACTGTTTTTGATGAAAAATTGCAGAAATTAAAAAATTGGTCCTGTATAGAAAATGGAAAAATGCGATTAAATGAAAATAAAATTTATGTATAAATGAAATTGTTATGGTTTATAAAATTTAGTATTATAGTTCTATAATAGGAGAATTTTACATGTAAGGTGGTGACTAAGATAGAAAATTTAGAAGAGATCCCCCTTTTTAATGACAGTGAAGATGTTAAGAAGGATAAGAAATTTGATATAAAACATATAGTAGATGATGAAAATCGTTTGATAAAAAATAAAGGCAGAGTTCAACAACATGGAGAAGTTTTCACACCAAATTGGATGGTAAAAAAGATGCTATCTGAGCCAGAAATTCAATTAAAGTTACAAGATACTCAAGCTACTTTTTTAGAGCCAAGTGTAGGTGAAGGTGCTTTCTTAAAAGAGATACTTCATCAAAAATTAGGACACGTTGACGATACATCTAATAAAAGTAATTGGACAGAAAATACTTTGTGGGTATTAACAAGTATTTATGGAATTGAATTATTAACTGATAACTTAGTTAAAGCGAAGCAACAAATGATGAAAGTATTGATTGAACATTATCAAACTTTTTATCAAAAGAAAATAAGTAGTAATACTGATTTTTACAAATCTGCTAGTTTTATTATTGATAACAACATCGTACAAGGAAATACACTAACTTATTTAAATGATTCTGATAATTTAATCATGTTTAGTAAGTGGGAAAGGGTTGGCGATGAAGTCAGTCAATTACAATTTACTTATAAGTCATTACTAGGGGATGAAAAGAATCAACTTGATTTGTTTGAATCAAGTGGGCAATTGAACTTATTGGATGACTTAATGGAAGAAACGCCAGATAACAAGTTCATTAAGATTAGTAAAGTATATAAAGGAGGAGTTGGCGTTATGAAAGACAAATTTAAATTTGATGTTGTGATTGGTAATCCACCATATCAAGAAGAAGGAAAAGGGGAAAAAGCACGTTCAGAACCGATTTATCATTATTTTTTGGAGCAAGCGTATAAAATCTCAGATATAGCTGAATTTATTACACCAGGTAGATTTTTATTTAATGCTGGACAAACACCAAAAAAGTGGAATAGAAAAATGTTGTCTGATGAACATATAAGAATATTATATTATGAACAAAATTCCTCTAAAGTATTTGCGAATACTGACATTAAGGGGGGGGGGTAGCGGTTACTTTAAGAAACAGTACATCTATTTTAGGACCCATAGGCACATTTACGCCGTTCAAAACATTGAATAATATAATGAAAAAAGTATGGGAGAAAGAAGAAAAATCTTTAGCTGAAATAATTTCTTCACGTGGGACATATCGTTTTTCTGAACAACTATTTAATGATATTCCGGATGTAAAAAATAGACTGGGAAAAGGTTCAGGAAATATGATAGTATCGAATTCTTTTGACAAGTTACCTGATATTTTAACAAAAGAAAGAAAAAGTAAAAGTGATTATAAAATTTTAGGTAGGTACAAAGGAAAAAGGGAATATAGATATATTCAAAGAGAATATGTGCTAGATAACAAATTTATCAAATTTTATAATATTTTTGTACCAGAGGCAAATGGAACAGGAGCAATTGGAGAAGTTTTAAGCACACCCCTAATCGGGGAACCCCTAATCGGGAGTACTGATACTTTTATTTCTATAGGCAGTTTTATAACAAATGAAGAAGCTATAGCGGCTATTAAATATATAAAGTCAAAATTTGCTAGAGCAATGTTGGGGATATTAAAAATTACACAGCATAATCCTCAGAGTACATGGAAATATGTCCCTCTCCAAGACTTTACTTCAAATTCTGATATTGATTGGACAAAGTCCATTCATGAAATTGATGAACAACTGTATAAAAAATACAATTTATCAGAGGAAGAAATAGAATTTATTGAAACTAAAGTTAAGGAGATGAACTAATATGGCTGTAAAAATTAAAGTTAATAGAAGAATTATTCCAATGATCTATGCTTATACAACTCCAGAAATAGCAAGACACGATGGCTGGATTAAGATAGGATATACTGATAAGCAAACCGTTGAAGAAAGAGTTAAGCAACAGACACATACTGCGGATGTGAAAGCTAAGATTGAATGGAAAGGTAATGCACGTTATCAAGATGGAAGTGATGAATTATTCACTGATCATGAGTTTCATGAGTACCTAGTTAATAAGAGACACGTTGAACGTGAACCAAATACTGAATGGTTCAAAATTGACAAAAACCTGTCTAGACATTACTATCATCAATTTACAGAAAGAGAGTATAGTGATCTACAAGGTAAAAGTAGTGGCTCTCAGTATGAATTACGTAAGGAACAAAACGAGGCTGCTGAAAAAGCTATGAATTACTTCATAAAGAATGGTAGAGGTAGTGAATTTTTATGGAATGCAAAACCTCGATTTGGTAAAACGTTAACTACCTATGACTTAGTAAGGCGAATGAAATTAAGAAATGTTTTAATTGTAACTAATCGTCCAAGTATTGCTAATTCATGGTATGACGACTTTATGAAGTTCATTAGCTGGCAAACTAATTATTATTTTATAAGTGAAAATGCTGCTTTAAAAGGTAGAGATGTTTATTCGAGAAAAGAATATGAAAAAGCAATTGAGAATAAAGATGATAATTTCGGACAAATTACTTTTGAGAGTTTACAAGGACTAAAAAGACATTTAATTAATGGTAGTATTGATAAAAAATTAAATTGGATTGCTGATACACCTTGGGATTTACTAGTAATTGATGAAGCTCATGAAGGTGTGGATACCTATAAAACTGATAGAGCATTTGATAATATTAAGCGTAATTATACTTTGCATTTGTCTGGGACACCATTTAAAGCATTAGCCAGTGGAAAATTTTCTGAAAAGCAAATATATAATTGGTCTTATGCTGATGAACAGACAGCTAAGGAACAATGGGAAAAGCAAGATAAAGATAGAAGTAATCCATATGGAACAATGCCTAAGTTGAATATGTTTACTTATCAAATGTCTGAAATAATAGAAGAAAAAGCTAAGCAAGGTATTCTTTTAGATGATGATGATAGAGTAGATCCAGCGTTTGATTTGAATGAATTTTTTAAAACTGATAATAAAGGAAAATTTATTTATGATAGTCAAGTTGATAGATTTTTAGATGCTCTAACAACACAAGAAAAGTATCCATTTTCAACACCCGAATTAAGAAAGGAATTAGCACATACTTTTTGGTTGTTGAATCGAGTTGATAGCGCTAAAGCTTTGGCTAAAAAATTAGCAGAACATGAAGTATTTAAAGATTATAAAGTTGTCTTAGCTGCTGGTGATGGAAGTCTGGATGAAGATGAAAAAGAGAGTAAAAAAGCTTTTGATAGAGTACAAGAAGCTATCCAAAAATATCCTAGAACGATTACGATAAGTGTAGGTCAGTTAACTACTGGTGTAACAGTTAAGCCTTGGAGTGCTGTGATGATGCTATCGAGTATGAAGAGTCCAGCAGAATATATGCAAGCAGCTTTCCGTGCTCAAAATCCATATGTTTATGGTGATGACGAAGGTCATACATTACAAAAAGAGAATGCATATGTTTTTGATTTTGACCCTACAAGAACTTTGATGATTTTCGATGAATTTGCTAATAATTTATCTCCAAATACTGCTAATGGTAAAGGAACTGCTAAGGAACATGAAGAAAATATTAAACGATTGCTAAACTTTTTCCCTGTAATTGGAGAAGACGAAAATGGTAAGATGGTGGAATTGGATCCAAAACAAGTTTTATCTATTCCAAGACGTTTAAAATCTCAGGAAGTTGTAAAGCGAGGATTTATGAGTAATTTCTTATAATATCTTTAATGCACCAAGTGAAATTAGAGATATTTTAGGTAAATTAGTTCCTGCCAAGGAAGAAAAGAGCAAGAAAAAAGATAATACGATAGATAATGCAGGAAATGTGTTAGTTAATAGCAATGGTGAGATTGATATTCCAGAAGAAAAAGTAATTGGTGAAGCAAAGGATTTATTTGGAGGAAAAATTTTTAAGGAAATTGACGAAAGAATAGGTTATTCTGAGAAAGACATCAATCAAGAAAATATTTGAGAACAAGTTAAAGACTTAAAACAAAGAATTAATAATGTAACTGATAGTTTAGTAGATAAAGTTAAAGAGAAGCATAGTTTGACCAATAAACAAGCTAAGAAATATAGCGATAATTTGAAAAAAGAGCATGATCAAAAGTTAAATCAGATGATAGACGATTACGATCGTAAGAAGAAAATTTTAGAAAATAAAATTGCAAAAAAACAAAGTCAAGCTAAAACTAAAGATGATTTGGCTAAATTAGATAAAGAATTAGAAGTTGGACAAAATAATATTATTAATGAACTCGCAAAAGATTTAACTAAATTAACCACTGATGTTAAAGAGAATACTCCTAAGAAAATTATTGAAAGAGTTAATTATGACGAAGAGGTTAAAAAGAAAAATGAAGTTGAGCAAGATGTGCGTTCACATTTAAGAGGCTTTTCTAGAACAATTCCAAGTTTCATTATGGCTTATGGAGATAAAAATCTGAACTTACGTAATTTTGACGACTATACTGAAGATGATGTATTTGAAGAAGTAACAGGAATTACTGAAGAACAATTTAGATTCCTACGAGATGGTGGGGATTATACTGATCAAGAAAGTGGACAAAAAGTTCATTTTGAAGGACATTTATTTGATGAAGTAGTATTCAATGATTCCATTCAAGCATTTTTAAAGAAGCGTGAAGAATTAAGTAATTATTTTGATGATGAAAGTACAGAGGATATTTTTGATTATATTCCAGCTCAAAAGACAAACCAAATTTATACTCCGAAAGCTGTTGTTAAACATATGGTTGACGATTTAGAAAAGAATAACCCTGGAATATTTGATGATCCTAATAAAACGTTCGCAGATTTATATATGAAATCAGGATTGTATATTACAGAAATAGTTAAACGTTTATTCAGAAGTCAGAAGATGAAGGAGCTTTATCCTGATGATAATGAAAGAATTAGACATATCATGGAATATCAGGTATATGGATTTGCACCAACTAGAATTATTTATTTAATTGCTACTAATTATATTTTTGGATTTAGCGATGAGATAAAAAATAATGCTTTAGATAAACATTTTAAGCAAATTGATACAGCTCAATATGCTAAGGCAGGAACTTTAGAAAAATTAATTCAAGATGAATTTGGACAAGAGTAGTAGTGAGAAGGAGGTGTAGAGAAAAAAACAATACGGTATGTGTTGGCTAAAGTATCTGAAATGTGTGGTATTCAGAAAAGGTAAGTTATATTCTTAAATAAAAAAATTATTTTTAAGGAATTCAAACGTAAACACACTATAGTGTGACATTACAGATAAAAAGGCCCTCAAAATCACATTTTCCTAGTGATT
>ERZ507021.321-NODE-321-length-17026-cov-19.5968_pt1 | contig 17026 bp, 29 predicted proteins | sample MGYA00512877_ERZ507021 | MGnify/ENA metagenome assembly ERZ507021 | reverse complement strand
GGCCGAATACGGATTAGGTAATGAGCCTGTCGTATTCCAATGCTCTTATTGTTGCCGGAAAGAAAAAGGCCGCCGGAGCGACCTGTGATTAAGTTAAATGTAATTAATGCATATCCGGGATATGGTTATCAGTTCAGCCCAGTGAGATTAACCGGAGTGATGGCTGATTAACTCCGTAGGAATAACTTATGTTTGTGTCCCACGAATTAAGTGAAATGAAGCAAAAAATAATGGCTTTGGAAAATGAGATGAAATTAAATATTGCCGCCAGCAATTTCATCTTCCATCACATAATCGAAACCATTAATACCAAATACCCTGACAGTGATTTCATCGAGTCACTAAAAAAGAATATTGAAAATGACATCCAGAAAATCACTAATCCAACCCATAACCTGAAGAAAGCAATTAACACCTTACTTCAAGATCCTGTACGTCAGATGTGCAAACCCAAAGATGAGCCTTTCATAAAGTAACTACAACGGCGGTCACAAGGCAGCCTCTTTTGCGATAGCAATAATCAAGGCCTTAGCTTGCCGGATAGCCGCCGATTCATACTGTCCCAGTGACAGTTCGTCGTTTCGTTCCATCGTTACCTGCAGGGAAAATATACTCATCAGCGGTAACATGGAATCTTTAACATCAACATATGCTGTAACTGTATCAGAGTCAGGGGTAATACTATGAGCCACGAAAGTAAAGTTAGGTGTCACGCCATTAAGCCATGCTGTATCGATGAATGTTTCACGTATGAAAATCTGGTTATCCTTAATTCTCAGCACACCGTTAAATACAGCTGAAGCGTCAGTGTCAGCCACTACATCATCAGATGGGGTCACATTCACCCCGACAGAACAGCCAGCCGGTGCGTTGCTTTCGATGCGCAGTGGCTCACCCTGGGTATAATCCACATCATACTCACGATGGAATGTACCGGAATGTTTACCTGCAATCTTGTCACTGACCAGTAGTCGTTTGCCCTGCCAGATATTAAAGCTCACATAATCACCGGCAGCCGCGCTACCCAGACTGCCTATGGATACTGTTAATTTTTTCATCTCAATACCTTTTTGCAGATATCAGAAAGCCGCACACAGCTCTTGTGTTAAGTGATAACGAGGTGATTGATACTGTGGCGGCGTATATGAAAAAAGGCCGCACAGGGCGACCTTTGGTAATTTATATCCATATGATATTACTTACATTTAATATCTTTAAGTCCTTCTAACTGATTGAGGCGCGATGCAACTTTTTTCCGGGCATCGCTTTTTGCCATCCCGTTGCCTATGCCAAAATCACCTAAAAATCCTAGGACAGTTTTTCCATCAAACTCCCCCGTGTTCTCAATTTCAGTTTGAATACCACGTGTTTTAGCAATTTCAACCTTTAGGTCATTACATGTCATGATCCCAGATTCTTCTGCTGTAACCGGAGCCGCTTGCGGGTACTGTTTTGTAGCACATGAAACTAAAAATAATGAAGATACTGCAATAAGAAATACTGATTTTTTCATGATTAGTTAAATTTAATTTTATTTTACAGTATTTTTATTATTGCTAACCATAAGATATAAAACAAGTAATTGAATAAATTATATAAATAAAAATAAACATTAATACACTAAATAAAATTAACGGCGTTTTAATTCAAAAATATAACTTACTGCAACGAATTACATTATGTAATCAACTAATTAAATTTAGGGCATAAAACCCCGCAAATGCGAGGTTTCAGTTTATAAGCAATGTGACACGGGAATCAACGCTATCTCCACCTTAGTCTGCTCAAACCGTTCCGCTTCCATTTCCACTCCCACGACGCGACGGTTATGCTTCAGCGCGGCTTTCAGTGTCGCTCCGGATCCCATAAAGAAATCGGCTACCAGGTCACCTTCACGGCTGCTGGCTTTTATGATGTGCTCCATCATTGCGGCTGGTTTTTCACAGGGGTGCTTTCCGGGATAATACTGAACCGGCGGGAATGTCCACACATCGGTATAAGGCACATCAACTGATACCGTGAAGTAACGACGTAATAACTGATACTGACCTGCCAGTTCGTGATATTCACGCCTGAGTGTGTGTTGCTCACTGACCAGATCATTATGTTCACGGTATAACGGGTTATTTCGCTGACACTCTGCAGCTGTCCGCTGAAAAAGTGCCTGTAATTTCCGGTAATCCGCTTCATTCGGTAACTGCCACTGACTGTACCCGAACCAGTGTGAAGACATCTGCTTGCCGGTTGCCTGGTCAATTTCTTTTGCCGTGATACCCAATGCATCACGCGCCTGCCGGAAATACTCAATCAGCGGGGTAAACACATTTTTCTTCAGTTCATCCCGCCGCTGGTGGTACTCACTGCCTTTTCCTTTTACCGGTCCCTGATAATGCTCTGCAAACAGGATCCGCTCAGTAGACGGGAAAAAACAACGCAGGCTTTCTTTGTTTTGCCGCCGCCACGGCCCGGAAGGCTTCGCCCATATGATATGGCTGAGAACACTGAACCTTTCCCGCAACAGAATTTCTGTATCTGAGGCCAGACGCGAACCACAAAACAGATAAAGGCTGCCGTTTGGTTTCAGTACCCGCCAGAATTCAGCCAGCATTTCGTCCAGCCAGGAAAGGTAAGCAGAAACATCCGGCCACTGATTATCCCAGGCACATGTTTTTACCTGAAAATACGGCGGGTCCGTGGCGATTAAATCAATGCAATTGTCCGGGAGGGTTTTGATATAGCTGAGTGAGTCGTCGTTGACTAAATTAATACTGTTTAAATTAACAGTGTTTTTCATAGATCCGGGTAACCTTTTTTGTTAAGCTCCCTTTGCTTTGTGCACACAAGCAGTGGGCCTTGGTTTATCCGTGATCGCTTTAACGGGTGAATGGCTGGGAAGGTGCTACCAACACCCACCAGCCGCCCATTTCACAGTTTAAAGTCGTTTAAATCGTTCACCGTTGCCGCAGTCTTTCAAAAGACCGGCAAGGCTGAACTGAGTAAGAAGAAGTTGACAACGCGGCAGGGAAAGCCCTGACAAGGCAGCCGCATCACTGACAGAGAAAACCCCGTCCGGTAACACTTCAAAAAAACAAGCCGCTGCTGTTGTCATATCACTCTGTTTTAACATGGTATTTTATACCTTTGGTCAGTTATTGTGCATAAATACACATGTAACTCTGACCAAACGTAACAGCAAGTCTTATGTTTATTTCAGGCAATAAAAAGCCCCACCGAAGTGAGGCTATTAATTCTTTATTTTGGCAGCGCCGAAGTTACACGCGCAGCGCTAATTTATCACACTTTACCGTACGGACATCCGGACAGTCAAGTTATTTACTGATTATTTGATCAGTAAAATATCCATGCAATCAGGCAGCTTTCAGTGTCGTATGGATTACACCCGCTATATAGGCTTCCGCCCGTGCCAAATATGACGTGATGTAATCTGGCCGCTTTTTCCACTCCTTCGCAATCGCACGACATGAAATATGATTCTGATAGTGCAGACAGACGATTCTGTACCCATCGATATCGTATTTCTTCAGGCTACCAACAGCCTGATCGATAACCATACCTTCAATATCATCAAGCCACGGCCGATCTCCGGAAGAGGATGCTGACATGTAAGAGACCCCCTTATACTCAGTTCCGGTACGTGACGAACTCCAGTTTCCCCAGGCTTCCAGCCAGTCTTTTATACTTCTGCTCATCACCAAACATTCCGAACTCTGCTGAATATCGCTCATTGTTTATCTCTCCGCGCTCCGTACAGCGCATTAACCAAAAACACCGAGGCCGAATGCCCGGCGTAAACATTTCGCCATAAACTCATTCTGGCTGTCGTACTTTGCTTCCCATGCTGTCGGGTCGCGGTGTAACTCGTCATGGTGAATACGGCACAGCGGGATAACTTCGTAGTCGTGTGCCTTTGTCCCCATACCACCAGCGCCATGACCGATGATATGATGCGGGTCGTCTGCCTGCTGCCCGCACACACAACACGGCTGTTTTTTCACCCATTGCAGATACGTCGGGCACACCCAGCGCTGATATTTCGGGATTTTCATAAAGCTTTGTGGCGGCTCAGGATCCACCTTGAGAACAACGACAGGCTTTATCTTCTCTACGATGTCATGAACAATCCGGTTGTGTGAGCGCGGCTGGTGAACGATGGAATGCTCCGTCATGGTGCCGGTTATCTCTTCCTCCGGTTTCTGCATCAGAATGTAGGAACTGATAAAGGCCGGAAGATGATCACTGACGCGGCGCATCACCGACCAGGTGAACAAATCGGAAGGATTCAGAAGATGACCGACCGGCAGCCGCAGATCGGTAAAGATGCAACGCGCCACCAGTGCCCGCTGGTTACACAACAGAATTTCGTCCGCCTGCTGCTGGTGGACATCACCCGCCCGCAAGATGTTGTCATGGTGCCAGCATGTCCGGATAAAACCATCTTTGTGGCGAGTCATGGTCAGTTCGTGGTGGTGGTAAGGGTTTTCCGGATCGTTAATCTGGCAGTAGCCAACTGATTTAACGTAGTGACGGGATCCGGATAGTCCGCCGGCGGCTTTTATCACGGCGGGATTATCCAGGAAACGAAGTACCCGCTCATCTGTCAGCAGCGGCTGCGCATCTGCCGGAACACGACCGGACGGAATACCATTCATGCACTGCGGCGCCACGCTCACAACATAACGGGTGCCGTTCCGGAAATTGCAGATCTCCGCACCCGGATTAAAAATCAGGAGCCGAGCATCTTTCTGGACAAAGCCGGTTAACAGGTAATTCATCAGGCCACCGCCGGAGTCATCATCAGTGCCAGAAGTTCCGCTGATTTGCTCTCAAAGAAATGCGGCTGCGTTTCACGGGGATTCGCCGGGGATGTCATGTTTTTACCGTATGCCAGTCCACGCGTGGTTACCGACCAGAACAGGCGCTGTGTACCGCGTGATCCTGGCCGGGCTTTCTGTTCCACAATCCCCAGTTCAGCAAGGCGTTTATACGCTCTGTTCGCAGATAATGCGGCATTGTGGTTTTTCAGCAACGTAGTCAGGGACGTTGTCGGTCTGCTGGAACCATCCACCGCGCCCGCCGGTGCATCAATCGCATAGGACGGAGCCAGATCAGGAAGATCGGCCATCTTTTGCAGCTTCTGATACCCAGCCAGCCTTGAGGAATTCGACAGGTTCAGCGTTTTCGTCATCGATTCCAGAATGATAACGCCGGACTGCACCTTATCAGCCAGCAGTGTCGCCTGCTGAGCTCCGGCCACAACATCGAATGTACGGATAACTTTTACGTGGAATGCGGGGCTGATCCACATGGCATAAGCATAAACCAACTCTTTGCATACATAGGTCCCCGGAGCGGTACCACCTTTCTGCACATCAACAGGGGCAAACGCCATATCTGGCGTTAGCTCTGATACCAGGTCTGATGCGACAGAAAGGCGTGTAAACCGGTTTGGTGAATGCCGTTCTTCTCCACCAGCTGCACGGTGTAAATCATTCAGGCAATAGCGACCGGCCATATCACGGCGCACATTAATACCATCGACAATAATCAGATTGCTCATCGTTATCTCTCCACTCATTAAGCGCAGCCGTATACTGCGCGTTTTACATAGGGGCTGATCGTCACCACGGATTTACCACCAGCGACTTTTTCACCCCATTCAATATCAAGATGCTTTACCTGGCTGTCGTCATTCCAGATACCGGCATGTGTCAGTGCGTCCTGTATCGCCTTGATGAAGTTATCCAGATCCCGGCGGTGATTCGATGGCGGGAACAGCACCAGCTTCAGGCTGATATCACCGATCAATGGTTTCGGTGTCCGGCCGTTAAAATGCTCCAGGATGTCAGCGATAACATTCAGACGGAACCGGCGGCCGCTTTCGCTGATCAGCACCCGGCCTTTTAAGACTCCCCGTGATGGGGAGCGCCAGTAAGTGTTCATGCTCGGCGGGAACGGGAGAGTGAGGGTTAAGGTGGTCATTTATCTGCTCCTTTCGGAATGCCTTCATAGATTTCATGAAGATGTCCGCGTATTTGTAACCGGCGCAGCGCACTGTACATGTGGTCATACTCTGCCTGTTTGTTGGCTTTAAATGGCTTTTTGTCATACCAGTACGTATTTGGGGGCCATCCGTGAACCTTGTACACACGCTTGCCTTTGACGTGGAGCAGTCCCCAGCCAGCAGGTAAATCTTCCGGGTTAATAATATCCGGTGGCGATATGAAGAAACGCCAGTCACCCATTCCTTTTTCCGGCTGCTGTCTGAACCACTTCTTTTTGTCTGCAAGAAAATCAGAGCGGCTGACTTTCGCTTCAATCAGGCAACTGGTTCCGCTTCTGAATCCGATTGCATCAGGCTGCTCCCCGGTACTGTTGCTGGACTGAAACCTGTCACCAAAAGCAACATTAAATCCGTTGTTTTGCAGGAATCTCACCGCTATTTCACACAGATCATCATGAGTAATCACGCCGCCACCCCGCAGTGCTGTTTCATCTCCCGGCGCTTTGCCGCCAGCGCCATAAACAACCGGTTATGCGCAGATACAAACCCGCGTTCTGCCATATCTGCCGGACTGGACAGGATCGGGCCGTTGTTGCGCCGGACTTCATTCGGGTTTTCCCGCATGATGATCACCAGCTTTCTGTATTTCTGCGCCTTATCTGCCGCGTCAGGTGACAGTGAGTAAGCAGTACCCTCTGTGTGGATACGGCTTATTTCCGTAGCTGCACCTATATGAGCCAGAACAGCTAATGCGTTCCGGCTTGTGCTGCGTGATACTTTGTATTTGTCCATGATGTAGCGGGTCGTGATTGCAGTACCCGCCGGGATATCAGTTGCAATTTTGAGATAGAGAATCATCACGCGGCCTCCCCTGTTTTCTCCATTTCCTTCACCGCATGACCAATGCGGGCGGCCGCGGTAACCAGATGGTCAGGATCCATCTCAATCCCGATAAACCGAAACCCTTCCGCAATGGCCGCTTTGCCGGTGCTACCTGAACCCATGAACGGATCAAGTACAGTTCCGCCTGCAGGTGTCACCAAGCGGCAGAGATAGCGCATTAAATCCACAGGCTTCACTGTCGGATGTGTGTTTTTTGCGCCACCAGTGCGCCCAGCACCGGCTCTCGGGTTATTGATTCCGGCACTGCCCTCTGCGCGACCACCGGTCATTTCGGAAGCAGAGGCGGCAATAAACCGCTCCATACCTGCATCCCGGTCAGATTTACTGACCTTTGCACAGTAAAAAAACCTTGCCGCTGAAGATGCCGATTCAGTGCGTGGTTCCGGGTTTGAAACTACATTTTTCAGTGCACCGTACACCCTGTTGCCATTGTCTGAACCATCGTTCCTGAGTTTCCCCTGCTGTCCTTTTGCATCAGGAAATGCAGTTATCACTTCGTCGCTGCCGTCATGGATAATATTTGCAGGCCAACGCCCCTCGTTGTTCTGTGTCCATTCGCCCCCTGCAGGTGTTTTGCCGTCCCGAACATCAGACAACAACCCGCCTGAACCACCAGCCAGCATTTCTTCTGTCGGCACACGGCACAGGTCAATATTCAGGGCGCCGGTTCCGTACTCCGTGACATTATCCAGAATCGTGCTGTTGAACGGTTTACGCGCCATAACAATGGGCTCATGGGCCGGTTTTAATGCCGTTCCTTTGCCCTTATGCTCACCATCAAGGTTTTTCGATTTCGGAAAACCGCTGCCGTAAATCCACATAATTTGATCACGGATCTCAAAACCAGCATCCTCGATGTTTACCACCAGGCGGTGATATGTCCGGCTGCCGCCAAATGCCAGTAAGTGTCCGCCCGGCTTTAATACCCGCAGGCATTCCGCCCACTGTTCAACGGTCGGCACCGAATAATCCCACTTATTCGACATAAACCCGATGCCATACGGGGGATCGGTTACGATTGAATCCACTGAGTTATCCGGAAGGTTTTTTAAGGCATGCTCACAGCGGCCGCCGATCAGTTGGTAATCCATCAGATAACCCCCTCACGCTGGTAGCGTTTAGCTGTGGCGCGGGTCATGAAATACTGACGCTCGATGTTCTGAAACCGGATATGGTCATCCCAGCCACGACTGCGGCAAATGCGGATTACCTTATGGCGGCTGTTCCAGTGGTCTTTCAGGTCACGCAGTACCCACCACCGGCGGATTTGATGCAGGACAGCCAGCACCGGGAGCACACTCACGCCGTAAACCTCTTTGCTTTCTGAGCGCATGTTCATGCTGCCTCCCGTTCTTTTGCGACCTGCTCTGTGGCTTGTTTCCAATATCCGCGAAATGCTGCGCGTCCGGCAATTTCATTCATCCGGCCAATATGTGATTTATGCTTTGCGACCAGTTCCTGCACACGGTTTTCCGGTTTCCAGTCGGAGGATGAGAACATTTTCCGGAAGACTTCATCGCACTCAGTGGTATCGATGTTCTTTGAGTCCGCAGCGCGTTTAAATCCGGCTGCCTGTCTCAGCCAGTAATTAAACCCTGCGTTCCAGTCGGTGTATTGAGTACCCTTGCTGGCGTGGTAATCCCTGAATTTGCCAAACTCATCCTGAACATCCAATCCGGCAGTTTTTGCCCGTTCAGTGTGTTCCGGTGACGGGGCGAAGTTTTCCGGCATCACGGTTTTGCTTTTGGCTTTTCCGCGAACAGGATTAATATTTTTATTATCTGGATCTATGACTGGATCATGACTGATTCTGGGTGCAGCTCCTGCACCACTATCGGAACCAGTTGCACCACCTGGTGAATCTGCTGCACCAGTCCCGGAACCATTTGCACCACTCACCCCCGCAGGATTTGCACCATATGGTGCAGGAGATTCACCACTCACAACGGCAGCATTCAGGCGCAGATGATAGATATTTGACTGGTTAAGACCGTTGGCAGATTTCCGGGACTCGATACGAACCAGCCCCATTTCCACCAGGGCGTTAATATGGTTCTGTACTGAGCGCTCTGACATTTCGCACTGCTCTGCGATGTACGGCACAGACGGCCACGACTCGCCCTGGTCGTTGGCATTATCAGCCAGTTTGACCAGCACCAGTTTGCGCAGCGCGTTGCCGGTTTTTATCTGCAAAGCCCGCGCAGTTAAAATCATACTCATGGTTTCACCTCATCCACGCGTGTATACCGCTCCTGAAAGGTTTTCAGAGGTTCAAAACACGGATGTTCATAGCCCTCACGCATGAAAATCACCCGGCTGTTTTGCCGGTCAAACCGGACAACGTGAACTTTCCGCCCGCGGCTGTCGGTGTAATACCGATCAAGATTGTCAGCTGTTTCTTTAAGCATTCTGACCCCCGCTGCGATAATAGTATTTTGACCAGTATTCTTTCAGCTCAGCCCGCTCTACCATTTCCGGTGCTTCCCGGTAGTTGTCCGCTATGCCGCCAGCAGGTATGCTTTCAACATAACGAAACGGTTCATTACCAATGACGAGGCATTTAAATTGCTTTTCTGGTTCTGAATGAGTTAATCTGCTCATGCGTTTATCTCTTCACACAAATTGATATAGCGCGACCGAAGCCGGAGGCCGTATACCTTCGGCTTCACCCTTTCTTGTGGTACTTAATGAATGCATAGATAAATGTCCTTCCTGTCGCCACGGTCCGATCCAACAGTTTCTTCAGTTGTTTTTCTTCTTCACTGTCTACCTGCCCGTCTTCCAGTGATTTATCCATAAACACAGCAAGTGCCCCCTGATTAGCCGCTACCTTGCTATGCAGGCGAAATAATTCGGGCTCATCCAGATCATCCGGATTGATTCTTTCCACCAGCAGCATTTCAGATTCTGTTGCAACATATTCGGCATACAGTTTCGTCCCGGATACTTCCTGCATCGTCATCAGGTCGTGGTGATCAAAGAACCGGCAGCCGTTCTTCTCATAAAATCGGTTATTGAACGACGTGGCAGACATGCCAAGCGCGCCGGCCATAACTTCACGCCCACCATTAGTAGCGCTGCACATCTCTCTTACGACTTCTTTCAGTGATTCATTCTTCATTGCCTACTCGCTTTCAGGTTGGGTTGTAGTTAACCGTGCTTTTCAGTGCTGCTATGCTGATAAAGTGCAGGGTTGTACTTGAGTTTTCCGTTTGTGAGCCGCTCAATTTTCAAAGCTTGTTTTTCCGGAACAACGGATACCCACTGACACACCGCGCTATGGGAAATTCCCAAAACAAGTGCCGTTTTAGTTGTTCCGCCGAAATAGGCTAAAACTTGATTTTTATGCATGTATCACCCCTTAAAAAGTTAGCATACTTACAATATAAACTTGCAAGATACTTACGTCAATAAAATGTAAGCTTGCTTACATGAATAAGACGGGAGAAAGTTTATGAATACGCTCGGCGAGAGAATCAAATTTAGAAGGCGTCAGCTTAAAATGACCCAGAGAGATGTCGCCGAGTGTGTGGGTATCTCGGCATCGGCAGTTACCCAATGGGAAGGTGATTCCACAGGGCTGTCCAGTGAAAATCTTTTAAAATTATCTGCTGTGCTTCGTTGTTCGCCTCAATGGCTGCTTTTGGGTGAAGGTGAACTAGATCTTCCGTTTCCGCCATATGGCAATCATTACGCTCAAATTCCGGTGATTTCCTGGGTTCAGGCAGGAAACTGGACTGAGGTTATTAACCACCCAGATGCTAATTCTCTTCAATATGTTGATACATCAGCAAAAGTAAGCGGTAACGCCTTTGCATTAATTGTTAAGGGGCAGTCAATGACATCTACATCAGGTGATCTTAGTATTCCTGAGGGGGCAATTGTTGTAGTTGATCCCGATTTTGGATTTGTTGACGAAATGAACAATAAGATAATTATCGCGCAATTAAATGAATCCAATGAGGCCACCATAAAAAAATTCATTATAGATGGCCCCAATAGGTATCTTGCGCCCCTTAACCCCCAATTTAACCCAATACCAGTTAACGGCAATTGCCGACTTATAGGCCAAGTTAAGCAAATAATCATAAACTTAGACTAATATTCCACATCAGTTCAATCCCGCCCTATTTGCGGGATTTTTTTATGCCCACGAAAATAATGTTAGTAAGCTTATTTTCTTCTTGACACAAAATGTAAGTTAACTAATATTGTAAGCATGCAGACAACAGAACACTTAACAATTAGTGGAGTCTATATGCAAACCGAACCTACCATCACCAGTAATATGTCTGCCGACGATGTCGCTCAGTGGATCACAGAGAAAGCAAAGTCCATTAATCAGTTGCAGGTGCTCCGTGATTCGAGAGCAAGCCACCAGCGTTTAATTGAGCGCCTGGATAAAGAGATCGCTGAGTGGGAAGCTCGCTGTGCTTTAACAGTACAACCGCAGTAACGGCTGCGTATCTGAATAACTGTGTGAAGAGTAAACGACCCCATAACAATAACCATGCAATACCATTAGCGGCCGTGCATACCACGGTGCAGTCCACCAGCCGGCCGCCATTTTTTACAAATATAAGTCCACCGGCGTAAATCGTCCTGCCGGATAGATACCTTGCCTAACCGCTGGTGGACTTATCTTTGTGTGAAGAGACAACGAAAGGAAAAACGCGATGAGCGAGAATAACCGTATGACCAGTGTACCGGACTTTCTCTCCGAGTTAGACGCCGGTGTGTTTGAAAATAAACTTTCTGCTGCACTGAATGAAGTCGCATTCGGTACCAATAAGAACGGCGGTACCGGTGAAGTACATGTGGTTTTTAAATTCACTCAGTCAGATGAAGACCGCGTGAAAATATCTCACAAACTGAAAATGGTTACACCGACTAAGCGCGGTAAAAAATCGGAAGAGGATACAACCGAAACACCGATGTGGGTCGGTAAAGGCGGAAAACTCACTATTCTGCCGGAAGACCAGGGGCAGTTATTTGGTATTGACGGCAGTATCGACGGGAAATTAAAAGCCATTAATTAATTTCCACTTTTTAAATAAATCATTCCATTTACTTTTTATGTTTTTAATTAAACAGGAGCCTTTGTATGTCTAATTTAGACGGAGCCGCTATTTCTCAGATTCAGAATATGGCTGTTGCTGCATTAAGTCTGGATGCTGTAGAAAAATCCCTCTGCCCTGCGGTGGTTTTACCGGGTGATTTCAATGTTAAAAGCCTGGAGCACTTACAGGAAGGTCGCTATCGCTTCCGTGGCGCAATGGATACAACCAGTATCACGGATTTTGTGAAATATTCCCTGCAACACGGTATTGAGGAAGGTGTCAGCTGTTTTATTGATGCTGATGAAATGGCTGCTAAAACTATTTTTAATATCGGTACCATCGGCGAGCCGGGGCATGCTGACAATACAGCCACCGTATCACTGAAAAAGACAGCACCTTTTGCATCACTGCTGAATGTTAACGGCCGCCGTCAGGGCCAGAAGGAACTGGCAGAGTGGCTGGAAGATTGGCGTGAAAACCTCATGGCTTTCGATGCCGATGGTAATTCTCTAGATATCCGGCAGGCAATCACAGCTGTACGCAAAATCACCATCGAAGCAAGCCGCTCCGCAGATCATGAAGACAGTGATTTCGGCGCTAAGCGCTCTGTGATGGAAAGCGTGGAAGCGAAAAGCCGTGACGTCATGCCTGCAGTATTCCAGTTTACCTGCACACCATACGATGAACTGTCTGAACGTGCTATCAAACTGCGTTACAGCGTTCTGACCGGTGATGATGTACCTGTGCTGGTACTGCGTATTGTTCAGCTGGAAAAACTGGTAGAGCAAATCGCCCAGGAATTCCGTGATCTGCTGGCTGATAAATTCGAAGAAACTGAAATCCAGACCTATATCGGTAAATTCAAAGCTTAATTATTTTATGCCGCTTTAACCGGCGGCATTTTTATATTTCAACACCAGGAAATTAATTATTTATAAAAAGTAACGGTTTTTTATTATCTAAATTGTGTGGAGAGATAAATGTCATATATAGCAACCAGTACCGGAAAACATATTGATTTCACCAATATCACTCCGGCTCAGATTTGTATCGAAGATATCGCTCGCGGCCTGTCGAATGAATGCCGGTTTGCCGGGCAACTGGAAAGTTTCTATTCCGTGGCTCAACACTCTGTATATGTCAGCCAGATTGTACCGCCGGAATATGCACTGGAAGCCCTGCTGCACGATGCTGCTGAGGCATATATCAAAGATATCCCCTCACCGCTGAAAGCCATGCTGCCGGACTACAAGGCCGTGGAAAAACGCATTGAAGCGGTTATCCATGAAAAGTTCGGCCTGCCACCGGTAATGACAGTTGATGTTCACTATGCCGATCTGGTCATGCTGGCGACCGAAAAGCGGGATTTTGAAATAGACCCCGGCAGCCACTGGCCGATGCTGGATTCAGCTCCGCCACATGATGACATCATCATCCAGCCACTGACACCACCGCAGGCATATCACCAGTTTATGGCGCGGTTTGAAATGCTGACAGCGGAGTAAGGCGACGATTATGAGCTTTCAAAACGACACAAAATTGCATGAAATGACATGCATAAAATCAGATGGCCTGCACCGGCATTATCATTTTTCCAATCCGAGGAATTCGTGCTACTGGTTCGATATTGTGACAGTGCCTGGTTATTTATTCATGACCGGCGATATGGGGACGTGGGCCTTTAGCCGTATACGCGACATGATCCAGTTCTTTAATCACGACAGTATTGATTATGGGTACTGGGCTGAAAAATTACAGATGGGGTCAAATCGTAGTGAGGCTTCAGCTGCATACAAAGAGGTCGATTTATCTTCAACTCTTGAATTTTATCGCCGGTCATTAGAAGAGTGGCTCGCAGATACCATTGAAGGTGAGGACGACAAAGGTACATTAAGTGCAATTAAAAGATCATACGGAGAATTTGCGGAACGTATCGGCCGGTTAAAGTCACTTATATCTGATTATTCAAGTGGAAGAATATCAGAGCATGTTTTTTACCGCGCTGTAGCAGAGGCAGACATGGAAGACGACTCATGGGCTGGTCACTCGTCACCGTGGGATTGGGAAAATTTAAGTCCACATTTCAAACCAACACATCACTACGCATGGGCGTGTGAAGCAATTCAATATGCCTGTCAGCGTATTGCGAATAAAGAACTGGCTGAGGCTGCGGTCGATAAACTGATTTTATTTAAGCAGGTGTCCGCATGAAACCCATCCTCGATATGTGCTGCGGCAGCCGAATGTTTATGCACGATAAGCAAGATCCGCGTGTGTTGTTCAGTGATATCAGAAATGAAGAACATACCCTGTGTGATGGCCGTCTTCTGGAAATTACACCGGATATCATTGCTGACTTTAAAAACCTGCCGTTCCCGGATGAAACATTTTACCAGGTGCTGTTTGACCCGCCTCACCTCGTCCGGGTCGGCAAAAATAGCTGGATGTTTAAAAAATACGGATCACTGGATAAGCACTCATGGCGTTCTGATCTTGCTACCGGTTTCAGAGAAGCATTCAGGGTGTTGCGGCCACACGGTAGTTTAATTTTTAAGTGGAATGAAACGCAGATCTGGGTGAGTCAGATTCTTGAGCTGACTGAGTATAAACCTACCATTGTGCAGCGTGTCGGTAAGAACGATAAAACGCACTGGATGGTATTCTATAAGGATCCGCTATGAGTGAATCTGTTCCGGATATAGCCGCCCGCCTGACTTACACGCTGCAAGTGATGGAAGAAAGGCACGGGTCTAAAATGATGAGTCTGACGAACACTGTCGAGAACAACGCTAAAGAAGCATTACGCCAGTGCATTATGGTTCTTCACTCATATGACTATGAATTAAATAAATTACAAGGGGATAAGGATAGTGAATAAATTCAAACACCTGATGATTGACCTTGAAACTATGGGTAACAAACCAGATTCCGCCATTGTGGCTATTGCTGCAGTTCCGTTCGATATGGTTTCCGGTGTAACTGATGATGCACTTTTTTATGAAATTATCGACCTGCGCAGCAGCGAAAAATACGGCGGTAGTATCGACGCAGACACCGTGCTGTGGTGGCTGGGTAAAAGCGATAATGCCCGTGGTGAAATCATTAATAGCAAAAAGGCCATTGAACTGCCTGACGCACTGCTCGGCCTCAGTTCATTCGTTTCTGAGTTCTGTGAAGAACGGGTGCAGGTATGGGGTAACGGAAGTAATTTCGATAATGTGATCCTGCGTACTGCATACGAAAACTGTGAGATAAATCCATTCTGGAGGCACTGGAATGACCGAGATGTGCGCACCATTGTCGAACTTGGCCGCAATGCCGGCATCGACCCGAAAAAAGATTTCCCGTTTGTTGGTGAAGCACACAATGCACTGGATGATGCATTACACCAGGTGAATTACGTGGTCGCAATCCACCAGCATTTATTTAAAAACCTCTAATCGTATACGGCGATGTGTGGAGAGAAAACTATGGCTATCGGAAAACTTATGAAAGCCAGCGCATGGGCAAAAAGAGAATTTGAGACAGGATCAATACCCGATAACAGAACCGTCCGGCGCTGGATAGAAATCGGATCGCTGAAAGGCCGAATTGTTGACGGAACTATTCTTGTTCATTCATCTGAACGATGGGGGGTTGAGTCTGAGGTTTCCTCATGCGTAAGCGATCTGATTAAGGCTTCATAATATGGCACGACCTCGCAAGCGGGAATTCCGGCATCTGCCGGACTTCCTTTACTATGATAAGTCAGCAAAATGTTACCGCTTCATACTTGTAAACGGTGTCCGTAAAAGTGTTGGTACTGACAAGGCAAAAGCTATAGCCATTGCCCGTGAATACAACAATATTATGCGTCAGGAACGTACAATCAGCGTTACCTCGCTGATCACTGACTCTGGTGGTGTTAATGGGGAGTCACTACCACTCGCTGAGCATTTTGATCGGCTGTTCGAACGGATTATTCGTGACGAACAACCGTCTAAAAGTACCCAGTCTGACTGGATAAAAGATGCCGAACGTGTGAAAGAATTTTTTAAAGATATCCCGTCTGCCGAGATCACCCTGGAGCATGTGAACGGATTTATCGCTGAATACCATGCTGACGCATCAGCAAACGTTCAGAACCGGAAAGTCGGATTTTTGAAGAAGATTTTCAGTTACGCAATGGATGAATCGCTGATGCTGGATAACCCGGCAGAACGCAAAAAAATGAAGCGTGTCGACAGTAAACGCCGGCGGCGATTGTCGTATGATGATTTCCTGAAAATCAGAGCGGCTGCTGAACCATGGCTCCGTACTGCTATGGATCTGGCCCTGCAGACAACACAGGCACGGCTTGAAGTGTCGCGCATAAAATATAACATTAAAGCACCGAAGGAAAACACCTGCGGATGCGTCTGGTTCCCAGAGGAAAGAAACGGGATCTACGGGATGCTGTACATTCACCGGCAGAAAGTACAACACAAGGAAGCTGCCCATGTGGCAATACCGATCGGTAAAGTTATAAAGGAAATTATTGATAACAGCCGCGATAACGTTGCCAGTCCGTACATTGTTCACCGCGTTCCTGAGCGGTTACCAAACAAAATAAGCCAGTATGTAAACCACCCCACACAGGTGGCACCGGATTATGTCAGCCGGGGATTCTCAAAAGTCAGAGATAAAGTTGGGGTTGGCGCACACCTTGAACCAGATGAGAGGCCAACTTTTCATGAGATCAGAGCGCTGGCCGCATTTATGTTTAAACAACGCGGATTTGATCCACAAGCCAGGATGGCACATAGTGACGCTGAATCAACAAAAATTTATACAGAAAACCATGTTGATTGGGTCGAGGTACCGCACTGTGAAATCGCATAAATACGGGTGGTAAAACGAACTGTAAGCCTATGATTCGTATAGCGCAGATATTGAGAATAAAGCACTGTTTGCAAACACAGTTAAAATGATATTATTTAATAAATATCATTCAGTTACACAATAGCGAGTCGGTGTCATGGGGTGTCGGGGGTCGCAGGTTCAAATCCTGTCATGCCGACCA
>ERZ507021.316-NODE-316-length-17270-cov-5.46175_pt1 | contig 17270 bp, 9 predicted proteins | sample MGYA00512877_ERZ507021 | MGnify/ENA metagenome assembly ERZ507021 | reverse complement strand
GTCGGCGATGGTCAGCGACTGCACCATATCGAACATAGTATGGTCGACATAACGGTCGCCGCTCTTACTCACGCCACCAATCAAGTCCGAGGCGTTCTGAGTTTGCGCCAGATATTTTGCCGCGGTACTGGTTGCACCTTTGGTAGAGAGCGCAAACACAGAGGAACCGCTCGGCTGGCGACTGGTAAAGGCATCGGCATGAATAGAGACAAACAAGTCAGCACGCTGTTTCTGTGCTTTTGCTACGCGCACTTGCAACGGAATGAAGATGTCTTCATTACGGGTCATGTAAACTTTCATATTGCCCTCTTTCTCAATCAGAGAGCGCAAACGGCGGGCAATTTGCAATACCACGTCTTTTTCACGCGTTTTGTATTTCCCCACCGCACCGGAGTCTTCGCCGCCGTGGCCAGGGTCAAGCATAATGACAATCGGACGATCGCGCCCTGCTTTGCCTGGCTGCGGGCCACTCTGCGCAGGCGGCACCTGCTTTTCGAGATCGCCTTTATTGTAATCCTCCAGCAGCGCCAGCAGCGGGTCCTGCATGTCCTGAGCATTGGCAGGATAGAGATCCATCACCAGACGCTCTTTAAACCCGGCGACCGGAGCAAGGGCAAACAGCTGCGGTTTTACGTTTTGCTTTAACTCAAAAACCATCCGCACGGTTTGCGGGTCAAACTGCCCGACGCGCGCCGACTTGATGAACGGGTCATCAGCACGAATTTGTGCCGCCATCCCCTTGAGCACTGAGTTCAGGTTTACATCTTCGATATCCACCACCACGCGTTCAGGGTTACTCAACGCGAACTGCTTATATTTCAGCTGACGATTAGATTCTACCGTCACACGGGTGTAGCTGGACGCAGGCCAGACGCGCACCGCCACGACCTGGCTGACCGCAGCCAGACTGACCTGACTTACGCTCAATAGCCACATGGCACCCGCGCCTTGCAGTAAACGACGACGGCTGATTGCTGTGTTGGATCCCGACATGCATCTCCCGAGCAAAAAAATCTAAGCTGTGTAACAAATAAACGACTAATTTGACCGGAAACTTTAGCGAAAGACGCATAATCTGTCATCTAATAAACGGTAAACATTCTTTTTATATTCACGGCATTACTGATAAAAAAGTTGCTCATGCGTAAAATTTGCACTTGCACCCAGTGAAAAAACAGAATAAAAATACAATAATTACGAATAATCATGCAAAGAGGTGTGCCGTGGTGAAGGAACGTAAAACCGAGTTGGTCGAGGGATTCCGCCATTCGGTTCCTTATATCAATACCCACCGGGGAAAAACGTTTGTCATCATGCTCGGCGGTGAAGCCATTGAGCATGAGAATTTCTCCAGTATCGTTAATGATATCGGGTTGTTGCACAGCCTCGGCATCCGTCTGGTCGTGGTCTATGGAGCGCGCCCGCAGATCGATGCAAATCTGGCAGCGCATCACCACGAACCGCTATATCACAAAAATATACGCGTGACCGACGCCAAAACACTAGAACTGGTGAAGCAGGCTGCGGGAACATTGCAACTGGATATTACTGCTCGCCTGTCGATGAGTCTCAATAACACGCCGCTGCAGGGCGCGCATATCAACGTCGTCAGTGGCAATTTTATTATTGCCCAGCCGCTGGGCGTGGATGACGGTGTGGATTACTGCCATAGCGGGCGTATCCGGCGGATTGACGAAGATGCGATTCATCGTCAACTGGACAGCGGTGCGATAGTGCTGCTGGGGCCGGTCGCGGTTTCAGTCACTGGCGAGAGCTTTAATCTGACCTCGGAAGAGATCGCCACTCAACTGGCCATCAAACTGAAAGCTGAAAAGATGATTGGTTTTTGCTCTTCACAGGGCGTCACTAATGACGACGGCGATATTGTCTCCGAGCTTTTCCCTAACGAAGCACAAGCGCGGGTAGAAGCTCAGGAAGAGAAAGGCGATTACAACTCCGGTACGGTGCGCTTTTTGCGTGGTGCGGTGAAAGCCTGCCGCAGCGGCGTACGTCGCTGTCATTTAATTAGTTACCAGGAAGATGGCGCGCTGTTGCAAGAGTTGTTCTCACGTGACGGTATCGGTACGCAGATTGTGATGGAAAGCGCCGAGCAGATTCGTCGCGCAACAATCAACGATATCGGCGGTATTCTGGAGTTGATTCGCCCGCTGGAGCAGCAAGGTATTCTGGTGCGCCGTTCTCGCGAGCAGCTGGAGATGGAAATCGACAAATTCACCATTATTCAGCGCGATAACACGACTATTGCCTGCGCCGCGCTCTATCCGTTCCCGGAAGAGAAGATTGGGGAAATGGCCTGTGTGGCCGTTCACCCGGATTACCGCAGCTCATCAAGGGGCGAGGTTTTGCTGGAGCGCATTGCCGCTCAGGCGAAGCAAAGCGGATTAAGCAAATTGTTTGTACTGACCACGCGCAGTATTCACTGGTTCCAGGAACGTGGATTTACCCCGGTGGATATTGATTTACTGCCCGAGAGCAAAAAGCAGTTGTACAACTACCAGCGTAAATCCAAAGTGTTGATGGCGGATTTGGGGTAAGTGGTGGAAATCGCCAGATGCGACATGCGCAATGCCTGGAGGCATGATAAACACGCTAGCATCGCATCAGGTATTGACGCTCATCGTCGGATGCGGCGTGAACGCCTTATCCGACCTACATCAAATCAAAGGTGTTGATGGCGGATTTAGGGTAAGCGACGGAAATCGCCAGATGCGCATATGCGCAATGCCCGGAGGCATGACAGGACGCGCATGCGTCGCATCAGGCAATCACGTTTATTCCCGCGAACTAAACAACGCCGCCAGACCACTGCGCCGCTCAGTACGAGTGGCGATTGCCGCACTTAATATGCGCTCATCGGCATACAACGACAGACGGCGACGCGCGCGGGTCACCGCAGTGTAAACCAGCTCTCGCGTTACAACTGGCGTGCGTTGGCTCGGTAAAATCAACGCCGCATGGTCAAACTCCGATCCCTGCGATTTATGTACCGTCATCGCCCACGTGGTTTCGTGTTCTGGCAGGCGGCTCGGTTGCACAGACTTAATATTGCCATCCGGCATCGCAAACCAGACGCGCGTCCCCTGCCCGCGATCCAGCGCAATACCGATATCGCCATTAAACAACCCAAGCGCGCTGTCATTACGGGCAATCATCACTGGTCGGCCTTCGTACCAACGAGAGTGCGGATGACGATGAATTTTGCGCTTCTGTTGCATAAACTGCTCAATTCGCTCATTCAGTCCAGCCACGCCAAACGGCCCTTCCCGCAGGGCGCACAAAAGCTGATACTCATTGAACGCCTGAATGATTAAATCCGGCTCGGCACGTGCCTGAAGCAGATCCAGATAACGCCCGTAACCCGCAAGAGCCTCCTCAAGCATCGCAATATAGTCTTCGCCGCTCTGTAAAAGCCGTTTTTCGATATCAGTAAAATCCTGCTGAAAAACGGTTTTCACTGCCGTTTTATCACCACGGTTGATCGCCGCAGCTAACTGACCAATGCCAGAATCGCTGCCGAAACGATAGCTTTTTTGCAGCAGGCAGAGACTGTCGCGCAAAGATGCCGCTTCCGTACCGCTTCCCGCCGGGACGTGGCTTCCCGTCAGGCGGCTTAGCTGCCCGGCACGCTCGGGGGTAAAGCCCGCGTTGGCATAAGCGCAGATATCACCCAGCACAGCCCCAGCCTCAACCGAGGCCAGTTGATCACGATCGCCGAGAAAGATCACTCGCGCATGATCTGGCAAGGCGTCGATCAGTCTCGACATCATAGGCAGATCGATCATTGACGCTTCATCTACCACCAGCACATCAAGATGCAGCGGGTTACCGGCATGATGACGTAAACGCTGGCTACCCGGCTGCGCACCCAGCAATCGGTGCAAAGTGCTGGCATCTTCCGGAATGCGTTTCTTTTGTTCATCGGGCAGCGGTAACTGGCGCAAAGCCTTGCCGAGAGATTCGGTTAAGCGCGCAGCAGCTTTACCCGTTGGTGCAGCCAGACGGATACGGCAGCGTTCGCCGTCTGCCATTTGAATTAACGCTGCCAGCAACTTCGCTACGGTGGTCGTTTTACCGGTGCCAGGGCCGCCGGAAATCACCGAGATCCGCCGCGTCAGCGCCACTGCCGCCGCCACTTTTTGCCAGTTAATTTCATCGCTTACTGGAAAAAGTTTGTCCAGGGTTTGCGCCAGTAAAGCTTCATCAACCTCAATGGCATGATTCACTTCGTTGAAAAAGCGTGCCACTGTGCGCTCGTTACACCACATGCGATTCAAATAAAGACGATCACCACAGAGGATCATCGGCGTTGGTTCATCTCCCCGGCTGACCGCTTGTGAAGCCAGCAAGCATTCTTCCCAATTTTGTAACTCACCGATTTCGCTGACGCAGGTTGCTAACAGCGGATGTGACTCCTCGTTATTTTCCAGTCGTGAGAGCGGTAAACAGACATGCCCTTCCCCGGCGTCGTGGCTTAACAGGGCTGCCGCGAGGGTGACGGCAGGATGTTCATCTCCCGCCACGGTCAGGGCAAATTGCACATCCAGCGGGCGTAGCTGTTTGTGCTCCACAGCTTCCAGTAATTGCTTTTGCAATTTCATTACGCCTCCTCCAGGGTCATACCGGCAAACATCTCATCCATCAGGTCAATCAACCCGGCGTTGGGTCGGGTTGTGTAAATCCCTTGTTGCGGATGTTCTTTATCAACGCCACGCAGGAACAGATAGATAACGCCGCCAAAGTGACGATCATAGTCGTAATCAGCAATGCGATGGCGCAGATAACGATGCAGCGCCAGGGTATAAAGCTGATATTGCAGATCATAGCGGTGTGCCTGCATCGCCGCTGCCATAGCCTGTTGGGTATAAGCCGAACTGTCTTCACCCAGCCAGTTGGATTTATAGTCGAGCAGGTAATAACGCCCTTCGTGGCGGAATACCAGGTCAATAAAGCCTTTTAACATGCCGCGTACCTGCATGAACTCCAGCGGCGGGCAGCCAGCGGATAGCGGATCAAACTGGCGAATTAGTGCATCAAGCTGGCTGGCGATGAGCGGTTCACTAATCGGCAGGTAAAACTCCATCTCCACCTGTTTATCGCGGTCGGAAAGCTGATTCAGGCTAACACCCGTTTCATTGAGAGGTGCCTGGAGGACAGCCGTGATCCACTCGGTCAACACTGGTTCCCACTGCGATTCAAAGCCGCCGAGCTCCAGTTTTTCCTGTACCCAGTTCGGGTCAACCGGCTGGGTAAAATCGAGGTCTTCAAACAAACTGTGCAAGAATGTCCCTGGTGACGCACCACGCGGGAACTGATGCGGTGTTAACGTCGGTTCTTCTACGGTGCTGACCACGCCTGCGGCATCAACATCCAATCGTGGCATCAAATCCTGGGCGATACCGTGACCACGCTGCTGCAAACCTGAATAGCTGGTGACGCGCCAGTTATCGCCAGGCAATCGTTGTAGCGTCCTCGCATTCAGTTCTGCAGTTAAAGCATCATTAACCTGCCAGGGCTGGTTATCACCCGTTTGTGCCGTTTGCCAGGCAATATCATCATCGCATAACGCTTCAATACAGGTGCGAAGCCCTGCCGCATCTTGCGGTTCCCCTTTTTGCAGCAAACGCCCGAGCGCACTTTGGTGGACGTCGGTGTCACCTTTTTTATCGCCACGACGGCGCACCAGCGGTGCAACGCCGAGACTGCAATGCCAAACCGAACGCGTCAGCGCAACGTAAAGCAAACGCAGATCTTCCGCCAGACGTTCGGCCTCCGCGAGGTCGACGCTTTCTGGCGCAGCATTAAGATCCAGAACAGCCTCAAACGAGTGGCGATCGTGATAAAATGCCTGATCCTGGACGCGGAAATTGGTGATAAACGGCAGCCAGACCAATGGATATTCCAGCCCTTTCGATTTGTGGATCGTGACAATCTGCACCAGATGTTTATCACTTTCGAGACGCATTTGTTGGCTGGAGGCATTACTGTCTGGCTCGAGGATATGTTGTGATAACCAGCGTACCAGCGCATGTTCACTTTCCAGCTGCGTTCCGGCTTCTTGTAGCAATTCGCTGATATGCAAGATATCGGTAAGACGCCGCTCACCGCCTGCTGTTGCCAGCAAGTTTTCTGCAATGTTACGCGCCGACATCAGCGCCCGCAGCATCGGCATAACGCCACGTTTGCGCCAGATTTGCCGATAACCATCGAACTCTTCGACTACCGCATCCCACGCATGTTCGTCATTATTCAGCGTTTCAATATCCAGCGCATTCAGCCCCATCATTGACGTTGCCAGCGCACTGCGCAGGGTGTTCTCACGTTCTGGTGTCATCACCGCCTGCAACAGCCAAAGCATCTCCTGCGCTTCCAGAGTTTCAAAAACACTGTCGCGGTTCGAAAGGTAAACGGAAGGGATTTCCAGCAGCGTTAAGGCATCGCGCACCTGAGCGGCCTCCTGGCGGCTGCGCACCAGCACACTGATGTCCGAAGCACGCACCGGACGCGCGTCGTCGCCGTTCATCAGCAACGCTTCGCCCCGCTGTCCGGCTTGTAGCCAGTCGCGGATTTGCGCAGCACATACCTGCGCCATGGTACTTTGATAGTCGCCAACGCCGCAGCTTTCGCCTTCCATCAGCCACATTTTCATCGCAGGCTGCGTTTCACCTTTAAACACAAAACGTAACGCCTGATTTTTCCCGGCTGATTTCACTGGAATAAACGGTATTTCGCGAAACATGAACGCGTCATCAGTCTGACTGAAAAGCTTATTCACGCTGTTCACCATTCCTGGTGCGGAGCGCCAGTTGGTATCTAAGGTGTAGTGGGCGTGAACTTCGCTACGCGCCTTCATATAAGTGAAGATATCCGCACCCCGGAATGCATATATGGCCTGTTTCGGGTCGCCAATCAGCAACAAAGCGGTTTCCGGCTGATGGTGCCAGATACGGCGAAAAATTCGGTACTGCTGGGGGTCGGTATCCTGAAATTCATCAATCATTGCCACCGGGAATCGCGTACGGATCGCCGCTGCCAACACCTCGCCGCTTTCGCTACGCAGCGCGGAATCGAGCCGACTTAACATGTCATCAAAACCCAATTCGCCACGGCGGCGTTTTTCACGCGCTACTGTTTCGCGGATCTCAGCCAATGCGCGGGTGATCACCAGATCACGGATCGACAATGGTTCTGCAAGCAGTTGATCGATCGCCTCAAACAGTGGATGTCGCGGGGTTTCCCCCCCGGCTTTCGTGCGATCTTCTAAGAAACGCTGAGAGAATTTTTCCAGCGACTCCGGTAACTGATAACTGTTGGTCTCTTCTTCTGCCCAGGCACTGATCTTCTCGATCCATTTAGCCTGATTGCTACGGTTAAACTTGCGTCGATCAATACCAGAAGATTCGATCAGCGCATCCAGTTCACCCACTGCGTCGCGCCACTGCTGTTTTACCGTATCAATACGCGCCACAATTTGCGCGTGGCGGGAAGCCAGCGTTTCATCATCGGGCGGCGGTGCTTTGATAACCGGTGCTTCGCCTTGCAGATAACGATTAATATCGCGCAGCAACGCCTGCGGCCCTTTCCAGGTTTCAAAGACCACCTGGGCAATTTCACGCGGCAGCGGGTAGCAGTGGCGACGCCAGAAATCGGCGCAGGCCTGGTAGCGTAGCAGAGACTCATCTTCAATCAGCTGCTGCTCAAACAGCATGCCGGATTCAAAGGCATTCAAGTTGAGCATGCGCTGGCAAAAACCGTGAATAGTAAAGACTGCCGCTTCATCCATCTGCCGTTCGGCTAACAACAACCACTGCGCGGCTTGCGCTTTATCGTCGATCTCTTCCAGCAGGCGTTCGTACAGTGGATTGTCGGTGGTTTCACGCAGACAGGCGATACGCAACTCGTGAATATTGCTACGGATACGACCGCGCAATTCTGCCGTGGCAGCCTCGGTAAAGGTCACCACCAGCAGTTCTTCAACGGTCAGCGGGCGGGGAAAGGCGGCAGAACCGCCTAGTCCAAGTAACAGGCGCAAATAGAGCGCCGCAATCGTAAAGGTTTTGCCTGTGCCGGCAGAGGCTTCAATCAGGCGCTCGCCCTGTAAGGGCAAGCGCAAAGGATCTAGTGTCTCGGCGACATCACTCATTCTTTTCACTCATCAGGGGCATTGTTTGCTGCAACGCGCTGACGTTCTCCCACACTTTCCAACCTTCAGGATGCACATATTCTGCCTTCCCGTTTTGGCTGCCGGAAATTTGCGACAGAATAGCCATACCTTGCGGCTCAACCACCGCCTGATGGAAGAAATCAGCAAGTTTTTGCGGCGTCAGCAGTTTTATCTGGGCCACGATTTTATCACGCGAATCGAAGCGCATATTGCCGCGATCGAAATCTTTACTTAACTTCGATGCTTCTTCGCCGAGCGTTTGCGGTGCCTGCAGCATCTGGGTTATTACCGCCTGCTGGATTTGCGCAAACTCTTCTGGCTTCATCGTCCGCAATTTTGCCTCTGCGGTTGGGAAAAACGCCTTGTAACGCTCCCACAAGAATGAAGGCTGTTTATCATTGCTTTGCAACAGGAAGCCCATGCCCCACTGACGTCCCACGCTCATTGGAAACGCAAACACGGCATAGCCCAACTGTTCTTCGGTACGCAACTGATTGTAGAACCACGGCTGTACGATCTGCCCCAGCAGAGAGCTATAGGCTGAGCTGGTGTATTCATCGTAGCCAGTCGGTACAAATACCGCTGCCAGTGCGGAGTCGGTGCTGTTACCGGCTTTTTCAAAGATGACGGATTGTTTTTTATCGACCACGACATCTTTGTTACGACACCACTCCGAACCATCAGCGCCCAACTGTTTTTGCACATCGCGTGCCAGCGTTGTTGCCTGGGCTTCGGTCATGTTGCCAATAACCATAAACTCTGGTCGAGCCCCTGATTTTAAGGCGTCGCGATAGGCCAGCACCTCTTTCAAAGTGATTGAAGGCAAAATTTTGCGCCGTTCATCTCGCGAGAAGTACGGCACTTGCGAGAGCATCTGCGCGGGCATAATCGCCTGCTCGAACGCTTTGCCCTTTTCTGCGGAATCCATCATCTGGTTATACCAGGACTTCGCCTGCTCAAGCTGATCTTCCGTAGCGGTATAGCTAAAGTAGCCCTCCAGCAGAGCCTGGAACAGCTGCGGCAGGCGCTGGGTGTAACCATTGGCATTAACCATAAGGCCGTTGTTAGCATTGGTGGAAAAACTTATGCCACCAACCGACGCCTGGTTGCTTAACTGATCAAGCGCCAGTCCGGCAAGATAATCATTGAGCGCAAACATCACCTGATTGCGGGCGCTGTCCATGGCTTTCGGGTTACGCAAAATCAGGCTAACATCGGCTTTGGGTTCGCTGGCAAAATAACGGCTTGGCGCATACACCACGCGCAGATTCGACTCATCAACAATCAGCTCTGGATGGTCGTATTTCTTCTCTGACTTAATCAGCGAGAAATCGTCAGGAATATAAGGGTTAAGCTCCGGTAAGGAGAGCGCAATATTGGCGGCTTTTTTCTGCCAGTCAGCGAAAGTTTGTGGGCTGATTTTATCGACCTGATACGGAGCATCGACAAAATAAGCCGTTTTGTTATGCGGCTCTTTCGGGCTGATATACCAGATACGCGCATTCTGCGGCGTCATCATCGCCAGACGTTCTTTTACCGCTTTAGCGTCGTACCGATCGGCAATATTGACTGCATCCAGCGTATGCTCAACAGGAACGCGAATCATGGTATCCGCCAGCCATTCAACATAATCCATATCGCGAGTGATCGACGGATAACGGAAGTCGATATCCAGTACATTGGCCAGTTCATCAAAATATTGTTTATCAATACCTTTTTCACGCAACAGATTGAGATAGCTGAATATTGCCGCCACAACCTGATCGCGATTAGCCAGACCTTTATCGGTTAAAGACGCAGAGATGGCTAATACGCCGCTGTTGCCGTTGACAATAGGATCGGAGTTGGCGCTAATGCCCTCAACTAATCCCTGCTTTTGTAGCCAGTCAGAAAGCGTTCCAGGACTGCGATTGCCAATCAGATAGGTAATCAACTCATCCGTTTTACTACGAAACTTCGCTGAGTTGTTATCGATGCGAAACTCAACGCGCAGAACTTTACGCGGCAGCGCCGGGACGTAATGAATGATAATGCCCTTTTGCGCGTCGGTGACTACCGGCACGGTGATTTCCGGTTTTTTGCTCTCTTTGTTCGGCACGCGACCAAAAGTGTCCGCCGCCATTTTTGCCAACTCCGACAACGGTTTATTGCTGTAAATAACCGCCTTCATCAGATTGGCAGAGTAATATTTCTCGTGAAAATCTTTCAGCGCCTGCTGCACCGGATTTCCGGGTTTGTCGCTTAAAGTTTCGAGGTTACCACCAGAAAACTTTGAACCGGGGTGTGCCGGGTTAATGGTTTCTGCGCTGACCTGTGCCATGCGCATCCCGTCACGCGTACGCGCCATGGTTAATTCGGCATTCACTGCATTACGTTCACGTTCGGCGTATTTCTTGTCGAGCAAGGGTTCTGCAATAGCGTCCGCCAGGCGGTCTACCGCACCGGGCAAGGCGTCGTTCTCAACTTCCAGATAGAAAGCCGTGCGATACGGTGCCGTGCTGGCATTGTGACTGCCGCCGTGCATTTTGAGATATTCGGCCAGACTGTCAGCCTGCGGGTACTTTTTCGACCCCATCAGACTCATATGTTCAAGGTAATGTGCCAGCCCCTGGTACGCCTCGGGATCTTCCAGCGACCCAACGGGCACCACCAGCGCCGAGAGCGATTTAACCGCCTGCGGATCAGAAACCAGCAAGACCACCATACCGTTATCCAGACGTATAGCCTGATACTGGCGGTTATCTTTATCACTTTTACGGATGGTTTCCTGAATCGGCTGCCATCCCGTTTCTGCCTGACTTAAGGGTGCCCAAAGGGCAACAAACAACAATAATGCTTTGAACCAGGTGCTGCGGGGCATTCACGGACCTCATTATCAACTTTATTTTCTAACCAGATTCAATACGTTAACGAAAATTATCCGGCAGAATTTAATCTTGTGCTGCACGAGTCAGCCTATGTCTATATAACCATCAGTCCGTGACTGGTGCGCATCATAAAGTAAGCAGATGAATTGCGCAATTTTTATACAGCACTCATGACTGATTAAAGCGAAACAGCGGTAACAGGAAACGTTGCGACTGTTCAACGATGGCTTCCATTGTCTCTGGCGTTAATTGCCGCCAGAGCCGTTGATACCAGATATCATCACCTTCGCCACGCACCATCATGTTGCCTTCGTAAGCCTGAAGGAATTTCGTACGGGCTTTTTGCAACGTGGAATCGTCATCCAGCATGGCATCGTTTTGCGCGTCATAACAGGTTTTTAGCCACGCGCCGCCACTTTCAGGTAACACCAGCAGCGGCGTGGACATCCCTTCACGATACCCCTCAATCAGTTCTGAGAGGTAATGTAAAGCCTGTTCGGCTGCAAGCGGCGGAAAACGCCACTCGCCGTCTTTGCGTAGAAAAAGGCGACTTTCACCATTACCACCGCTGGCACAGTAGACAAGGTGTTCCAGCCAAAGTTGCATTCCCTGCGCCACACTTAATAAAGAGGGACGCCAGCGTAACAGGCCATCCGGCTGCACCTGCGGCAACCAACCCGTTATTTGCACACCGTTGCAGGCGAGATCAATTTCCATACTTTGCCCCGGTTGGCGACAGGCAATGACTCTGTCGGCAAGCTGCTGCATCTCCTGGCACTGTGTTTCCCAGAAAATTTCACCAAAAGCGCCATACGGTAAATCCCCTGCCGCCCGGAAGCGACGGAACAAGCGTTCGGCATCATCCTGCTCAACCAGTGCATTCAATAACTGCTGATTGATTTGATAACGGCTAAGTCCTTCCAGAATAAATGGCTCGGTGTCTGGGATTTCGCTGTCTTCAGTACGGAAGTTCACCTGCAAACGCATCTGGAAGAACGCCCGCACCGGATGTGCCCAGAATCGTTGTAGCGTTTCCAGCGGCACGGTTTCCGGTAAGGTAAACGGCAGCGGCTGAACAAATTCAGAATGTGCTTTACCAGCCTGGCTGGCCGCAGGTAGCCATTCACGAGCATAACTTTGTCGTTCGCCTGGCTGGTAGTTTTGCGGATCAAACGGCATTCGGGTATGGAGGCAAGTAAGATGCGCTTTTACCCTTGCCTCGCTTTCATCACAGTTGAGCGCTTCATCGCCCGGTAGATAATGGCTTTGCCCGATGTAGTCGATCAGTTCCTGCACCAGTACCGACGGGAAACGTTCACTGTTATCCTGAATGGAACGCCCGATATAGCTGATATAGAGTTTTTGCTGCGCGGAAATTAACGCTTCCAGGAACAGATAGCGGTCGTCATCGCGACGGCTACGGTCGCCACGCTTCGGTTTCTGACTCATCAGGTCAAAGCCCAATGGCGCAAGCTGGCGTGGGTAAACGCCGTCGTTCATTCCCAGCAGGCACACCACTCTGAATGGGATGGAACGCATTGGCATCAGAGTACAAATGTTAACCGGCCCGGCGAGAAAACGCTGGCTGATACGTTCCTGATCCAGACGTTGTGCCAGTTCATCACGCAATAGTGACAACGGCACCGCGTCGCCATACTGCGCACCTAAACCTTCGGCGATAATCGCCTGCCATTGTTGTTCGATCAGCGTCATCGCCGCTTCGGTTTCCGCATCCGGCAGGAAGAAGGCGTTGAGCATATCGCGACAAACCGGCAACCACTCTTCCAGCGGACGCTCCTGCGCCAGCCCACGACGCCAGATATTCAGTTGCATTAGCAGCGACGCCAGGTGCCCCACCAGTTCTGCAATTAAGCCACTCGATTCATCATAAGGCAGAACCGATTGCCACTCGCCCTGCGCGCTCTCCATCGCGTAGCCCAGCAACATGCGCGTCAGGCCAAACCGCCAGGTGTGTTGACCGGTGGCGGGGAGTTCCAGCTCGCGAACGTTATCGTCATCTATCCCCCAACGAATTCCGGACTCGTTGACCCACTGACGTAAATAACGCAGCCCTTCTTCGGTGATGTCAAACCGCGCCGCCAGCACCGGCACATCCAGTAATGCCAGCACGTCTTCCGACACAAATCGGCTGTCTGGCAACGATAACAGGCTGATAAACGCTTCAAGTACCGGATGCGACTGCCGCGCCCGACGGTCGGAAATGGCGTAAGGCAGGTAACGATCCGCAGGTGCGCTACCAAACACAGCCTGAATAAACGGACTGTAGCTGTCGATGTCGGCCACCATCACGATGATGTCGCGCGGAGTCAGTGTCGGGTCTTCCTCCAGCATCGCCAGCAAGCGATCGTGTAAAACTTCAACTTCACGCTGCGGGCTATGGCAAACGTGGAAGGTGATACTGCTATCCAGTGGATCAAGAGGGCGTTTGTTATCGCTACGGGAAAACTCTTCGATGTTCACACCCGCAACGGCGCGGTTCTCCAGTTCCAGAATGTCAGACTGAATGTTATGCAGCAGGTTATCTGGCGTCACATCGACAAAAGCGTCCAGCTCCTGGCTGCTCTCCAGATCAGAAAGGAGATAAATGTAGTCGCGCCCAAGCTTGCCCCATGAGGCCAGCAGCGGGTTGCCGACATCCTGTTCACCATCGCTGTTAAAGAGCTGCCCGGCATTTTCGCTGTCGCGAAATAGCGGTAATTCGCGATCTTCAAAACTGTGTCGGCGCTGACGAGTCAGTAGTTTCGCCAGATAAGCAGGATCTTTAATGTCGCCCCAGTAATAACGGCAAGGGTTGGTAAACAGGAGATGGATTTCAATATGTTTACCCAGCGCCTGTAGCGCCTGGAGATAAACAGGCGGTAACGCGGAAATACCGCATATAAAGACGCGCGAAGGTAACCCCGGCGGGCAGGTCGTCGCGGACTCCAGCGTTTCGATAAAGCGCTGATAGAGATTGGCGCGGTGCCAGCGCGGTTGCCCGAGTTCATGGGTATATTCCACCAGCGCCTTCCACAACGGCGCTTGCCAGGCCTGCGCCTCTCCAAGTCCTTCTACCAGATTCCCGGCTTCCCACTGTGCCAGCCAGTCCGGGCGATAGACCAGATACTGGTCAAACAGGTCCGCCGCTTTTGAGGAAAGCTGGAACAGTTTTCGCTTGTCGCTATCGTCAGTCAGATAATGCCGCAACAGGGTAAAGTCTTCGCGATACAGCAATTGCGGCAGCAGAGTCATCAGTTTCCAGCTCATGCTCTGTTTGTTAAAGGCGCTCTCTTTGGGGATCTCCGGTAACACCCGGACGAACATATCCCAGATAAAGCTCGCTGGCAGCGGAAAATCAATGTTTGCCGCAATACCAAACTTTTGCGACAGGGTCATTTGCAGCCACTGCGCCATACCGGTACTTTGCACCAGAATCATCTCTGGTTCGAAAGGATCGTCCAGCCGTTCGCGTTCGACAATAAACTCCATCAACGCTTCCAGCACGTCCAGACGATTGGAATGGTAGACCCTTAACATAGCGGCTCCTGACTACTGACGATTCGGGCAATGCAGGCGGGTCATCTCGCCTTCTCTGCCCCCGGGTGAAACTAGCGTAACGCTGATGCTGACACATCCCGCCTGCGATGTCTGCATTCGGTTGACCTGCCAGTTGGCAGGTGGCGAAATCGCGCGCAGTTGCGTTTGCTGCCAGCCATGCCGCCAGAGCTGTTGGTACTGGTTTCTACTGGCAAGACTGTTCATTAATGTTCGCTGGAAACCCGATAACGCAGTGACAATCATCACCATCAGCACCATCGCCAACATCACCTCCGGCAGGCTAAAGCCTTGTTGATTCTTCAGGGAAGCTGACATAACGCCCTCTCTTTCAGCGGACAAAAATCGCTCCAGCCGCGTGGCGAAAAAACAATGTTTCCATCGATGACTTCGCCTGTTCGCCACAACGAAACGCCTTCATAACCGGCAATCAATAAGGCTTCATTATCTGCCAATAAACGCAGACAAACCCGGGCACCGGTGGCAGCGTACAGTAAGCACTGAACTGCGGGCTGCGTCTGCCAGGCGTGCATTTTTCCCCACTCCAGCGTCGACTGAACGATGGCCTGGCGGCGCAATGACTGACTTTCCATGCTCACGCGAGAGGCAAAACTGCGATCCTGCTGACTCATTCCTTGCAATAGCAAGCTACCCAAAACCAGCAGCATAAGGACCAGAGCCAGTGACGAAACCCCCTTTTCGCGGTTCACAGGTTGAATCCTGTCACGCTATAGCTGGCATCCACCACAGTTTGTGGATCAGCCTTGCTGGCAGCATGCATATTAACCGTCAACACCGGCGAGAAACCGCTGACATCCTGTCGGGTAACCTGAAAAGTGTCGATAATGATGGCATCCGGATTAGTGACTTTATCCCAGCCCTTACCTTCACAGGATGTCGCACCGCGTAGCGTTTCCAGCACATGCTCCTTCACACGAAATGCAATCTGGTCAGACTCTTTTACCGGATCGCGATCCCAGATACCGTTACTGTTCGCATCCCACTGCACAATGATACAGTCACCCTGTCCGACAATTTCCAGCCCTTCGCCAGTACAGTTGCCATGACAATAACCCGCCCTCTGGAGATGCTTCGCGACAGTAAAGACCCGCAGCCAGATTTCATCTTCCAGCGCCAGCTTACGGGTGCTCGTTAAACTTTCATGCTGTAACGCGGGCAGAAAGCGTGCAGCCCCCAGCAACAATACGCTACTGATCGCCATAGCAATCAACACTTCCAGCAGAGAAAAACCTAGCTCTTTTACAGGCATCCTTCTGTTTCTCCTTGCTGACAAAGCCGGAGTCTTCCCCACGGCGAAACCACCAGCCACCACTCGCCCGTTGAGTTTTTGAAGCGAATATGTCCGGCCCAAGCGGTATTGCGCAGGCCAAAGAAAGCAAGCGAAGGTGTCAGGTCGCTCATTTCGACTTCGGGCCAGCGTGGCACAAAGACCAATGGTGAACTGCCATGACAGGTATTGGCCCCAGCCGCGGAACTCACAAGGCACCATAACGCCCCCTCCCTGATAACGCTGATACTGTGGTCGCGGTTATGCCAGTTGGCATCTTCACGTAAATAGAGCAAATAGTCCCGCGCCTGGCTGGCGGTTTGCCATAGCCGTTGCGACTGCTGCCAGTATTGCCAGCCATAGAGTCCACTTGCGCTTAGCATGACCAGAATCAGCATCGCGACCAGCGTTTCAATCAGCGTATAACCACGTTGTGTTTTCATGCCGGCAGTATGGAGCGAGGAGAAAAAAAGACGAGGGCCAGTTTCTATTTCTTCGGCGCATCTTCCGGACTATTTACGCCGTTGCAGGAGGTTGCAAAATTTCGGGAAGGCGTCTCGAAGAATTTAACGGAGGGTAAAAAAAACCGACGCACACTGGCGTCGGCTCTGGCAGGATGTTTCGTAATTAGATAGCCACCGGCGCTTTAATGCCCGGATGTGGATCGTATCCTTCAATCTCAAAGTCTTCGAAACGGTAGTCGAAGATGGATTCAGGTTTACGTTTGATAATCAGCTTCGGCAGCGGGCGCGGTTCACGGCTTAATTGCAAATGGGTTTGATCCATATGATTGCTGTACAGGTGCGTGTCGCCACCGGTCCAGACAAAATCACCCACTTCCAGATCGCACTGCTGCGCCATCATATGTACCAGTAACGCATAGCTGGCAATGTTAAATGGCAGGCCGAGGAAGACGTCACAGGAGCGCTGATAAAGCTGGCAAGAGAGTTTGCCGTCTGCCACATAGAACTGGAAGAATGCATGGCACGGTGCCAGCGCCATTTTATCCAGCTCACCGACGTTCCATGCGGAAACGATGATGCGACGAGAGTCCGGATCATTTTTCAGCTGGTTTAGCACAGTGGTGATCTGGTCGATATGGCGACCATCTGGCGTAGGCCACGCGCGCCATTGTTTGCCATAAACCGGGCCTAAATTACCATTTTCATCCGCCCATTCGTCCCAGATTGAGACGTTGTTTTCATGCAGGTAGGCAACGTTAGTATCGCCCTGCAAGAACCACAGCAACTCATGAATGATCGAGCGTAAATGGCAGCGTTTAGTCGTAACCAGCGGGAACCCTTCCTGCAGATTAAAACGCATCTGATGACCAAAAATGGAAAGCGTTCCGGTTCCGGTGCGGTCGTTTTTCTGTGTG
>ERZ507021.314-NODE-314-length-17294-cov-25.8582_pt1 | contig 17294 bp, 18 predicted proteins | sample MGYA00512877_ERZ507021 | MGnify/ENA metagenome assembly ERZ507021 | reverse complement strand
ATTGATCCAATGATTAATTTGATCTAATTCTTTGGCGCTAACTGTTTCAATTTTGTGTTCTTTCGGTATATGCCAACGCATGAGCAATCTCATCTTTATAGGGTGTAACTTGATGAATTTCAATCGAAACGGTTGAAGGAGAGCGTTTAATAAAGCGCGCAATGGCACGAACAGAATAATTCAATTCGAGTAAAGTTTGAATGACAGTGCGTTCTTGAGATGATAAACTAGTCATGAGTCGCAGTTCCTTTATGGTTGTTTTAGACAATTACCATTAAAGGCGCTGCGGCTTTTTTATTCAAGTGTTCGGTTTAATTTTACAATCTACCATACGTTAATGATGGCCTTGGCTAAAGAACGTGGCGTCAAACCATCTGAGATTTGGATGGGCGGTATGCAGTCTTATGAAAAAATGGGAATGAAAATGTAAACGTCCCACAATACTAATATAGAAAAAGATGATTTTAATATGAACTCTCCAACGATCAAACATCGCGGGGCTTTGCTCAGAAGTCAATAAATTGGACTATTTTTATTCAGTTACTTAGGCAACATTTGAGATACGATTGCGATTATAAAAATTGATATACCAACCAATGGCTGCTTGGACTTCAGTTAATGTTTGGTATGCCTTCAAATAAACCTCTTCACGCTTCAATATTGAATGAAACGCTTCCATACGGCCATTATCGTACGGATGGCCTTTGAGTGAATAAGAATGTTTCAAGCCATAATTTTGGCATTTAATATTAAACTCAGCACTCGTGTATTGTGATCCCATATCTGAATGAATAATGAGTGGCTTTCGATGCTTATCTAACGCCATCTGCAAGGCACTTGTGGCTAGCTCGGCTGTCATTGTATCGCCAATTTTATAGCCCAATACTTTTCTCTTCTCAGGATCCAAAACGGTCGCTAAATAGACCCATCTGTGATTAGTCAACTGAATATAAGTGATATCTGTTTGCCAAACACCGCTCAAATCATGCAAGTGTCTAATCAGATTGGGTTTTTGATCAACCGTCACAACAGTTTTGGGTTTGCGATAACGTTTTGGCATGCGGGATTTAATCTCTAATTCACGCATTGAATGGCTTCAAGCCTCCTAGACCAATGTTTGGTTTACTTAATGTCGCTTATACCAAGTTAAAAGCGCCAAGCCTTAATTTCATAAGGTTTGGCGCTTTTTCTGTGATCTGTTCTTGTGAATTTCGCTCAAATTAATTGGTCTAGCTCTCACAATCCCTACAGCTTGGCTTTTGTCATTTGTGAAATTTTAGTCCGTGAGCGGTTTATGAGAGGGCTGTTTGTGCTTTTTGCGGAGGCGTAAACGGACCACCAACTTGTGTTGGGCGACTTCTTCGTCAGACAAGGTTAACTTCTCATCAATCGAGAAAGAGGTCGTTTTATAATTTTTGGCCAGGACAACCGCATAAACAGCCTGGTCAATCTGTTCACTTTGCTCGGGTGTTAAGGCAAACGTATAAGACTTGTCGCCATACAAAATCGTTTTATCAGGGGCTACGCGCGTAAAGCGACCCTTAATTGCATTGTACGTTATAACAGCTCCTTTCTTGATTTTATTAGATAAATCTCATCAAAGGGGCATTTATTACCTTTTTGCCCCATAATAGAAATGTCGACTTAAGCCTACTCCCCCAAGCGTTGAGGAGGGGTTGCCTGTCGGTTTATTTGCAATTTTACCCCCCCTATTAGTAATTTGGGGGCTTGGTTAATTTTTTGAATCGTCTTTAATTGACAAAAATAACAGTCTAGCCATCATACTATCAGCATCACTGTATTTTAAAGTGGGCCACCAGGCTTGACCAGCGTACTGGCCCAAGCCTTTGAAACAGCAGAGCTGTTTCATGGCAGTTATTGTTTATAATTATACACTGTCTTGCCCTGAAAGGAAACTTGCTTCAAAAAAGACAAACAAAAAGAGCTGGTGTTCCTACGCACTAGCCCTTTTTACTAGAGAGGTTAATCTCCATGTATTTCTTCCTGTTTATATTATAGCATTGTATTAGTATTATTTCCAAACGTGATATACTTAAAAAGCTGTTGTTTCCTACTATACGCAACGGCAAGGAGGTGAAACTCCATGATATATTTCTTCCACGAACTAACACAATTGCTCAACGCAATCTGTGTTGCTGTTGTGACGTTCGCAATTAAACGTTATTTTGATGATCTTAATGATCGTTAAAATAATGTGGGCACCTTAAGGGTGCCTTTTTGTTTGCTTTTATTGTATAACACCTATTAATTGCGATAGTCCACTACAATTTTTTTGTTATTATACACTTACGTTTACAGATTATTTTAATGTGGTTAAGCTGACACCAGCTTGCCCCGCGCGGGTAGCGTTCTGCATGACATGCTCTCACTGAAGGTGATCCTGCAATGATAAATTGCCCCGTCACGGCGTGACCCGCCGGAGGTTTTACAAGCCGGATAAGTGGCGCTGTAAAATAGCAGTTTCCCCAGCAGGAAGGGGAAACGCTACTGGCATCGCTTGTCGATGACGCGCCTCGCAGAGCCTGTCCAAAATATCATTTTGGTATAACAGGCTATACCAGATTTTTAACGGTGTTATACTGGTCTTGGAAAACCTTTTTCGAGGAGGCATTTTTGACGGCGCATTTAAAGAAAAATACGCGTGGCGCAGTCCCTGGTTTAGCGGTCCACTTTGAACGTAAAACCGACCATCACACGAACAAAGAAATTGATGTGTCGAAATCCTATCTTAATCAAGATCTCATGGCGGATAGTTCAGATATGCTTTCACGTTTCAATGCGCGTTTAAATGACGTTTATTGCATGAAAAGAGACGATGTGAAGGTGTTAGCGACTTGGATAGTCACTTTACCTGAAGAACTCACAGAATCGCCCTACGAGCAACAGAGCGCCTTTTTTTGAAGCAACCACCAATTTTCTTAATGAACGTTATGGTCAAGAAAATGCCGTGGCCGCTGTCGTGCATTATGACGAGACAACCCCCTCACTTGCACTATGCCTTTGTCCCCGTTGTTTTTGATGATAAAAAATCACGCTATAAAGTATCCGCTAAAGAAGTACTCACACGCCATGATTTACAAACCTTTCATGAGGATTTAGATCAACATTTAAAAAAGGTGCTGCCCTTTTATGAAAAAGGCATTTTAAATAACAAAACTTTACCGTTTGAGAATATCGCTGAAATCAAAAAATACAATGATCAGTTTAACGCCTTAAAAAACGAACTAGCTGACGTTGAAGACAATATTAGGGCTAAACAGGCCGTACTTAAAATCACGGATCAAGCATTAACGGAAGTAGACTTAGCCGAAAAACAAATTGATGATTTTAAACAAGCCTTATCTAAAAACCTCTTTGGTAAGACGGTGCTTAAACCAGATGACTTAGATCGCTTTAAAAACGTGTTAGCCACGATGAAGAAAGCCACCTTGCAAAGCCAGCATGAGACGGAAGAACTCAAGCAAACGTTAGGACAAGTCAAAGCGCAATTAGCAGCTATCCAAGAAGACTATCAAAACCTGAAAGAAACGCATCAAGCGCTACAGAAGCGGCAACGAGAACAGCAACAGCTGGATTATGCCATGCGAGACATGCTTAAAAATGATTATGGTGTCGACAAGCTATCGCATACTGATGTGGAGGCCCGGTATGTTCTTTATAAGCTGGATCATGAAGAACTCACAAAAAATAAAAAAGTAGCCCAATCATGGTTAAAAACACTAACGACAGCTAGAGCAGATCCAGATACGAAAATAGCGCCAACTAGATTAGATCGCGGTATTGAACAAGTTAAAGCACTAATTAATCGAATCATTGAATTAACGCGTGATCTTTTTAAAGGACCCAGTCTTTAACGTTATAACGGCTTATTTCCCCGTCTAAGCGTTTTTAGCCATGTGACGTAGAAATAATCATTAAATAGATTAAAACGTCGCTATTGGCTTAATAAGTGGCAATCATGTTAGATGACTAGGGATCTATCCTTTAAAATAATGCCAAACAAAAAGAACACTCTGGACAAACATTATGTACAACGGTGTTCTTTTTGTTTTGTTTTTTTATCAATTCAATAAAGAGGCGAAGCCTATTATAAGTTTATCTTTTATATTTTAATCTTTTGTTCTTTTGCGCGGTTAGAAAGGCAATATTATCAAGGGTTTACAAGATTATGTACCCACAAAATACTATGTATACACCCACAAAATACTATGTATACACCCACAAAATACTATGTATACACCCACTTCTCATTTAGATAAGTGGGTGTATAGGTTATAATAAAAAGCATAAAGAAATTCCCGACTAAAAGTTTTTCTTTATACTTATCCAACAACACGCCCAAAGGAGCGTATTTATATGTCAATTATACCAGAATCAAAGACAAGGCAGGTACACACCTTGAATGAGTTATCAAAACGAAAAGTCGTCGAACATAACAGTTTAATCACTTCAATTGCCAAAATGGATAAAACACCCCTCAAAATGTTTGAGTTGGCCGTTTCTCTAATAGATACGGAAAATCCCCCCGAAGATCAGACGGTTTATTTATCCAAGCGAGAGTTGTTTGCTTTTTTTAAAGTTGATGATAGCAACAAACATAGTCGTTTTAAAGAAGCCGTTGAAAAAATGCAGAAACAAGCTTTTTTTCAGATTAAAAAAGAACAAGATAAAGGCTTTAAATTTATTAGTATTGTACCGATCCCGTATGTGGAATGGACAGATTATAATGACGAAGTAAAAATTGAATTTCATCGTGAAATTATGCCTTATCTAATTAATCTCAAAAATAATTTTACGCAACATGCTTTGTCAGATATTGCAGAATTGAACAGCAAATATGCAATAATTTTGTATCGTTGGTTATCGATGAATTACAATCAATACGAGCATTACAGCGTTAAAGGTGGACGGAGAGAGGAACAGGTTGAAAGTTACCGTAATCCCGAAATAAGCATGCGAGATTTACGTCAAATGACAGATACAATTGATGAATATAAACGATTTGATCATTTTGAAAAAAGAGTACTGAATGAACCATTGTCAGAAATTACTAAACACACAACTTTCAATGTAACTTACGAAAAGCTCAAAAAAGGGCGGAGTATTGATAGTATTGTCTTTCATATCACTAAAAAACAAGTGGCAGATGATATTAGTTACAAGCTAGACGATCCCGTTTATATCGAGGGCAAGATCCGTCAAGAAGAAACAGAAGATATGTTGACTGTTAAGGCAATAAAAAGTCCCTATACAAAGTTACTTATGGAGCAGTTTTTATTGTCATATATTGATTTAACGGATACGACTATTTTGTCAGGGTTACAGAAAAATGTTTATCCACTTTATGATGAATTAAAAGAGTTACGTGGTTTAAAGAGCGTGAAAGAACACTTAGCCTATATCAGAGACAAACAAGATGACTATTCGAAAAAGAATATTGCTAAGTATCTTAAAAAATCGATTGAACAGTATCTACCAATCGTTAAAAGGCAGGATATAGATCATGAGTGAAAATTTAAAAACAATCCGAGAACTTGCTGATGAATTCAAAGTATCTAAGCAAGCAGTTAGAAAAAGATTAACAGATGAATTTAGAGAAAACTACGTAGAAACTGTAGATAGAAACGGAGTAGCAACGTTGGTGGTAACAGTTACTGGTTACATGCTTTTAAAACAACACTTTTCTAGTGGTAACGATAGTGAAAAAGTAAGTAGTAACGTTGGTGGTAACACTGGTAACGTAGATACTACCAGCGATAGTAAGCAAACAACAGATAACAGCTATGTATTTAAAATCTTAGAACAACAGTTAGCTGTAAAAGATAAGCAAATAGAAAATAAAGATTCACAAATATCTCAAATGCAAAATTTGTTAGATCAACAACAACGATTAGCACTACAAGATAAAAAACTGTTGGAAGAATATAAGTCAGAAATCAAAGAATTAAAATCATTAAGTATACCTAAACAAGGTAGTGAAAAAGACGATTCTATTCCAAAAGAAAATTCAGCAGAAAATAGAGTAAAAGAGCCTCAAAATAAAAAATGGTGGCACTTTAGTAGGAGAATGTGATGAAGACACAAACGTTCAATGATTTAATCGAGCAAATTAATCAGGCTGCAGGTGACGTTCAACGCGAACGGGGAACGCTTTTCGAAAAATTAGTCTTAGCTTACTTAAAACATGAGCCCACTTATAGAGCTTTGTATCAAAATGTTTGGTTGTTATCCGATGTACCTGATAATTATGGTATTTCTAAAAAAGATACTGGTATAGATTTAGTTGCCGAACAGAAAAATGGTGATTTAGTTGCAATTCAAGCGAAGTTCTATACCCATAAAGTTGGCAAGGATGCTATTAATTCATTTGTGGCTGAACTAGGTAAAAGCTATTATCAACAAGGTTTGATAATTTCTACAGTCGATGAATGGAATAGCAATGCTCGTGAAACGATTGAGCAAAACGAAAAAGGTATTGAAATTATCGGATTGTCCGAGCTACGTAACTCTCAAATTGACTGGGCACAGTTTAGTTTTGAACGTCCTGAGAAAGTATCTACTAAAAAGCAAAAGCAGTTGCGTGGTTATCAAAAAACGGCTAAAGAGAACGCGCTTAATCATTTTAAAGAGCATGATCGCGGACAATTAATTATGGCCCCAGGAACTGGTAAGACCTTTACTAGTCTAAAAATTGCTCAAGCACTAGCTAAAGAGCAATCTACGCCTTTTAAAGTTTTATATTTGGTACCAAGTATTCAATTATTAACTTATGAGCAACGAGATTGTCTAGATAATGTGCGAGATAAAATTTTTAGCAGGTTATCATACATAAGACAAAATGTTTTTAAAACTGATAACGTATTTATTCCACAACAATTACGCATTTATTTTTGAGAAAAATATAAAGCAGGAGGATTACAATGCTGCAAACTTATTCTTTAACAAAAAATACATTATTAGTTTCGTCAGAATCAAATATCAAAAATTCCTCTGTTGTTTATGTTTATGGTGACGAACGAGCATATATCGAATCTTTTGAACATAAATCTGACGTTGACATAGACAATATACTAACGTTTGATGATCGAGTTGCATATGACACGATGATAGATCAGAACGATGAAAAAAGTTTGCTCGTAAGTTTTTTGTTTCCCAAGATACATGAAGGTGGGCATCTAGATAATCTGACGACATCTGTTGTTTTCTTGGTATTTAAAAATAAGTTGATAATTTTTACAAAACAAAAATTAAAATTCATTCCCGAACTCTTATCCAATATGGTTTTACATGATGTCGATAATTTCATGCAGGAAGTACTTTTAAAGATCATGCAAAAAGATTTCCATGTGATGCTTGACGACCTTCGTGGAGTCAAGGAAAAAATTGATGATTTAGACTCAGAAATATCAACGTCCGGTTCACTCAGACCAACGTTTGGTGATTTATTGACTCTTCAAAAATACATGATAGCTTTATCAACAACCTATGGCGCTAATCACAAAGCGCTGGATTTCATTAAAAAAAATTTTACAACTATTAATGATATTGATTTTACCACCCAAAAAATAATTGATGAGATATACAATACAAGCGACACAATGGATAGAATTATTTTAGGTTACAGTCAATATTTGGATTATTTGGAAAATATGATAAACAATATGATTTCGTATCAGCTAAACATGATTATGAAAACTCTAACAGAGATATCAATCGTTTTGACTATTCCAGCAATCATTTTTGGTTTTTTGGGAATCGCTGTCGATGGTCCGTTTGAAAAATCTTCTTATGGTGTTTTTGCTGTGCTGATTATCTCTGTTATACTAAGCCTAATTTGCTGGTTTTTGCTGCGACGCAAAACATATTTGTAAAGTATTTGTGATACCCCCAATATGATTTAAAGCAGAATTTCTTTGTTGGCTTATTAAAAGGCTGATTCCTTTCAGTAATTGAATAGCTTCAGCGGCTTCCTTCACAGTATGAGAGTTAGAATATTCAAATGGCGCTGATGTCAAGATTATGGACAGTATCATCAGTTTTTGAAGCAACATCATGAAGATCAGCCATTGATTATTGTTGCTGGTGGAATTGGCATTACACCGTTTATATCTATTGCTCAAATGGCAGTGGAAAGACAACAAACAGTGACGTTTCTTTACTCAACTAAACACGAAAAGGATGCTATTTATTTAGATGAATTGACGAAGTTTAATCAAAGCGATATTTATTTCAAACATCAAGTAGGGCGGTTTTCTGATACACAAATTGTGGACATAATGCAAAAAAATGGTATCTATTTGCTAGCTGGTCCGCAGGCCATGACCAAATACTGGCGAAATTTTTTGAAAAATAGAGGCGTGGCGGATAGCAGTATTTATTTTGAACCCTTTGAGTGGTAAGCCGATAAGCTATTAGCAGCTATTAATGTAAAGGAAAGCACATTATGTTAACTCGGAATTACTAACAATTCTAATGTTAGAAAGGTAGACAAAAAATGAGGTTATGGCACGAATCGTTAATTACAAAATTACCACGTCAACAATTGCTTGGACAACATAGAGAGTGCTGTGCACTTCGTGGCGGCGGGTGGGGGAAAAGGCACGCAACAGTGGATTATGTCTTTATTTACTCTCCATATAAATTGTTTAGATACCACAAATTAGTTATGACGGAGATGTTAAATCGCGGATACAAACCGAATGAAAATTGGCTAAATCCTTTGTATCGTGGAAATAATATGATTCCTTATAAGTCCCTGCCTATTGAAGTATCAACTTATCCTATTTATCCTGAACACGACCATAATTATTTAATTGAATGTATTGAAAATTTGAGAAAAAAAGGTATTGAAATAAAATAAAAACATGCTCTTATACTAAAAAAATGGACTATTTTTTTTAGTATAAGAGCATCCATTATAGCATGTGGAAAGACACAGGATAACTGAGGAGGATTGTTTGAAAGTCGATTAACAGTCAGGCTATAATGATTATAAATTGGTAATCGGGGGTAGGCATATGAATTCATTGATTAGTTTAGAAAAAGTTAATTATCAAATCGGTGATCAACATATTTTACATGATGTTGATTGGCAGATTCCAGCTGGGGCTCATATTACATTGACGGGACCATCCGGTGGTGGGAAAAGTACGTTATTACGGATCATTGCGGCCATGATTTCTAAAACAAGTGGGACCTTGATTTTTGATGGGCAGCCGATTGAAAGTTATGACCCAATCATGTATCGGCGGCAAGTCTCATATTGTTTCCAACAACCGACGTTATTTGGTGAGACGGTGGCAGATAACTTAGCTTTCCCGTACCAAATTCGTAAGCAAGTCATGGATACGCAACGAGTGGTAACGGCGTTAAATAATGTGGGGCTGTCCGAACGAACCCTGCATCAGCCGATTATCGAGCTTTCCGGTGGTGAACGGCAGCGGGTCGCGCTGATTCGCAACATCTTATTCTTACCAAAAGTGTTGTTATTAGATGAGGTGACAGCTGGTTTGGATGAAAATAATAAGCAAATCGTGCACGCCTGGTTACGACAGTTAAATGAGCAGGATCACGTGACAACGATCATGATTACTCATGACGCGACAGAGATTGCTGCGGCAGATCAATTAGCGAAAGTGGTTGCTGGCAGATTGGAGGTACACGCATGAATTTAGCAGTTAATAATACGTCGCTATTTTTGGCGGCAATGTTAGTGCTCGTCGCGTTAGGAATTAGTTTGTGGCAGAAACTTGGCTTGGATAGGGACATCGTCATTGGTGTCGTGCGGGCTGTTGTACAACTATTTATCGTGGGTTACTTGCTAAAGTATATTTTCCGAGTCAACAATTTGTGGCTAACGCTGGCGATGATGGGCTTCATTATCTTCAATGCGGCTTGGAATGCGAAAAAACGGGGTCCGGGGATTGACCATGCATTAGCCATTTCGTTATTAGCCATTTTTGTTAGTACGGGGGTAACACTCGGCGTCCTCGTGCTATCTGGTGCGATTAAGTTTGTGCCATCGCAAATGATTCCCATTTCTGGTATGATTGCGTCGAATTCAATGGTCGCAATTGGGCTGGCTTATCGCAGCCTCAATAGTCAGTTTCATGACCAGCGGCAAGGTGTGCTTGAACGGTTGGCGTTAGGGGCTGGTCTACTTGATGCTTCGATTGCCATCGTGCGTGAGGCGATTCGTACGGGGATGTCACCAACCATTGATTCGGCAAAGACTGTGGGTCTAGTCAGTCTGCCAGGGATGATGTCCGGTTTGATCTTTGCAGGGGTCGATCCAGTACGGGCCATTAAGTATCAAATTATGGTCACGTTCATGCTCTTATCAGCGACTAGTTTGGGGTCAATCATTGCGTGTTATTTAGCTTACCGTAATTTCTATAATGAACAAAAACAGTTGAAGTAATGACTCCTAATTGCAGTCCCGCGGGGAGTCCTTTATGATGGAAGCATTGCATTTAAGTTTATGGTGTTATACAAATTAAAATTATAGGTGGTTTAGAATGAAAAAAATTTATTTTTTATGTACAGGAAATTCTTGTCGCAGTCAAATGGCTGAAGGATATGCAAAAAAAAATATTGCCGGCAAATGAGTTTAAAATCAAGAGTGCAGGGATTGAAACTCATGGGTTAAATCTAAATGCTGTTAAAGTTATGGCTGAAGATGGAGTAGATATTAGTAGCCACTACTCTAAATTAATTGATCTAAATTATTTGAACACTTCAGATTTAGTTATTACTTTATGTGGTGATGCCAAGGATAAATGTCCTATGCTTCCCCCTCAAACCAAGACTTTACACTGGCCTTTATCTGACTCAGCGCAAGCCACAGGAACTTTAGAAGAACAACTACAAGAATTCCGTAAGGTTCGTGACGAAATTAAAAAATTAGTTACAAGTTTGAATAACTACGTTCATTAATAAAAAACGCCATATAGTGCCGCAGTAAAACAGTCCAATTAATTTATTGACTTCTAAGGAAAATACCAGGGCTTTGGTTATGAGCTAGATATGGGCCTAGGCACTCACTAAAATGCCCTTCCATTCAGGGTCTATAATTATATAATCGCCCCTCAAAAAGACTATTAAAACAGCCCCTATTATCTAACCAGTAGATATAAGGGGCTGTTTTTAATTTTATTTTGTATAATAACCCATAAAAACTATAAGAGATTAGGTATAAAAATGGCCATAAATAAGGAAAGCGTAGCATTAAATGTAATCAACGAATCTTTGAAATTACCTTTTGTCAAAGTAGATCGCTCTGATTTTTGAACTAAAACATTTATTAACAAAATAGATGATATGCCAAAGTTATTCAAGGAAGGTTGAGACGTACCCAAAAAGTTAATGTAAAATATTTTACCTGATTAAGTGGCCATTTGTCGGTATTCTACCGGTGAATTGCCGTTTAATTTTGCTTGAATTCGTGTGTTGTTGTAATACAGTATCCAAGTAATGAAGGGTCTATCTAATCGTAGCAAGGAATACCGATTCATGAAACGCGAGTGGAAAATCTTTCTTAAGGATTTCAACGAACCTGCAGCAATAGACCCCACGTATCACACCAGCATCGGCTATTACGAAACAACTGTAAATCTGGTCGCCAAGATCTTAGATCTTAGACCTGAGCCCGGAGTTCCGGGCAGCATATGAAGTCTACCAGGAGATTATAGGAGCGGTTAGAAAGCGTGATGCGTCAACACTCACAGCCGCACTAGAGAGCTATCGATCATTAAGAAACCGAATGGATCAGTCTGTCAAAACGTTAAAGAAGTACAAGAGACAAGTCATCAATGCATTACGCTATGAGTACTCAAATGGCTTCCTTGAGGGTATTAACGGCATCATCAAGAAGATTAAGAACACTACGTACGGCTATACGAATTGGAACAATTTCGTCAATCGTATATTCCTGGAACGGGTTTGGTTCAGAGCTAAGAGCAGCAAGGTAGCAGCATAATAAAAGCACCTAGACCAATTAAGGCCTAGATGCTTCACAAAAGATCTATCAACTCTACTTGACGAAGAGCCAACAATTGCCGAGACAAACGCAAAAAGCCGGCACGCTTCGCAATCAATGCGCCGTGTACCGACTTCAAGCTCTTTATGATTACCGCCCATCCACCAATTCGAGGTGGTAGCCGCAGCGGCGTATTTCACTGGCGTAGTTATCGGGTAAGGGCTCATCAAACCGGAGTTCAACGAGTACGTGCTGCCTGCCAGCGTCGTCCCGTACCGTGAAAACGTGCGCCGATCCGGGCTCGTGCGGGCGTACATCCAGCACCACCTGGTCAGGAGAGAGTTCTCCCCTCTGGCGCGCCTGCACCAACGCGGTCAATACCCGGTCTAAATTAGTAATGGTCACTGGTTGCATCCTCTTCACCCCCAGATTTTGCCGCTATCGTCTACATATAAACTATACACGCCGCTTCCGGGATGCAAGTCCAGCCAGTCCCAGCACGCTGAGGATAGATAGAACGATTGAAGCCAACGGGCTGTGTGTTGCCCCCGTCTCCGGAAGTGCCACTGCAGTCGTAGTTGCTGGGCTTTGACCTTGCTCAGCACCACTCTGCGGACGACCTGCCTGACCAGCATCAGCCACGGGGCTGGTGCTGAAGACCAACGGACTTTGACCTTGCTCAGCACCACTCTGCGGACGACCTACCTGGCTGGCGGCAGGTACTAGCTGTACGCCAGCCTGACCATCATTCTTGTAACCAGGCGCAGCAGGGTGCACGTCTGGAACGCCCTGCAATTTTGGTGTCACGCTAGTTGCGTCCACCCGTACGACGTGGAAAACCTTCGTGATGGTGTTACCCACCATATCCACGGCAGTCACGGTGAAGTAGTTATCGCCCTCCAACAGGTTGTACGTCTGGCTAAAGTCAGCCGCCCCATAAGGGTTTGAGCTGGCCGCATCCGCATCCACGTGGTTGTTAAACCCAGCCAGGTTCTTCTGGTGCACAACGTTATCGCCGTTCGTGTACAGCCGGTAGCCATTCACGTTATCGTTTACGGTGCCCGTGACGGTAAAGGTCGGGTCTGACGTCGTGATATCGTAGTTACCATCCGCATCAACCGTCAACGTGTCGGCTTGCGGCATGGACAAAGTTGGGAAGACGGTGTCCAGGTAGATCTGGAGCGCGCCGTAAGCCGTGCTACTTGCCGTCGTACCGTCATCATTGGTCGTAGTCGTCGTCAGACGGTAACCAACTGACTGCTGCTCAGCGGCTTTGAATGGTACCGTGAAGCTGAACGTCCCGTCCGCGTTAATCGCAACCGCCTTGGTCGGCTCGGTAGCATCAGTCACCGTCATGGCCTTCCCGGCAGGATCAGCCACCTTACCCGTAATCGTCAGTTCACCAGTCTGCGGGTCGTAAACGTCCGCGACCTGATCAGCACCCACTAACGTAAACGTGTTGTCGTTAAACTTATCAAAGGAAAGCCCAGCAGTTGGCTGTGCGTGCGTCGTAATGTCCGCAAAGGCGCGCCCACTAAGCACTGGCGCCCCGGTCGTGACCGTAGCGTCCGCAGCCGCGTCTGCGTTATCGCGCAGGGCAATCACCGTGTGTGGATTCGTTGTGCTGAAGTGACCGTATCCGGCAGTGCCGTCAGCGTCAAGGAAGACGATCATTCTGTCCCCGTCAGCACGTCCAGCCCGCTTGTATTCGCCAAAGTTAGCGGTCGGGTACAGGACGGTGCCCACAAAGTCGCCGTAGGGAGCCCTTTCGGTCAGGTTAAACGTCACGATACCAGTAGCCGTATCGACTTTGCCTGGGAACACTTTGCCCGCGATAGCGTCGGTCGCGTAAACAATCCAATCGACACCCGCCGGCACCTGGGCGTACGCGGTGAAACTCGTCTGGTCGGACACGGCCTGCACGAAGCCCCCCGTACGCCAATGGTTATAACTGCCGTCGCCGACTTGCCAACTAAACTGCGGTGCGACGTTGGCGGCAGTATCGGTTGCTGAGGCTGAAGTAGTACCCGCAAACGCCTGTACACTCGCGCTGGTGTGGTTGCCAGCAACGTCCGTCACCGTCAAGGTCAGCTGCCCATCGCTCGTTGCTAGGGCGGCCATTTGCGCTGCTGTCAGTTTGAAGCTGATTGTCCCAGCGTTACTTTGCCCGTTGTTATCGAGACTCACCCCATACTCCTGGGCGCCAATCTTGAGGACCGCGTCACTAAACTGGCTGAACCCCGCACCCTGGTCGTTGTAGCTGGCCGTCAACTGACCTTTGGCGTAAGTCAGACCGGTCAGAGTCGGTGCGACGGTATCCACGGCTACAGGTAAATCAAAGTTTTGTTCCTGCTCCGCCCCGTCGTTGTACTGCTCAGTCACAATCCGGTAAGTGTATCTACCATCCGGCGCCGTGATGAACTTGCCCGTCTGTTGGTCGTAAATCCGACCATCCCAGGTAAACGCGTCAGCATCCAGACGCATGTCGGTGCTCAACCCTAAGTCAGAGTTGTAACTAGAGCCATTTTGCAGGTATGACTTGGTCGTGTTGTTCTCCTTGTCGAGCACGCGAACCAAGTTACCATTAGCGTCCAGAATCTGAATGGTGACCGCCTTGAGGTTCTGCTTGGCAAAGACGTATGGGTACACGGTATCGCTATCACCGTCTCCGTTAGGCGAGAACGAGACCTTGCCGTTCTCAATGTACGCGGGAACCTGTCCCCACGTGTACTTGCCTGTTATGTCGCTATTCACGAGGTTGCTCAGTGAGGCAGCGTCGGTGACCCCCAGCGGGTTATTGTTGTTATCAACGAGGTACCCACCCTTAAAGATTGAGTCCTGCTTGTTCGCCGGATCATCAATAATCTGCTCGGTGGTGAGGTCCCCAAAGTAGCCGAGGTACGGCACACTGATGGTCTGGGTATCGTCTCCCGCTTTAAATGTCAAGTAGCCCTCGACAATTTGGTTAGCGGCAACCGCATCATCCAACGTGAGCGTGAAGGTCACCACTTTGCTGGCACCGGGAGCGAGCGTAAACGTTGGCGTAGCACTGTTCACCGCCGCTCCTGCCAATTTCTGGTCGTGCACGATATTACCCTTGCTGGTGTCCCGCACCTGCGTGAGGGGCCCACCGTCGTAGTCGACCGTGTAGCTTTGGGTCGTCTGTCCGTAATTGGTTAAAGTCACGTTGAAGCTGGTCGTCTGCCCGATTTTACCCAGCGATACCGAGCCGGCGTTATTTGTACCCTCGGCAGCGACGTCCAAGTTCCCCGCCTTGGTCACATCAATTTGTCCAGCACCCTGGCGCCGAGGGGAGACGTAGGTGCCCGGGTAGTTTAAGTCAATCATTGGGTCTGCCGCGTTCATTAACGCTAGCTTAACGGCCTTAACCAGGTCCGCGCCCTGCAATTCTGGACGGGTTACCTTGAGTTTCTGCATGACTAGTAGGGCCGCACCGGCATCGTACGGGCCAGCCATGGAAGTACCGGACTCAACCGCGTATGTTTGGGTATTGGTTTTCGGGTCAATGGCCGTGGAGGTCACCCTATCACCGGGCGCCGCGATGTCCGGCTTAAGCGTATAGTCCGCCATCGGTCCCCACGAGGAGAAGCCGTCCATTTCAGAATCAGCACCAGTCGCACTCTTCTCGGCGGCGACGGTCATCGCGGACGCTGCGGCACCGGGATCGGCAATGGTTGAATCGTTCTTCGGCACGTACGCCGTGGAAATATCAGTCGGCTTATCGGAGCCCACAATGCTGGCCGCGTTGGCGTTGTTGCTGGCCGAGATGGAAACAAAGACTCCGTGGTCGGTAGCGTACTGCACGGCGGCTTGCTCCTCGTCGGTCAGATCTTGTTCGGCCACACCAACTCCCAGTGACATTTGGATGGCATTGGCTCCCATCAAAACGGCGTCCCTTATTGCCCGGGAAATATCGTTAGCATTTTCGTCCGGGAACTCATCAAGGACCTGCATCGCCAAAATCTGGGCTTCCGGGGCGACCCCTTTGACGTAGACTGACGCTTTAGACGTACCGGTAGCGCCATCGGCAACGGTCCCGTTGGCGGCAATAATACCAGCGACGTGTTCACCGTGCGTAGACCCGGACACCGTAGTCCCCGTGTTGACACTATCGTTGTTCACGTAATCGTAGGCAAAGGGGATCTTGCTGTTGACGTACGTGCCGTACCCTAGCTTAGCAATAGCGGCCTCCGCGGCGTCTTTGCTAATCGCCGCCGTACTATCGTCAGTCAACCGCAAGTCTGCGTGTGGTTGGACCCCAGAATCGATCACAGCCGCAACCATGCCCTGACCCTGATAACCCTCATTCCACAAGCCCTCAACGTTCCCCTTGGTCAACGTATCCTGGTTTGCGGGACCGGGATCGGCGGTTGCGTCGGCTGTAGCCTGCGCGGTGGTGGTAGCGGCAGGTGTCGTCGTGGTTGCAGCGCTTGAACTCGACGCGCTCGCACCACTGGTGGCAGTGGCGCCGCTAGTGGCTGCACTTGAGCCAGCCTGCGATTGACTCGTAGTAGTAGCTGGCGTCGCCTGTGACGCGGTAGCTGATGATTGCGCTGGCGTCGTGTCCTCCTCCGTAGCCGTGCTACTTTGCGTGTGGTTGTCCGCTGCATTTTGCGCGTCGTCCCCCGCGGTGGACGACTGTCCGGTCGTTTCCGTGTCGGTTTTCGTTTGTACCGTTGCCGCCGCCGTGGTATCGGCCGACACTGATTGTGTGGCGCTAAAACTCAGCACAACAGCTCCCGCGCTAACGGTAATGATTGCCGTCGCTACCCACTTGGAGCCCGACTTATATAACTTGTAGTGCCTCTTCCTTTCGGTCATCGAATTTATACGCATTCGTGACTACCTCCTAATATTGGTTGTTGAGCACGCCATCTTCCCAGACAAAGCTTTGCAAAAACACAAATCGTTCACCTTTTTAACGCATTTAATTATAATTTTCTCAACAAGGGTAATTTATCGCATCAAATCAGCATTGTCAAGGCAGTGAATATCGGTGTATCGATAATTACGCCATATTGGGACCACTTGACCGCCGCATAATTATGAGAGTTAGCTAGCACCGATTTTAATTTTGTGGCAAAAAAAATGAGGACACGCTGAGAAAGGTGTGCCCTCCATAAAACATTATTGGCGCTACGATATTTGGAGTTGATAGGCAGCTTGCCTACCAGCTCCTTTTTCTATACGGTAGATTGCAAGAATTAACCGAACACTGCGAACTGCTGAAAAACCTTTCGTGGTGATTGCCAGTTGAGTGTTTTCATTGGTCTCG
>ERZ507021.311-NODE-311-length-17628-cov-116.443_pt1 | contig 17628 bp, 14 predicted proteins | sample MGYA00512877_ERZ507021 | MGnify/ENA metagenome assembly ERZ507021 | reverse complement strand
AAAAAAAGCACCCCTTTTAATTAGATTTCTAGTCTAACTTTTGGGGTGCACATCACAAAGAGGGGGGGATTTTTTATCGTTGTGGAATATTTAAATACCAACGCTTGTCATGAAAATCTTGTGCTCCACCCTTAGTATTTCCTTCTGGATCGTTTGTCGCACGCATCATGACGTATACTTTCTTATTAGGGAAATCACGCATATTGAAAGATACATGATAGCCAACATTTCCTAAAGTATTATAAGCTTGATTTACGTCTGGTCTATAAATCCCATCAGCTCTTACTCTAGCTAGTTCTTTTCCAGTATTGTAGTCCATAATGAAAATATACTCGTATTTATAATTAGCAATGTGCCATCCAGCTACATGCAAGTTTGCGTTTTCGATTTCTCCGAACTGATCAATGTGGGCGTAATTTGTTCCATCTGTCAGCGTAGAATTTGCAGCACCTGCTCGAGTTGGATCAATTACTGGTTTATCCTCCGAAGTAGTTGGATTATCATCCGTAAAACCATGAGCCAAATCATAGGCTAGTTTTTCTTTACTTACACCCATTTCAGAAAGATAACCGTAAGGATCTGTATGATCGCCCCAAATATTTTGTGTTACCCATAAATGCGATTTGATTCCTGGTTGGTTATAAGGAGTGTCTAATGTTAATGGAATACCATATTTCATTGCTGAATCTCTTGCCAATTCAACGTATACTTTATAGTTCTTTTCAAAAGTTTCTTTATCATGTGTGTGTTGTAACTCGATTTGCACAGGACTTTTGGCTCACGAGGTTGTCCTACTCTACATCTTGCTGATAGATATGCTGAAAGGAAAACACCAACATTATGTTTTGCTTTTTCAGCTAGAACGAGACAAGCAGGAATACCTTTAGAAGATATCAAAGATTTTTTAGGTCATAAAGATGTTTCCACTACACAAGTCTATGCCCATATTTCTCCCGAAGTGAAAAAAAGATCAATGAATCAACTAGAAAACTATATAGAAGAGCAAATAAAAAAGCACTCAAATTGAGTGCTTTTTTAAGCTCACTATCACTAAAACTATCACTAATTTTATTTATAAGCGAACATGTTTCTATCACTGATTTTTTAAATCTAGCGAAAAACCCTTATCTTAAAGGCGTTCGTTCAATTCTTTGGCAAGGTCTTCAAAGCCTGGCTTGCCTAGAAGTGCGAACATGGTTTTCTTATAGCTCATGTAGAAAAATTTTCTTGATGATGATTTTATCCATCAATTGAGATTGACTGTTTTGCTCTCCTATGATTTCAGCTATGATTGTCCGATTTTGCGGTTTTCTTCTTAACTGGTAGTTGATTTTCCCAGTTTCCATCAACTCGCTAAGCATATCCACGACTCCGCCAAATCCGGTCTTTTTCGTAATAAAACCTAGTGCTACCATTCGTTCATCTAGATTTTTTGCTGTAATCGTCACACCAGTAATGAGCGAGTGCTGTAATGTTTGGGCCAGCTCTTCCATCCCTTCAGCATTGGATACGACGGAAGCTGTTTTGTTAATAGGTTCTTCGTTTATTTCTTTTGGTTCTTTCCTCTCCACTTTCACTGTTTGACGAAGGACATCTAGTTCTTGCAAGAGCGTTTCGTATTGTTCTTGGGTCAGCATCACGCCAGCTACTTTTTCACGATTAAATATATATACGCCAGTTCCCGCGTCTCGCGCTTGAGCAAATACATCCATCGGCGATCGTTTCACTTCTGTGATCGAAGATGTGGGAACTTCTAATTTCTTTAATTCCAATGGATTTCCTCCTTTACTAATCGCTTTTTATTATAGCACAGACTGACTTGTTTTGATCTTTTTTCCAAAGGTTTTATCGGTTTTTGCCTAACCAGTAATTGATATCGGTAAGAAGTCTTTCGATACCAAATGAAGGATGGTACAGATACGTTTTTTGATCTTCGTTATGGTCTAGTGGAAAAAAATGATCGGTGATCACTAGATCTGCATACCGAGGCGGCTTATTTCGAGTACATACATGTATAGAGATCCGTTTTCGATGTCTTAGCGTTTTGTTCAGTACCCCAGCAAGTCTTCTTGCTTCTTGGTGTTCATAGCGAAAAAAAAGACGATTTTCACTTCAGGAGGGTGGACATCTAAATACCCTCGTTCCTGGAGTGTTTTCAGTAAAAGCATCCCCCACTCTACTGCGGGGTGTGCAAGTGCTTGTTGGATCGCTAGCCGAAATTGATATAGTTTATCTTTGGAATTGGGAAATTTTTCTAATGTTTCCTGATAATAACGAACTTCTTCTATCAGCCGGTCATGGATACCAATTACGTAACGAAGTCATTCTTGGTAAAGTACTTTTGTCAGCTTTGATTTGCTTTCGCTCTCAAATTCGCTATTCAGCCAAAACAGCGAATCAAGCTTTTCAGTCACAATCGTCAATTTCCGATAGTCTTGTGTCTCTTCTATCCGTTTCCACCGCTTTTCAGTAATCTGGTTACAGCTCAAGCGCAAAATTGCTAGATAATTTTTTTCTTTTATTGGCAAAATCTGCTCCTCTCTAAATAGCAATTCAGGAAACAATTCAAAGAATAGTGTTCGACTGTCTCCTAAAATCTCGATTTCTGCCGGATCCTTTCTTTGCTTCAATAATTGGATGAACATCTCAGAAAAGGACTGCTCTCCATCATCTGCAAAAAAATGCGGAAAATCTTTCAAAAAGCAAAACAGCAGATATCTTACTTTTCTTTCTGAACCAAAGATCTGTGCTTTTTTATAAGAAAAAGAAAGGTGGTACTCGCCAAACCACTTTCTCAATCGCTCTTGCGTAGAACGATCGTACTTCTGCTCGTAAGGTTCATTCAATAGCAGATTTTTCAGTAAACAAAACGGGGGTGATTGGATCAGAAAAACAAACAAGAGATAAGGTTCGCTATATCCTTGATCATAAACTAACTGAACGGTTTTCTTATGAAGAATCAGCTGAATGGGACAGTCGCTTTCCGCCAAACGTTTCAGATGCCGATCCACTGTTTTAACATCGATTTTCAGTTCTTCAGCTAAATCAGCTTTTCGCCAGATCAAATCTTTCATTAGATTGATTAGTGAAAATAAATTATGTGCATTTTTTGATAATAGTTTTTGCCATCTCATCGATCATTTCTCACCTGATTTCTAAACATATTGTTTGATCAAAATGGGTTCACTCCTAAAAAGATAAAAAACTCCCTTTCTATTTATTTAAATACGCAAATCTTCCTCATTATTTTTTATTTTACTCAATTTAATCGTATTCTCATTTCAAAACGAATGTACTTTAAAAAAACATAATAAGATCACTTTGCTTGTAGGATGTATTCCCTTCCATTACAATGAAATAAATAGCGATTTTATGAGAAGGTGATGTGAAAATGGAAGAAAAAATAGAAGAATCCAAACAAAAAATCGATCAGTTGATATAAGAATTAGAAAAAGCGGTCATCGGCAAACGTTCAACTATCCAATTGATGATCGTGGCCCTATTAGCAGGTGGTCATGTCTTATTCGAAGATATTCCCGGTGTAGGTAAAACGTTACTGGTCAAAGCACTAGCAAAAGCTGTACAGGGAACCTTCAGCAGAGTCCAATGTACTCCTGATCTGCTGCCTAGTGATATTCTTGGTTTTTCCGTATACAATTCACAATCAAAAGAGTTTGAATTTCGTCCGGGACCGATCTTTACCACGATCTTGTTGGCAGATGAGATCAATCGTACGACTCCTCGTACTCAGTCAGCACTTTTAGAAGCAATGGCCGAGAATCATGCAACGATCGACAACAATACATACCCTCTAGACAATCATTTTTTTGTCTTAGCTACGCAAAATCCAATCGAGTACGAAGGAACATATCCTTTGCCGGAAGCACAGCTCGATCGTTTTTTATTCCGACTACAAATCGGTTATCCTTCTTTTGATGACGAACTTTTGCTACTTTTGGATAAATTCGAAAAAGTGTTGGATAACTTAAATGAAGTATTGAACAGTTATGAAATAGAAGAAATAAAAACAAATGTGGCGAATGTCTTTGTCAGTCCCGAAGTGGCATCTTATGCCTTGCAGTTAGTGTCAGCAACAAGAAGTCATGCTGCCATCCAGCTTGGCATCAGTCCACGAGGAAGCCTTTCCTTTATTCAGGCAGCAAAAGCTTATGCTTTAATCCATGGGAGAAATTACGTCACGCCCAAAGATTTGCAGGATTTAGTTCCTTACGTGTTTTCCCATCGCCTGATTTTTTACGATCGTTCATTGAAGGAAGACGAAAAGAAACAAATCATTCATACTCTTGTTGCACAAATTCCTATTCCTGTGAGGTAGATTGAGGTAGACAATGGAAAAAATCAAAGATTATTTCATTAATTTTGTGTTATTTCTGGTATATTTCATCATTGTGCTTTTTGCTCTTGTATTCAACAATTCTTTAGGCTGGTTCTTGTTGGCCTTTTTTACTCTTTATGTATCATGGAGCTTGATTTCATTAAGCAGCTTTCTAAAGAAACTTTCGGTTACTTGTACATTGCAGCCACTCGTTTATCGCAAAAAAAGTATGCAGGTTATTTTTTCCATAGCAAAAAAGAGAACTTTTTCTTTACCTCTCCCTCGTTTACAAATCGGCTTCCCAGCAATCTTTGCAGAAAAAAACAAGAGATTTTGATTCTTACAAATAAACCGCAAGAAGTCCAATTGCTTTGGCAGCCAAAAGAAAGAGGATGCCATGAAACATTAACTGTCATTTTTACAGCCTATGATAGTCTAGGACTTTTCAGAAAAAGTGCAAAAAGAGAGATCTCTTTTCCTGTGACTGTTCTGCCTGCTTTTTGTAAGATTCAAGCAGAAAAATTACAGAGAGTTCTGGAAAAAAAACAGCAGCTGAACGCGTACCAAAGAGGTCTTGATTTTCGGGAACATCGCGCTTATCGTCCAGGTGATTCTTTCAACCGAATCGATTGGAAATTGTCTGCTCATACTCAAGAGTGGTTATACCGTGAATACGATTATCAAGAAGAAGAATGTTCTCCTCTTTTTTGCTTTTGGGGTTCGCCCAGTCCAAAATTTGAACCTCTGCTAGACTTGTATTTTTCTTTATGGCATTTGAGAAAAGAAAAGCAGCCGGAACTTCTGATATTAGGCAACCGCGCCTTTCATGGCAAAGACCCCGGTCATACCTATTTTGCTTCTTTGGAAGCTGGCGATGAGAAAGCTTTTTTCGCACACTTGAAAAAATATGCAAAAAAACAAATCGTCCTCTTTGTTCCTGAGAACTCTCCTGAAGTCTCAGAAGCTATTGAAACATTGTCAAAAGATCGAACGGTTTATCTTGTTTATTTCGTAGAAAAACAACTCATGGTCCAAGAAAAAGACAAGATATGTTCATTGCCAGGAGGTGAATGGATTGACGATTAAACGGGAAAAATGGCTGCGTGGCGTTTACTCCTTTGTGATACTAAGTGTAGGTGCTCCGATATTTGTAGTAGCTAATCAATTGCAAAACAGCTACCTTCTTATCCTAACTATTGGTGTCCTATGCCTTATTGTCTGCTGTATTCCTAAAAAATGGGTACGTTTGCTGCTTTCTTTGCCAGTAATGATAGGTTGTTTGTTTTTATATTTTCCTTCGAAGACATTTTCCATATTATGGATCTTACAGTTTTTTTCGTCAGTCACAGAGGAATTCTTCCATCTATCCCAAGGTAAACTTTATTATTTGCCAGAAAAGACAGCTTTTTTTCTCATAATGTTGCTGATCTATTTATTTATTACATTGACCGTGGATTACGACTATTGGTACGCACCCTTTCTTTCTTTGATGGCTTACTTCATGATGCTTACCGTTTTTCGGAAAAAAGATTTACTGTACGAAATGATTGCGGTAGTAACTGTTTTGTTCGTGTATCTGGCAGCAAGGCAATTTTTCTCCATCCGGTTGTTGTCGGGAAACACTCGATTCCAGTCATTGACTACAGTTCTGCTTATTTGTTTCTTAACTTTTAGCGCTATCTTGCCTTTATATCTTCCGAAAGTACACCAATCTCTCGAGGAAACGAGTGAACCGATCCGAGAATATCTTAATGATGAAGGGCTTTATGACACACTCCATGAGTATCAATTAACCGGAAGTGCAAGAACAGGCTTCAGTGAGAATGATGAACAGCTTGGTGGACCTTTATATGATAATGGCGAAGTTGTTTTTACAGCGAACCAAAAAGGAAATGGCTATTGGAAGATCGAAAATAAAAATCATTACACCGGTTCTGGATGGATAGAAGATCAGGACGCACCCATCCAACCAATCCAAGAATTCCCTGTTGACATCACGAGCTACCAAACCGTTATAGAAGACAAAGAAAACATTACATTGACCCTAAAAAAACAAGCTTTCTTACCTTATCCTTATGGAAATACTACCTTGACTGATTTTTCATTAGCTAGTGGACAAACGCTTTACTATTTGCCTGAAAGCCAGCGATTCATTCCTGTCCCGAATGAATCGACACGTTCTGCAACTTTACAAACAGAAAGGTTAGTTTTTACGAGAGAAGAATTAAAAAGCAGTCAGTTAAAAGCTGATGATTTAGAAAATCAGCAGACAAATCTTCAATTGCCAAAAAGTTTGCCTAAACGTATTGAGGACTTGGCGGTCGAATTGACCAAAAATGAAGCAACTTTAATTCGTAAAGTCGAAGCTGTCTAACAGTATTTAAAAACAAGCGGAAATTTCCGCTATTCCAAAACGGATACCGGGCATACTCCAAAAGAACACGATTATGTGGATTATTTCCTCTTTGATTCAAAAGTCGGCTATTGTGACAACTTTTCAACTTCTATGGTCGTCCTTCTTCGAACACTTGGTATCCCAGCTCGCTGGACAAAAGGTTTTACAAATGGGCTCAGAACAGGCACAGATAATCAAGGGAATGAGGAATACAGCATTCTCAATAGTCATGCTCATTCTTGGCCAGAGGTATACTTTCCTGGATTTGGCTGGCTTCCATTTGAACCAACCCCTTCATTTGCCAATCCAATGGGTTCACAACCAGTTGCTGAAACAACCGAAACCGTCCAGCCTGCTATCGAACAACCAAATGAAAGCGAAAATATGGCAGAAACTATTTCCAGTGAGAGATCTGAGGTCATTCCATCAGAAGAAACAACACTCACACCAGCTTATAAAATCGTCTTATTCAGCCTTGGAGTGTGTTTATCCGTCTTGTTGTTCTTTCTATTGTTATTCAGAAAATCTCTGCGCTGGACAAGTTATCTTATCTATCTTCATTTTTTTGCTTCTACTAATACGATTGCATATCAAAAACTTCTTAACCCTTTGGAAACATTGGTACCGCGCAAACCCGCAGAATCTTTGCAGGAATATAGCCTGCGAATAGAACAAGAATTCAAGCTAGATCTGCGTTTCATTCGATTAACTACTCAATATGAAGCAGAAATATATGGACGACAAGCAGATCCGGTAAAATTCGATAAAAAAACCTATTTAGAAATAACGCATATAATAAGAAAAACGGTATACAAAAAAATTCTGACAAAAGGGAGCCGCTTCAAAAAATAAGATAAAATTTCTGGAGAATCTACTTCTCGAATGCCGAGAACCAGCTGATTGAGTATCGATTACTCGAAAAAAAGGTTGTGACACGTTTTTTGTCACAACCTTTTTTCATTATTATTTGATTTTCAATGTCAAAGCATTTAGAGCTACAACTACCGTACTTAACGACATCAAGACAGCACCAACTGCTGGACTTAATATGATACCAATTGGCGCAAGAATTCCGGCTGCTAGCGGAATTGCAAGAATATTGTAACCTGCCCCCCACCAGAGGTTCTGGATCATTTTCTTTCGCGTTTGCTTGGCTAGATCAAGAAAATGCAAAATATCTTTTGGATCGCTGTTTGTCAATACGACATCCGCAGAATCGATTGCGATATCTGTCCCTGCACCGATTGCCATCCCGATTGAAGCACGGGCTAAACTTGGCGCATCATTGATCCCATCACCCACCATGATTACTTTTTTCCCTTGGTCAAGGTATTTCTGGACAACAGCTTCTTTATCATCTGGTAATAAACCGCCATAATATTCTTCGATCCCTAAATAATCTGCTACTGCTTGGGCAGCGTTTTTATTGTCACCAGTAAGCATGACAGGAGTGATTTTTCTTTCTTTCAATGTTCGGATAAATTCTTTTGCTTCTGTTTTTACTACGTCACCTAAAGCAACGATTGCAGCTAGATGATTTTCTAAAATCAGGAAGCTGATGGTATTTCCTTGTTCTTGGTAAGGTTTCAATAATGCTTGTTCTACGTTTAATCCGAGACGCTCAACTTCTTTTTCATTAACTATTTTCACTTGTTGTTTTTTGACTGTTGCCTCTAGCCCGACTCCTGAAAGATTTTTTAGATTTTCAGCTTGATAAGGCTTGATTTCATGTTCTTTCAAATAATTCATAATGCCAACAGCCAATGGATGATTGGCATTCGCTTCCAAGGCTCCTAGATATTGAAGGATTTCATTTTTATTGAACGCATCATCAAGTACTTCGACACCCGTTACAGTAAATTTTCCTTCTGTTAGTGTTCCTGTTTTGTCCAGCATGATCACATCTAGATCATTGGCTTGCTCCAGTGCATTGCGGTTTTTCAAAAGTAATCCGTTTTTAGCTGCTATTGATGTGGAGCGAGCAACAACTAATGGGATAGCTAAACCTAGAGCATGAGGACAGGCGATGATAAAGACTGTTACCATACGTTCTAATGCATTAGGAAGATCTGTCAAGAACAACCAGGCGATGAATGCCAGGATACCCACAATTAATGCGACATAAAACAGCCATTTTGCCACTTTGTCAGATAATGACTCTAGCTTGGATTTTTCTCCTTGTGCTTTTCGCACCATTTCCATAACCTTCGCTAGATAACCATTTTCACCAGTTCCAGTTACTTCGATTTCGATCGTTCCATCCCCATTGATAGAACCGCCAATCACTTTGTCATTGGCTTGTTTTTTGATTCCTCTTGATTCGCCAGTCACAGCTGATTCGTCAACAATTGTTTCACCTTTCAAGATTACACCATCTGTTGGCATTTTATCACCAGACCGGACGATCAAACGATCACCTTCGTTTACTTCTTTCAATGAAACTGTCTCTTCTTTTCCATCTTTCGTCAAGCGTTTCACTGATTCTGGCAGTAATTCTGCTAGTTTTTGTAAAGCATTGCTGGCATTCGACACAGCATTCATTTCAATCCAGTGACCTAGTAGCATAATAACGATCAAAGTAGCCAATTCCCAGAAGAAATCCATGACGTGTGTATGTGGATTGAGCAGATTTGCGATAAACGAATAGACACTATAAATATATGCAACTGTAATCCCCATCGCGATCAGTGTCATCATAGCAGGACTTTTTTGTTTCAATTCCATCTTAGCTCCACTTAAAAATGGCTGACCGCCATAGATAAATAGTATAGTTGCTAAGATCAATACGAGCCAATCAGAACCAGGAAACGTTACTTGAAATGGAAATTCCATTCCCATCATTGGTGAAAAAAGAATGATTGGGATAGCTAGGATAAGCGATAGCCAAAATTTTTGTTTGAAATTCCCCATGTGCATGGAATGATCCATGCCGCCGTGTTCGTGATCCATGTGCATCGAATGGTCCATTTGTTTGCTGTTTGCTATATCTCCATGGTTATGTCCCATGTGCATGGAATGATCCATCTGACTATGGTCATGTTTCATCTCCATCTGTTTTTCATGAGATTCTGTACTTTCTTTGTTTACTACTTCTTTTTTATGCTCATGTTTTTTCTCCATATCGTTCCCATTCATTTTTACTCCATCCCTTCTCTTACTTTTTCATGTGTCGATTTAAGCTCAGGGAGTTCAACAATACACTGACGGAACTAAACGCCATCGCTCCTCCTGCAATGATTGGATTCAAAAAGCCTAGTGCGGCAAAAGGAATACCAATCGTATTATAGACAAAAGCCCAGAAAAGATTTTGTTTGATTTTTCTCAATGTCAACCTAGACAACTCGATTGTTTGTGCAATGGATGCCAAACTGCTATTCATCAGCGTCACATCGGCTGTTTCCATCGCAATGTCCGTTCCACTTCCCATTGCCATACCGACATCAGCTAATGCTAAGGCCGGTGCATCATTGATTCCATCGCCTGCCATACCGACTTTTTTGCCATCTTTCTGAAGTTTTTCTACGTAGGCTGCTTTATCCTCTGGAAGTACTTCAGCAAAGATATGCTTTGGATCAATACCAACTTGTTTACCAATCGTTTCGGCTGCCAGTTTGTTGTCTCCTGTCAGCATAAAAACATCTAATCCTTTATTCTGGAGCTGCTTGATTGCTTGTTTGGCTTCTAGTTTGATTTGATCAGCCACGGCAATCAACCCGATCACTTGCTTTTCATCAGCTAAAAACATGACTGTTTTTCCCTGCTGTTCTAATTCTAACGCGTGTTCTTGGTATTCATCAAATGATAGGTTCAATTCAATTAATCGTTTACGTGTACCCGCAAAATAGCGTACTCCATTAATCGTACCGCTGATCCCAGCACCTGGGTGGGCTGTAAAATCAATCATATCGTATGTTGCTGCTTCTTGCAGTTTTCCGTATTCCACGATTGCTTTACCTAGTGGATGTTCAGAAGCTTGTTCTAAAGTATAAAAAATAGATAGGACTTCTTTAGAACCGACTAGATCTGTAACTTTGGGCTTTCCTTCTGTAATCGTTCCAGTTTTATCCAAAACAATGCTGTCTAAGTGAGCAGCTGCTTCTAATGCTTCTCCGCCTTTAATTAAAATTCCATTTCGTGCACCAACACCCGTTCCTACCATAATAGCTGTTGGAGTCGCTAAACCTAATGCACATGGACACGCAATGACTAATACAGAGACACTATGGATCAATGCGAGTTGCCAATCACCAGTGATCAAACCTGTAGCTATGAGCGTGATAAACGCGATGACTAATACGATCGGAACAAAAATCCCTGAGATCCGATCTGCGATTTTTTGGATTGGTGCTTTGCTCCCTTGAGCATCTTCCACCATTTGAATGATTTGCGCTAATACTGTCTGCTTGCCGACTTGTGTGACTTCCATGTGTAGCAGACCATTCGTATTGATTGTCCCGCCAAAAAGCGCGTCATCCGGATTCTTTTCTACAGGAAGATTTTCACCAGTAAGCATACTTTCATCTATCGCACTGCTTCCTGAAATAATTCGACCATCTGCTGGAATCTGCTCACCAGGACGGATGACTAGTTGATCACCAACGACTACTTCTTCAATCGCTAACGTTTCTTCTTTCCCGTTTCTTATCACTTGGGCGGTTTTTGTTTGAAGAGACATCAATTGTTTGATTGCATTACCTGTTTTCGTTTTTGCTGTATGTTCCAAATATTTGCCGAGCAAAATCAGCGTGATGATCATACTGCTGCTTTCAAAATAAAGATCTTGGGGGTGTCCACGGAAAAATCCGTTGTAAATGCTCAATGCAAAGGCAGCCGATGTTCCAATTGCTACCAATACATCCATATTTGGTGCTTTCGTCTTGATTGCATGGTACGCACCTTTATAAAAACGAGCACCGACATAAAATTGGACAGGAGCAGACAGCACTAACTGGACGATTGGAAAATGAAAAAAGTGAACAATCGCCGCATGGCTTCCTAACATCATAGCAATCATTGACAACATCAACGGCAAAGTCAAAACCGTACTCAATATAAGATCGAATAGCATTTTTTTCAAATACGCTTGCTTTTCTTCTGCAATTTTTTGTTTGTGGGCTTCATCGTACAAAATTGCACCATAGCCGATGTTTTCTACGCTTTGGATTAATTTTTCAGTGGTCGTCCCTTCATATTTGACACTTGCTTTTTCAGTGGCCAAGTTGACTGTGGCATTGACCACACCAGGTTGTCCGTTCAGCTCTTTTTCGATTCTAGCAGAACAATTTGCACAAGTCATACCTGTAATGACGAACGTATCCATTTTGGTTTCTGCTGTTGCCATCAAATCACCTCTGCTTTATAACCCAATCCATTGATTGCTTGACAAATCTTTTCGGATTGAACTTTTGTTTCATCAAACTTGACCGTACCGTTTGCTTTTTTCAAATTTACTTTCACTTTTTGCACGCCGTCAAGTGCGCTTACTGTTTCTTCTACTCTTGCTGCACAATGATTGCAGCTCATACCTTCGATTGAAAATTGTTGTTTCATTTTTTCTTCCTCCTATTGATGTTGTTTACATTCACATTGACCTGGGATACAGTTACATTCGATCGTATCTACTGGTTGCTTTTGTTCCAGTTGTTTCAAAATCTCATTGATATCTTCTTGAGTCAAAGTGGCTTCTTCTACTAGATCCGCAATCGTCTCTCCAATCCTTTTTGCACAGATATGGGAAAAAAGATTTTCCGTCGCACTGCGAACTGTTTCCATCTCCGAGACAGCTGGATGATAAATGAATTTTTTTCCTTCTTGTTCTGTCCAGATCACTTCTTTTTTTACCAAACGTCCCAGCAAAGTTTTGATCGTTGCTGGTTTCCAATCCATCGAATCAGCTAAGATCTGCGTGATTTCTTGGGCTGTCGTCTGTCCAAGTGTCCAAATAACACGCATGATCTCCCACTCTGAATCACTGATCTTTACTGGCGTTTTGACTTTTTCCATTTATTTCACACCTTTCGTTTACAAATGTAATCAATAACTTATGGATACAGATTACACTTGTAAACAAAAACTGTCAATTATTTTTGCTCTCTATTTTCAATTTAGTTAAAAATTCTTGTTTTTCCCCTCTTGTTTTAAGGATAATCAGTTTGTTTTGTGCATGGTTTTCTTGGATCAGCTGCTGTATTTCGGGTTCATGGGTTTCTTCAAAATGCCAGATGAAAGACAGAAATTCCAGATATTCCTTATCGAATCTTTCTGAAAATGTCTCAGGCATATCTGGTCGGGTCTTCTTGTTTATCTTTCTTTTGAGGGAACGTAAAATCACTCGATAAATCGCCCGGCAACGCGGAACTTGTAGCCAAATGATCTTATCTGCTTCTTTAATCCTCTTTCCTAGTGTAGAAGTATAGTTTCCTTCAATGATCCATGAATGATTAGTCTCCATAAATGATTGCTGTTGTTGTATGAACCACTTTTTTGCTTGGATGCTGTAATCTGTCGTATGCCATAAAAGGTCTAGCGGTAGTAGCGGAAAGCCGGTGATTTCTTTGATCTTCCTTGCGAGGGTCGATTTTCCCGACCCACTTTGTCCAATCACGATGATCTTCATTCTTCTCCCTCACTTCTCTTATCATTTTGATTTGATCATACCACTTATAACGCCGCAAAAAAACAAGGGACTGTGACAAAAGTCGTGTCAAAGTCCCTTGTTTCGAATAAATGGTGTTCAAAAGCTTGCATCTGCGGTAATAAGCCCAGCCAAACGAAAAATATGAGGGGCTATTTTTGTTTGGCTGTTCTTATTACTTGATGCAGGACAGCTTTTTCACAACCTCTTGTAACAAGTATTTCTATTTTAAGGCTGAACCACTGTTTCTGGTTCAGTGATTTCTTTGTTTTTGTCTCGACGAGCAATTGCTGGCAAGATCATACCTAATAAGATCAAGACGATTGGTGTGATGATATTCGTGAATAATTGGAACCACCATGCTTTAGGATCAGCAGTATAATCTACTTTTGGCACCATTCCTAGGATACATGCAAACGCAGTGAAGGCAAAGCACCAAGCACCAAAGATAAAACCGATTTTTGGATTTTTAACAAATTTATATTCAGAATTGAATTTCTTATAAGCTTTATTCAACATCATATATGCCAAGAACACCCATAGGTAACGCATTGGCATGACAACTGAGTTCAAGTTCGTCAACCATTTTACTAATTCATTCATATCTTTGATACCAAAGATCGGCAACAAAATAATGATTCCTACTAGTATACCTGTCAGAAGATAACCATTCACCAATGTACCTTTACGATTACGTTTACGTAGCCAGTTTGGTACAAATTCTGGATCCGCATCTGCTAACAAGATTTTTAGTGGTGCATCAATTGAAAAGGCTAATGCGGAGATTTGTCCAATCATGTTTGTCAATGCGTAAATGATCATCAATGAGTTACCGATACCATAGTAATTACCTAAAATTTGAAAAGCACTGTATGCCCCATTTGCCATCAAGTCTTTAGGAATATTATCGCTAGCAAACAGCATACCCATTGCGACTGAGCCTAATACAGCACAAATCCCTACCATTGCTGCTAAGAAGATCATCCCTTTAGGAAATTCCTTTGCAGGATTTCTTGTAGAGTTGACATAAGGGGATATTTTTTCCGCTCCTCCAACTGCAAATACTAGCATCGAAACGGTTGTGAAATAACTGAAATCAAATGTTGGAATATATGTTTTCACTTGATTCATATGTGGTGTGGCAAATTCCATCGTTGGATTGATGAACGGTGCCGTTACAGCTAAAAGAATAAATAAGATCGACATGACGAACATCGCTGTTCCGGCCAGTCCACCAATCACTTTCAAAGTAGAAAGTCCTTTTGTTGATAAATATAAAAAGGCAAGAAATATAATAAGTGAAATAACTGCTACCATTTGTACTGACATCGTATTTACGATATTTCCATTTCCTTGGACTGCCCAACCGCCAGCAATCAGGATTGCTTGAGGCTTTTGTGCCAAATAAGGAATATGGACGACCCAGTAAGTCCAAGCGGCATAGTATGCCAGTCGTTTATTAGATGTCGTATTTTCGACCCATGAACTGACGCCTCCTTTACTATCCTTGAAGGCTGATCCTAATTGTCCAACGATCAATGCGTATGGAATAAAATAAATGGCCAAAATCAATAGCCAAGAGGTGACAACTGATACTCCTTGCTGAGCATAGTTATTAACTACATTCCCCATGCCCCAAACCATGTTAAATGCAATTAACGCAACAGTAAACCAGCGTAATTGTTTGTTGTTCATTCGTTCTCTCCTTTATGATAAAAATTTGTTATCCAGATGTAATCATATTCAATTTTTAACAAACTTACAAGACAGTGTTATTTTATGTGTGTATTCTTTTATTTAATACACATCGTTTTTTCATATTTTTTCCATCAAAAAAATAAGTTATTTTCTTTTATTTCATTGACCTTATTGAATTTCAAGCTATTTTGAATTTTCTGCAAAATTAAAAACATTAGTTATTTTATAATCTTATCTATTTTCTTTACATTTTTCATTAAGAAAAGGATATAAAAAAAAGAGGACGTTCATTCGTCCTCTTCATTGATCAACGTTTATTTTTTACATGCAAGCTTCGCATGGCATTCAAAACAGCTAATACTGTCACCCCAACATCTGCAAATACTGCATCTCCCATTGATGCAAAACCAAAAGCACCTAAGGCAAGTACCAAAATTTTTATCCCAATAGCAAAGACAATGTTCTGTTTGACGATTTTCAATGTTTTCTTTGCTAAATGGATTGCTTCTGCAATCTTCGATGGTTGATCATTCATGATGACTACATCTGCTGCTTCAATTGCAGCATCGCTTCCCAATCCACCCATTGCGATTCCTACATCTGCTCTTGCTAGCACCGGTGCATCGTTGATTCCATCTCCGACAAATGCGGTCTTTTTATTGTTTCTTTGTAAGATTTCCTCTAACCGCTGCACTTTATCTTCTGGAAGCAATTCGCTATATATCTTGTCCACGCCTACTTGCTTCCCGATATGATCAGCAATTTTTTTCGAGTCGCCCGTCAACATGACTGTGTTCTTCACACCAGCCTGTTTTAATTGAACCAATGCGTCTACGGCATCTTCTTTCAAGGTATCTGCAATAACAAGATAACCACTGTAACTTTGATCGATCGCTAGATAAAGCAATGTACCGATTTCTTGACTTGAAGGAAAAGAGATTTCAAATCTTTCCATCAATTTGTGATTACCTACTAATACTTGTTTGCCATCAACTTCAGCTAAGATCCCTTCACCTGCAAATTCTTGGATATTAGTTGTTGGTAAAAGCGGACCTGCGTAGCCTTCTAAAACAGATTGAGCAATCGGATGTGTAGAAAACTGTTCTGCACTCGCAACATATTGCATGAATATCTTTGGATCGATTTTTGTATCGATCGTCTGGATCGAAAAGTCACCTTTCGTTAATGTGCCGGTTTTATCGAATACCACTGTCTCAGTTTGTGCAAGCAACTCCAAGTAATTTGAACCTTTTACTAATACACCGATTTTACTTGCTCCTCCGATACCGCCAAAGAAACTAAGTGGCACGGAAATCACTAATGCACATGGACATGAGATCACTAAAAATGTCAATGCTCGATAGATCCATTCAGAAAACGCCGCTCCAGAAACAACAAGTGGAGGTAAAACAGCTAATAAAACGGCCAATCCTACAACGACTGGTGTGTAATAGCGCGCGAATTTAGTAATGAAATTTTCAGCTGGTGCTTTTTTACTGCTGGCATTTTCTACTAATTCTAATAATTTGCTGATAGTAGAATTTTCATAAGATTTTTCTACTTGAACTAAAAATGGTTTATTTTTATTGATAAATCCGCTTAATACTGTTTCACCAACATATACAGATTTAGGGACTGATTCTCCTGTAAGTGCTGACGTATCGACTAATGATTCTCCTTCGATGATCGTTCCATCTAACGGTACACGTTCACCAGGCTTCACAAGTACAAACTGACCGATCAGCACGTCTTCAGGGTTCACGGTCATCAATCCTTCCGCCGTCTGCACGTGAGCTGTTTCTGGACGGATCGCCATCAATTCGCGAATCGATTTTCTTGAATGACTGACTGCCAATCCTTGGAAATACTCGCCGATTTGATAAAATAGCATCACTGCTACGGCTTCTGGATATTCACCGATCAACATAGCGCCAATCGTAGCAACAGACATAAGAAAATTCTCATCAAAGATTTTTCCTTTGACGATATTCATCACTGCCTTCTTCACTACATCATATCCTATCAGCAGATAAATCAATAAATACCCTATCAAGCGAATTGGTTCATTAAAATCAAATAATAGCAATAAAGCGATACCTGCAAGGGAAAATAAAATCCGGAACAGCGTATTTCTCTTTTTTTCATTTCCATGTTCAGATACTTTTTCCTTATCTATTTCTGTTACTTTGACATCTGGTTCTAATTCCTTCACTACTTTTTTTGTTTCTTGTTCAATCGTAGCCAAATGATCTTCCTCTGCGTCAATCGTTAGTTTTCCAGAAGTGAAGTTTACCGTTGCTTCCTTGACTCCATTGATTTTCTGAACTCCTTTTTCGATTTTCATTGCACAGTTCGCACAATCTAAACCTTCTAATCTGTAACTTTTCATTTTAATGACCTCCTCGCCTCAACATATGAATATCTCTTCATGACTAATTATAAATGAATGGTTATTCATATGTCAAGGTATCCGAAAGAAAAAATGAAAAACATCTGCATCGGAAAATTTCGGCTCTATAATTTATGGGACTGATGAATCAGAATTGATTCTTCAGCCCCATTTTC
>ERZ507021.306-NODE-306-length-18234-cov-11.3743_pt1 | contig 18234 bp, 20 predicted proteins | sample MGYA00512877_ERZ507021 | MGnify/ENA metagenome assembly ERZ507021 | reverse complement strand
CCAAGCCAAGCCAAGCCAAGCCAAGCCAAGCCAAGCAGGATAATCTGTACCCGGCGTTCAGTCTTGCTGCAGCGCTCACCTGTAATAAAGAAACTTATCCTACTCAACTATATTATCCCTTTCACCAATACCGGTGTGTATGTCGGTATTTCTTCAGAGTATATCCGTCCTCCGCCTCCATAACAGATATCCCGTCATGGTTGCTCACTTGATGTATTGCAATGAATTAGTCGCGGAATAAACAAATGAATCTTTCCCGCACAACGGTTGAGCGGAGAGTGGTCGCCACTGACTGGATATATCGTCAGCGACGCCGGGCATCACATAACGCAGATATATGGGACCTGCGTTTTCACCGCGAGAAATACCTGAATCACATATGGCAGCAGGTGGATAACGGTGAATATCGACTGTTACCGCCACAGCTTATCCGGACCGGAAAACAGGACGATATTGTTCTGTGGTCAGCAGCTGATGCCCTGGTGATGAAGTGGGTGGCACTGTAAATTAAGGACCTGCTGCCCCTGCAGAGCCGGTGTGTCCATACTGCGGGACACCGGGGCGGCCGGGACTCGCTGGCAGAAATAACGCAAAAGCTGGCAGAGGGCGCGCGTTTTGTCTGGCGGACGGATATCCGGGGGTATTACCGGCATATCAAGAAACAGCAGCTCTGGCATCACGTCTGCCGTTTTATCCGTTCGCCGGTGCTGCAGAACATTATTAAACAGTATATCTGGTACACCGTCGAACATGGCGGTGAGTTTTTTACACCGCAGGGCGGTATATGTCGCGGGAGTGCACTGAGCCCTCTCCTCGGGGCATCGTTCCTGTGGTATGTGGATTCTGCATTCAGCCGTCAGGAGGATATTTATTATGTCCGGTATATGGACGATTTTCTTTTTCTGTCCACGCGGCGCTGGCCGTTACGGCGCGCTGTCAGACGGCTGCATGATTACTTTGAGAACACCGGTTTTGAATGTCATCCGGACAAAACGCAGGTTGGTCGGACTGAACGCGGTTTTGACTGGCCTGGCGTCTGGTTTAATGCAACGGGGCCCACCGGGATAGCCCCTCGTGCAAAAGAGAACCATCGTGCACGTCGGTTGCGGCTTGAGGAGCAGGCCCGCAGAAAAGGACTACCTGAAGAGGCCGTCCGTCAGCGGGTGCAACAGTATGAGGCACGATGGATGTTATGGGCAGAGCGGCAGATTCGCTCTGCCGTTAAATAAAATCTATAGGGATTCTAAATGTATAAATATCTCCTACCGCTACTGGTTAGCTTCCCAATCAATGCTGCACATCACTTCGGCACCTACCACTTTAAATCGGGCACAATAACAATCCGTGGCGGTACTGACGTTCCATCTGCAACCACAAAGGCGCTGACAAATGGGAAAGGCGCCGTCACCTCCGTAGCGCAGTCACACGAAACATTCACGTCCGACCTAATTGTTACGCATAAAGACAACGGCTTCCTGAATTACCCGGGGGGAACCGTAACGCACCAACTGAGTGTCAACGATCTCCCAGGCACCGAGAAAACGATCAACCTGGAAGGTATGCGCTATGACACCGTCGTACCTATAAGTGAAATATCTGCAGAATCAGGTAACAGTATGATGTATCAATTTAGTTGCAACCTCCCCCCATCAATTGAGAACCCGTACGTCGATTTTCACGAGTTTTCGCTGGCGTATCGAGCTGTGGCAACCATTCCCGCTTACCCAGAATTTAAATACACCATAGAATGTAACGTCATCTATGAACGTGAACGTGCAATCGAAATATCCCTGAGCCCTGACATCTTGGACCTCAGTGGCTCAAATACAGACGACCTAAAAGGGGAAACAGAATTAACCCTGATCGGATCACATGGGGCGGTCTACATGGAGATAAAGAACCCAAACTACCTCGATTTGTCAGTAAGCTTTGACGACAACAGGATCGTGGAACAGCAATCCTTTCTCGTGAATAATTCAACCCATAAATTTCCTATCTTCGTGAAAGCAAAAGCTAAGGAACCTGGTGCGAAAACCTATTCTGTGTCTATAAATGCAACTCTCACATGAATACTCGGGGGGGGGGGTTGGGGACTACCCTATATACAAAGAACAGGCATACATCCATATAGATGCATAAAAATATACCACCTACATCCTCCATCAGTACGGGGTGAATAGGCAACAAATGGTAATGACGACCGGGTCGGATTGACAACCAACCAGTGGAAACTAGGGAAGAAGAACTCTGTCGAAAGGATCTATCGAAACGCGAGTGCAGAGTAGTTACAGCCCATGGTCCAAATGTTCCTAACCTACGGTCGCTGGGAGGGGAACAAATAAATGGACCTATCTGGTACAACCGAGTCAAATATTGGCTACAAGAACCACGTGAACGTGGCGGGAGATAGCGCGCCAGGGCGTCTTCTGATCGAAAACCCGACGCCTACGGCAGTAACTGTATCATTATCTGAGACAGATGACGCATTGAGCAAACAACGATGGTGCCACCATCGGGGGGGGGGCCTATTAAGTTGTCAAGCATGTTATGACGACTGCGGGGTATAAAAAAGTCCCGTCTCATCATGGCGAACAGAACGTCGCAGCGTCGTCTCGCTAGGGCGATAAGCACCGACTGTGTCGTTTTCCCTGACTCATTTTGCGGGTGTAGTAAGCCCTGGAGATCGGATCCCTGAGCGCGGCGAAGGCCGACAGGAACAACGCCCGTTTGAGAGCTTTATTACCCCGTCGCGAGGGATGCTCACCGCGTATTGACGAGCCTGATCGCCGAGTTACCGGCGCAAGGCCAGCATAAGCAGCGAGATGTGCGGCAGAGGTGAAGGCGCGGCAGGCGACCTCGGTGAGGAGTCTGGCTGCGGTCCTGACACCGACTCCAAGCATACTGGTCAGGACCGGGTAAAGAGGGTGAGCAAGAACTCGCTGTTCTACCTCAAGCGCCACCTCGTTTTTTGCAACGTGGTCATCTGTGCACGTGCTGGAATTAAGAAAATCCCGTGCGGCAAACTCGATAGAAAAATATATGGAGATTCTCGATGAAATATATTGGAACTCTTGTTATCTTCGTTTTAACGTCGGCCCCTGTGTTAGCGTATGAATTTAAAGCCGACACCGTCGTAGCAGAATGGAGCCTTAAAAAATACGCAAGCACTGTACATAACTACCATGCTAACCTCTCGCCTGACCATAAGGTCGTAAGCTACAGTTTTCTTAATATAGCGACACAGGCGAGGCCTACGAATTAGAACCCCCTGAGTATTTCTTCGGTCCTTTCACTAAGAACCCCACCCTGATGGACCCGGCTGGAAATTGGGGCAGGGGATTTTTAGAAATTAAACTCGGTGATAAATACCAAATGGACTACGACTTTACCAACCTGATTACATCCGGTTCAACCCAGGAATGGGGTAAAGCAGATGAAACTGGTGACGTGAAATATCGCGTTGTGCCCAACTACCCGGGGGTTCAATCTGTGTACCGCTTTACATGTGCCCATCCGGAAACAATAACAGACCGTAAAGATACGAGCAGGATAGAATGGGGCTATGTAATGAAGCTCGAAGCAAAAAGGAAAGGGAGCGCAAACGCCGGGCTATCCCTATTCGTTGAATGCACAATCCGCTATGAACGACAATATAACCTGAACCTATCCATATTAAATACAACCATGGATATATCATCAAAGAGTGGCACAGTCCAGTCATATACCAATCAGCTCATCATAAGCGGCGATGGTGGAGGTGCAGATATCATCATTAATAACCCCCACATCCGTGACATCGTGGTGTCATTTTCCTCATCAGGCACTATCACTACAACAGGCGTCGATCTAAACAATAATACCACTCAAACCAAGGATTTCTTCGTGAAACCTGTAAATACCAGCCCTGGCGAGAGAACGTACAATGTTACATTTACCGCAGCATACCGGTGATTTGTTCTTCCTTGGACATAATTCTCCCCAGGGAACACGTGCGCATTATTGAGATGTTTTTTCTTGTCGATCTGTTGCCCTGGAAAGTTGATCTGGCGTATCAGTAAATATCAATACGGTTCTGGTGAGCCGCTTGTTAACAGTCGTGCATTACGGCACGACTGTTATCAGTCATTATTTATTTGCCTTATTCCGATATTTATCCTGTTATTTCATCCCTGGAGACAGAAGTTGTTAACATTTTTTTATCTCTGTGGTACGTTTCTTACAATACCTCACAGAGATAATTATTCAGTTCATCTTTCGCCTGGTGGTAAACTGCTGAACTGTTCAACAAAAAACGATAAAAATGTGAGAGTTTTGCATCAGGTTTAGCCATGCTTTCAATGGTATCTAATGCTTCACTGATCTTTCTTGCTCTGTCTTTTTTACTTTTCTCTGTTCTGGCATCATGGAATTTGTTTAAAGCGGTGGAGAGTTCTTGTTCGAAAATACGAAAGCTGACAAGAATTTTACTCCTGGCAGTAATGAACCGCCCCGGGTTTCCTGGAGAGTGTTTTATCTGTGAACTCAGGCTGCCAGATCAGTATTTCCGATGGAAGCATAATAAGCTTTTTCTGCTTCTGCCGGAGGAATATGGTCCAGCCTTTCCAGCAATCGTCGATTGTTATACCAGTCCACCCACGTTAGTGTGGCCAGTTCCACTTCTGTCCGGTTTTTCCAACTCTTACGGTGTATTACCTCCGCTTTGTAAAGACCATTGATGCTCTCCGCCATCGCGTTGTCATACGAGTCACCAGTACTTCCTGTTGAGGCCAGTAAACCGGCTTCCTTAAGCCGCTGTGTGTAGGCCAGCGATACATACTGAGAACCTTTATCACTGTGATGGACCGTGCCGGACGGTCGACGGGCCCATAACGCCTGCTCCAGTGCATCCAGCACGAATGTCGTTTCCATGGACGATGAGACCCGCCACCCCACGATGTATCCGGCAAACACATCAATGATGAACGCCACATAGACGAAGCCCCGCCATGTGCTGACGTAAGTAAAATCAGCCACCCACAGCTGGTCAGGTCGTTCTGCCACGAACTGACGGTTTACGCGGTCGCCTGCGGCAACGGCTTTCCGGCTGATGGTCGTACGGACCTTTTTACCCCGGAGAACACCGGCAAGTCCCATAACCGCCATGAGACGTGCCACAGTGCATCTGGCCACTCTGATACCTTCCCGTAACAACTGACGCCAGACTTTACGCACACCGTACACCTGATGATTTTCATCGTATACGCGCAGTATCTCTTTCTTCAGCCAGTCATCGCGCTGCGCACGGGCACTGCGTTTATCCGGATGATGTCGCTGTTGCTGACAGTGGTAATACGTTGACGGGGCAATATGCAGTTCGCTGCATACCGGTCCGACCCCGTACTGCTCACGCAGCTTATCCAGCAGTGGCATCATTTTTTCCAGAGGCGGTCGAACTCCGCCTTCGCAAAATAAGCGGAAGCCTGGCGAAGGATATCGTTACTGCGGCGCAGTTCACGATTTTCACGCTCCAGCTCTTTCAGACGCTGACGTTCAGCGCTGGTGAGCCCACCATCACCGCCCCCGGTATCCCGCTCATGCTGGCGAACCCAGACGCGCAGAGTCTCTGGCGTACAGCCAATCTTTGGAGCAATGGAACAAATTGCCGCCCATTGTGAGTCATATTCGCCCTGACTTTCCAGAACCATACGAACTGCCCGTTGACGGACTTCGGGGGAAAAACGAGTATTTTTAGTCATCCTGTTTACCTCTTTCTCAGGAAGTTTAGTCTCCAGGATTCCCGGGGCGGTTCATCCTTATATAAGCTGTGGTAAGCAGAACAGACATAACATAAGCTGAAGCAGGTATATAAGCTGTAGTGAGTAAACCATGTTTTATGAAGGGAGCAATGCCTCAGCATCGGGTTACGGGGTGACTTACGCAAGGAACAGGCAGATGACAGCTCAGCCACAGACTGTACAGCAGGAAACTGAATATAAACTACAGTGAGCACATCACTCACTGCATTTCTTAATATAAGCTGTCGTCAGTAGAGAGTCTCTTTTATCTGACCACAGTTTATGTTCAGCGGGATTTGAAGAGTTTTTCCAGGTCATCCAGCGTGATGCCCAGTTTTTCAAGCAAGGCAAGCTTCTCTGCCATCTCCGGACTGACTTTTTCCGCAGGTGAAGGTGGCAACGGATTTTTCTTGCTCTCATCACTCGACGCTTTTAACCGGGGGTGCCGGTAGTGAATACAGAAGAATTTTGTCCGCCCCCGCTGGATCTCCGTGTAATCAAGATATCCAATCTCGCGCAACTGCTCCATTGCCCGTCTGACCGTCTGGTTCTGGGAAAATACAGGAGACTTCAGATTGAGGCGTGCACGCAGCCGCGCCAGCGATATCGGTGCCGGATCCCGGGGCAGGCTCTCTATAAAGGTGTAGAGTGCCTGGGCGGACTCCCGTCGCTTCAGGGCATTAATCGCCTTAAGCTGGAGAAGGACTTTTCTGTCAAACTGATACAGTTCAAACAGGCGGGGATCGGCCTGTAACTGCACAATATCCCGCTCAGTATCGTAGTAGGCTGACTGTACCAGATGGGTGATATATTCCCGGGTGTGCTTCTCATCGGTACGGGAAAACGAAATCACGGTACCGGCAATGCGCTTCAGGGAAGGGCTGATGCGCTCACGCAGCCTGCGGGATGACTGGCTTGAAGGTATACCACACAGTTTTGCAAACTCGACAAAAGGCAGTTCAACTTTGTCACCAATTACGTTATGGCGGGCAAAGGAATGAATGATCCCCACCCAGGTCTTGAAATCGTTATCCATATCTAGGCGGGGGCCGGTGATCTCAACCTTATCGAATCCCTCTGCACGGGCCAGGGAAAGACGTGTCAGCTCTTCCGTAGCATCAGTACGTGACAGTGTATTTTTTTTACTGTTCTTTAGTGATTTAAGGGTCGGTACAAAGACGCCCAGACGCATCAGCGCCACAGGTTGTACGGTGTTGTTATTGTTTGGTGTCAGTGTCACCAGCTCACCGGACGACTTATCCACCTCGCCGAACAGTTTTTTGATGTCTGAATTTTCGTTTTCCAGAAAGCCTCCAGCCTGTGGACAGTAAAAGAATAAACAGAAAATCGTGTGTCAGAACTCCGCTAACTGACTGAATAAAAACCTGCAGCATGTATTTAACAACTGAGTCTGACGTACTGACCATAGTTTATGTCATTAACTTACTTCAGTATATGGATTACTGAATACAGCTTATCATTGGCATATTACAGTTTATCAGTAACATGCCACAGCTTATGTGATCGTGGTCCCGGCCCATGAGTGACAAGGTTTGCAGCGATATGGGGATCTTTAATGGATCCTTTGTTGATCATTCATGGATCTGTTTACTGGATCGAGTCTCCGGATATGTGGATAAATCATCCCAGGGAAACAGCATACACAACCGCTTATAAGGGCTTCAGGGCGTACCTGCTCACTGTAACTACAGATACATTGCGCTTCCTCGCCGGTTCGCGGGCTTCGCCCGGTCACCGGTCTGCGGCGAGCACCGACAACATACAGACAGAAGTCGCCTGATATACCGATAATGTATATATACCCCTCCTATACTGCGTACTCTCTGAGGATGTGCAATGTGATTTATGCAGTGGCGTTCGTCAGGAATGTGTAGTGGATCATAAAATCAGGACACCGGAATAACCTGTTTCCATTTTTCTTCATGCGGCAAGGCGATAAACCACCATTGTTTGTATGAGGTCGATAAACGTTGTAATAAGCATTTACCCACTGATTTATTCGCGTACTGCATGGCAATCACCATAACCACCTTTCGGAAGCCATTCACTTTTAAGGCTGCGAAAGACTCTTTCCATCGGCGAATTATCCAGACAATTCCCTCTGCGACTCATACTTTGCATTACCCCATAACGCCAGAGTAACTTTCTGTATTTATTGCTTTTATACTGAACACCTTGATCTGAATGAAACAGCAGGCGACCATCACGCGGTCGTGTTTCCAGTGCATTACGCAAAGCCCTACACACCAACTCAGCATCAGCGGTTAATGAGGGGGCTGAACCGATAATCCGCCGTGAATATAAATCAACAACGAGCGCGAGATAACACCATTTGTCCTGCAGGCGAATAAAACTGATGTCGCCGCACCAGACGCGGTTTGGTGCGGCGGGATTAAACTGCCGGTTCAGTAAATTTGGCAATGGCGGATTTTTGTCTTCGTTTACCCAGTAGTGATGTTTAACCGGCTGTCGACTTGTCTGCCTGCATTCCCGAATCAGTCGTCGTGCCAGCCACCGTCCTGCATCAACGCCACTCTGGCGCAACATCTGACTGATTGCCCGGCTAGCGGCTGCGCCACGACTGAGAGCATGCAAAGCCCTCACCCGACTTCGTAATTCAATTCTTTGCACATTAACAGGACGCTTCACCTGCGCGTAATAAACGCTACAGTGAATACCGGATAAATGACAAAGAACCCGCACTGGCCACTTTGCTTTCAGCCGTGTGATTAGCACGACAGCTTCCCGGGGATTTCGCTCATCAGCACGGCAGCCTGCTTTAGTATTTCTTTTTCCATCTCAAGGCGCTTTATCTGCGCTTTAAGCTGCTGAATTTCGCGTTGTTCAGGGGTAATAGCATTGCCAGCGCGACTTCTCTGACATCACGCTGGTATTTAACCACCTGTTTCTTCGGCGCGAAGCCTGTTTTGATATGAATCAGGAAAGCACCTTGTGGAAACTGTGGGAAGATATGCTTAAAGTGGAGCAAATCCGGCACGTTCTGGTTCACTCCGAAGGTGAGATTGAAAAGCACAGGGCGGAGCGACTGGCTGATATAAAAAGCTATTGTAATAGGAAAGAAAATATCAGACTGAACAAACACAAAATTATCATTGATGAGGGCTATGTGGCAGGGCTTATCACCGAACTTATCTCACTGTTTGAGCTACAGGACAGGCAGGTGAACCTCTTCATCCGTAGATACGAAAGCGAGCATGGTAGCTACGAAGTTCCACTTCCACAGGGGGCATCACGACTGTGATTATCTGGACAGAATAACCTGAGTGTCCCAAGTGGCGTGGGTAACGGCTTCAGAGTGAAGAATTATGGAGCGTGACGGTTACAGCGGAACTTTTGAAGTTCCAGCGAATTCCCTTCTGCCACATCGGTTTCCAGATATGACCTGCCACTGTAACATCTGGTGTGCTGGCGACAGCCGCAAAGAGTATCGGGGCCTTATCGACATCATCAGGGATGAAATTGTGTGACAGCGGAAAATGCTTGTTCATCGTCCGGATGATGGCGGTCATTGCGTCCTTTGTCCGGGCGCGGTGTGACCATTTACGCTTTCCGTTCGTCTCACTAATCGTAACGGTAATCATCAATACTTCACTTTAAAAAGGAACTCGATCCATTGAAACAAGCTCTTCGAATTTCTCTAAGGCATCATCCCGGTATTTATTTACCTCATTCCACTTAGATAAATCTGATTCCTGACGCACAATGAAACTTGCCAGTCTTCGCCAAAAATTCAGGGTGCCTACTGCTCAGTTGAAAAACATTTCTGCCTGCCATTGATCTTTGGCATCTATTGCTTTCTGCATATCTTCTGTAATTGATTTTTCTGCTTCATCAGTAATTTGCTTTATATTCATTTTATCACCAGCATTATCTCATTCTTTCACTGGCAAGATTATAAACGTCACTGCGCTCACGTTTACCCACAGCTACAACAGCGATAATTAATTGTTCGTCAATCACCTGATAGACCAGGCGAAAACCTGACGCACGTAATTTTATTTTGTAGCAGTCCTTTATCCCGCGCAGTTTTGCGGAAGGAATATGCGGATTGTCACAGCACTTTTTTAGCTTTTTCGCAAACTGTTGCTGAATAGTCTTGTCCAGTTTTTGCCACTCTTTCAGCGCATCTTCCCTGAATTTTACCTGATACCTCATAGGTATTTATCCAGGTCTACATCATGCAGCGGTTGGTTGCTGCGTTCGGCTACCAGTTTAACCAGCTCCTGATCGTCTAGGGCATCGAGCATCTTTTCGTACAGCTCTGCGGGTACACAGTAGAAAGCAGGCTGATTACGGTTCAGGATAGCGACCGGGAAACCATCACCGGCGCTGACTGTCGCCATCGGATTTTTCTTCAGTTCGCTGACACTGGCGCTTGTATCACTGAGAATAATGTTAGGCATAGGCCATCTTTCAAGACTATTTAATCAGTCTCAAAGATACTCCTTATATGACCTGTTAACAAGTCTTTTTGTTGTTTTTTATACAGATGGACAGAATCACCTGAATGTCCAGGTAGTGCGGGAATTAAACAAGGGGCGCAAAAAAGGCTGCTTGCGCAGCCTGATGATGGCATTCAGCGCTGATAGAGCCGAACCCACTCGATGATCTCGTTAAGCTGGTCGTTATCCAGTTCCGCGCAGTTTGCAAAAATTGCTTCCGCCACGCGCCCCTGATGCTTTTCAGTCGTGGAACCGATACCCGCTATGCCGCCCATACCTTGTTGTCCGTTGTCAGTAAGGACTTGCCGCCCCGTTGATGTGACAAACTGTTGAGCCTTGATTTCCATCATATTATCCCTGTTTGAGCACTTTGCCGTGGCATCACTATACCAGGGGAGATCTCGCGCTGCCAGCAGAACTGGACGGAATAACCTGAACGTCCATTCTGGCATGGCATCAATGAATATCAGTTCTGTGCCAGAGGTGGGTGTCACCTACCCGTATCCTAATATAACACTCTGACGCGCCCAACGGTCTTGTCTAACCCCTCGCCTGCTCAGAGACAATGTCTAACTATGCGGTTTGATGTGAATGGTGACTTACAACGTACGATAATTTAATAATAATGCAAAATATATCGTACGTCCTTCATGTTTGTGTACAATATGATTGAACTTTGTACGCAATATATGGGCAGGAAATCTATCTCAGAGGAAAACTATGAAACGAGATTACGGTAGTGTCGGTACCATAGCGCTCAGAGCAAGTGCTCTACTTCAGGCCATGAGTCGGGATATTGAGGAGCAAAGAAAAGAATTCAATCTGACAGAGTATCATCAAACATATACTCGTAATGCGGTCGCAAAATTGCCGAAGCTGAGCCGACGCATCGTAGAACTGGCCGTTAAAGAAATGGAAGAAAGTGGCTATGAATTTAATAAAAAGCGGGTAGGCAACGTCGAGCAATATGCATTAACAATTCAGAACGTTATTGATATTTACGCTCACCGACAGATACCAAAATATCGCGATGTTCATAAAGAACCTTACGTAATTTTTGTCGTCAACTTGAAAGGTGGGGTATCAAAAACCGTCAGCACAGTAACGCTGGCGCATGCACTACGAGTACATCCGGATTTGCTGCGTCATGACCTTCGTATCCTTGTGATCGACCTTGACCCGCAGGCGTCCAGCACTATGTTTTTGGACCATACCCATAGTATTGGTACAGTCCTTGAAACTGCCGCCCAGGCAATGCTAAATAATCTCGATGCTGAAACACTGCGAGAAGCGGTTATCCGACCCACTATGATTCCTGGCGTTGATGTCATCCCTGCTTCTATTGATGACGGCTTCGTAGCAAGCCAATGGGAGTCTTTGGTTGCTGAACACCTTCCAGGTTTTAAGCCTTCTGAAGTACTCAGGAAAACCATCATTGACCGTATCGCTGATGATTATGATTTTGTCTTTATTGATACTGGCCCTCATCTTGATCCATTTCTTCTCAATGGCCTGGCTGCGAGTGATTTACTTCTCACCCCTACTCCCCCGGCGCAAGTTGATTTCCATTCAACTCTCAAATATTTGACTCGTTTACCTGAAATGCTAGAACGTTTGGAAGAAGAAGGCGTTGAGCCCCGCCTGAGTGCGAGCATAGGGTTTATGTCCAAAATGACCGGTAAGCGCGATCACGAAACTTCCCATAGCCTGGCTCGTGAAGTGTATGCGAGTAATATTCTTGACTCATCGCTTCCGAGACTGGACGGGTTCGAACGATGTGGTGAATCTTTTGACACTATCATCAGTGCTAACCCTGTTTCGTATCCAGGAAGTGCAGAGGCATTGAAAAAAGCTCGTACCGAAGCGGAACGATTTACTAAAGCCGTTTTTGACCGCATTGAATACATTCGGGGAGCATCCAAATGAAAAAGGTTTTAGCTCGAGGGCGAGTTCTCGGCAATAGCAATTCAGAGTTCGCTCGCATGCTTGAAGGTGACGGAGAGATCAAAACGTTTACTCTTAAGTCTGGGAAACAAGCAAAATTCATTAAAACGGTTGTATTAAGCGGAGATATAGAATCTAAAACGTTCGTTGATGCATCTGTTAATGGACGCGATCAGACTATGCTTTCGCGTGAGTCAGTTAGTGACATAACTCGCACGATTAAACTTCAGCAATTTTTTCCGGCTATTGGTCGGGAAGTAGATGGACGAATTGAAGTATTAGACGGTACGCGTCGTCGTGCTGCCTGTATCTATAACAACGTAAAATTCGAAATACTGGTTACAAAAGACAGTATTGATATTACCGACGCGAGACAACTTGCAAAAGATATACAGACAGCCAGAGAGCATAGCCTCCGAGAACTAGGAAAACGCCTTGAAGTTACTTATGGGGCAAGTATGACAAAAGAAGAGATCGCTCAGGCTGAAAGCATCTCTCCGGCAAAAGTAACACGCGCATTTCAGGCGGCATCAGTACCGGATGAAATGATCTCTGTATTTCCGGTAATCAATGATATTTCGTTGTTGGACTATCAATTTTTGTTGAAACTGTCTGAAAAGGCAACCAACAAAAAAATGTCAGTGGAAGAGTTTATGGATAGAGTTCGCCAAAAACTGATGGCTTTACCTGACTATCCAACAATTGAGAAAAGCAAAATCCTGGCGGTCTTCAGGTCTGAAGGAAAATTGCTTACAGACCGGCCTGTAAAAACAGTTGAAACTGAGAAGTTGAAAGAGTTTTCTGATCGTAACCAATTTGCCAGAAAGAAGACTGACCCCAGAAAGCGTCTTGTTGTTTATGAGTTCTCCCGCATATCTAATGAGGTGCAGTTAGAAATCGATGAGGCTATAAAAAACATTCTAAGAAAACTGCCTGAATAGGGTATGCCGGGTTAATATCAGGATGCCAAATGGCATCCTTTTTTTGCAATTTTCACCACGCTTTTTTCATGCTTATTTCACTGAATATAAAGTAATTTTTTTAATTCTTTCATAGTGAAATCACCATGAATTTCTTTTTTTCAAGGTCTGGCGACCGGTAGTTCGTTCCAGCGGGTAGTGTATGCCGGTGACAACATCTCACGCTTTATCTGCCATTCTGGCGCAATGCCTCGGCCTGCAAACCACACTTTCCCCAGACCGGAATGGTTACTGTTGCTCCAGGGCTGAGTATCATCGAAAAGGTTCAAATGCGAAACCCCGGTAGGAGTGAAATCGTTGAGTATGCAACCCGCTTTTGCATATCGATGGCCATCCACCCATATCCTGTCCAGAATTCTGACGGCAGCGGCAATGATATCCCGTGTATCTTGCGTGGGGATGAGCAGTTTTTCACTGGCCACATTCCCGTAATACGGTTCGTTTACTGCGAACGATGACGTCTTCAAAAAAATGGCGATATGCCTGCAGAACTGACACTCGCCCCGCAGCTTTTCAGCTGCACGCTCAGCGTATCGACAGATGGCCTGGCGCATGGCCTCATATGTCGTGACGCGCTCTCCAAAGGACCGGCTGCAGACTATCTGCTGTTTGGGGGGCGGTTCTTCCTCCAGTGAAATACAGCTTTCTCCATTGAGTTCCTGGACCTTTCTCTCCAGAACCACATTGAAGTTCTTCCTGATAAATATAGGGTTCGTGCGCCAGCTGCAGTGCAGTAGTTATCTCTATTGTGTTCAGCTTCTTTGAGATCCTGCGGCCCACACCCCAGATTACCTCCACCGGCTGCAGTGACAGCAGTTTTTCCGCACGGCGGATATTGTCCGGCGTTAATGCCAGCACGCCACCAAACTGTGGCCACTCTTTGGAAGACCATTGTGTTGACTTTGCCAACGTTTTGGTTGGCCCCATTCCGACACCGATAGTCAGGCCAGTCCCGTTCCTGACGTGTTCACGCAGCTGCTGGTCGAAACCCTCGAAATCGATGCAGCTGTCAATACCTCGCACGTCGAGAAACATCTTGTCAATCGAGTACTGCTCAACGCGCGGTGCCAGCGCCTCCAGATGAACCATGACCCTGTTCGACATCGATGCGTATAGCGGGTAATTACTGGAGAAGGCGATGACCGGCTCCGAAAATTTCACCGACTTCAGCTGAAACCACGGTACCCCATTTTGATGCCCAGCCGCCTGGATGTTGAAGTAAACGGCTTTAACGGTGGTGTTCTGAACGGTGTTCCTTCTGCATATCACTGGTATACCGAACAGTATGGAGTGAAGTGGCCTGTGGGGTATGAGGTGAATATCAGCAGTCAGTGTTAGCGCCAGTGATATAAGACGGTAATTCACCATTTAGATTGTCCGCTCCACCCAACATGTTGTTTCCTTAAGGTTCTCACAACAAAAAGGACATCAACATGCTGAGCAGAGAGGACTTTTACATGATAAAGCAAATGCGCCAGCAGGGCGTGTACATTGTCGATATTGCGACTCAGATTGGTTGCTCTGAACGAACGGTCAGACGCTACCTCAAATACCCTGAACCGCCAGCCAGAAAAACCCGCCACAAAATGGTTAAGCTGAAACCGTTTATGGATTACATCGACATGCGCCTGGCAGAGAATGTCTGGAATAGCGAGTTTATCTTCGCGGAGATTAAGGCAATGGGCTATACGGGCGGACGTTCCATGCTGCGTTACTACATCCAGCCCAAACGAAAAATGCGTCCGTCAAAAAGAACAGTTCGCTTCGAAACTCAGCCTGGATACCAGCTCCAGCACGACTGGGGCGAAGTTGAGGTGGAGGTTGCCGGGCAACGGTGCAAAGTTAACTTTGCGGTTAATACGCTGGGGTTCTCCCGCCGCTTCCATGTCTTCGCCGCACCAAAACAGGATGCTGAGCATACCTACGAATCACTGGTTCGCGCCTTCCGCTACTTCGGTGGTTGTGTGAAAACGGTGCTGGTTGATAACCAGAAGGCTGCGGTGCTGAAGAATAACAACGGGAAAGTCGTGTTCAACTCCGGATTCCTGTTGCTGGCCGACCACTATAACTTCCTGCCACGGGCATGCCGTCCACGCAGGGCCAGAACAAAAGGTAAGGTTGAGCGGATGGTGAAATACCTCAAGGAGAACTTCTTCGTCCGGTACCGCAGGTTCGACAGCTTCACTCATGTCAATCAACAACTGGAGCAATGGATAGCCGATGTGGCTGACAAACGGGAACTTCGCCAGTTCAAAGAAACGCCGGAACAGCGCTTCTCGCTGGAGCAGGAACATCTGCAGCCGTTACCGGATACGGACTTCGATACCAGTTACTTCGACATCCGCCATGTGTCCTGGGACAGCTATATCGAGGTTGGTGGTAATCGTTACAGCGTTCCCGAAGCGCTGTGTGGTCAGCCGGTATCGATACGAATATCGCTGGATGACGAGTTGCGGATCTACAGTAATGAGAAACTGGTGGCCTCACATCGCCTCTGTTCGGCATCGTCTGGCTGGCAGACAGTGCCGGAGCATCATGCCCCGCTCTGGCAGCAGGTCAGTCAGGTGGAACATCGACCACTGAGAATGAGATGAACGCCTCCCACCATTAAATCCGGAGCACAAAGGTAGATGGCGGGAAAATACAGGAAGGTGTGGAGCCTCGCAGATTTCCGGCATCATAGTGCCCAATACGGGATGCATAAGACTCCCTCAGACTGGAGACTCCACAAATGAAATATACACCGGTTGGCGTTGATATCGCAAAACACCTGATTCAGGTTCACTTCATCAATGAGCACACAGGTGAAGTGGTGGATAAGCAACTACGCAGCAGAGATTTTCTGACGTTCTTTAGTAACCGCGAACCCTGCTTGATTGGCATGGAAGCCTGTGGAGGCTCTCAGCACTGGGCCCGGGAACTGACAAAACTGGGTCATAAAGTCCGGTTGTTGCAGGCCCGCTTTGTTAAGGCATTTGTCATGGGCAATAAGAATGATGTGATGGATGCCAGGGCTATCTGGATGGCAGTTCAGCAGCCAGGTAAAGAAATCGCCGTTAAAACAGAAGAACAGCAGTCAGTTCTTGTTCTGCACCGGACCCGCAGACAACTTGTGAAGTTTCGCACGGCACAGATTAACTCTCTGCACGGCACGCTCCTGGAGTTTGGTGAAAGCATTCACAAAGGCCGGGCAGCGATGGGGCGGGAGTTCCCTGAAGCACTGGAGCGGATGAAAGAGAGACTGCCACCGTATCTCATTACGGTTCTGGAAGACCAGTACAACCGTCTGAGTGAGCTGGACTCACTGATAGATGATATCGAAAAACAGCTTACCAGTGTGGCCAGGCAGAATGAAACCTGTAAGCGGTTGCAGGGTATTCCCGGCATTGGACCACTTATCGCGACGGCAGCGGTGGCCACCATGGGGGAAGCATCTGCATTTAAATCAGGGCGAGAGTTCGCGGCTTATGTTGGTCTGGTGCCCAAACAGACTGGCTCAGGAGGAAAAATCCGCCTGCTGGGGATAAGTAAACGTGGTGATACCTACCTCCGGACATTGTTTATCCACGGAGCAAGGGCGGCAGCATTACTGACCAGAGAACCAAGCCCGTGGATAACCGAACTGAAAAAACGTCGTCCGGCCAGTGTGGCAATCGTCGCCATGGCAAACAAGCTGGCACGAACAGTGTGGGCAATAGCTGCTTACGGACGTAAATACGACAAGAATCACGTCAGTATCAGACCATATTAATTGCTGAGACTGATAAACATCAAACCTTAAAAAGGGTGAATGCTGAAAGGTTGCTATGGCGGCCGATGTGATGACAACGACAGGTAAGACCGTGACCTGATAAACCTGAATAGGCCCATGGACATCAAGTCCGCACTGAGAATAAGGCTCAGGTCAGCGAATCTCATAGTGGCCCGCAGCTCTGGCTGCAATAAGGCCGGATACAGAGCTGCAACTACTCGTCGATGTCAGAACAACGGAAGCCTTGCAAACGGGGAGGCGTTCATACAGTGCCTATGAGGAGCTGTTGTGATGCATGAGCTGGAAGTCCTGCTGAGTCGCCTGAAAATGGAGCATCTGAGTTATCACGTTGAAAGCCTGCTGGAACAGGCTGCTAAAAAAGAGCTGAACTACCGGGAGTTCCTGTGCATGGCGCTACAGCAGGAATGGAACGGCAGGCATCAGCGCGGTATGGAGTCCCGGCTGAAGCAGGCTCGTCTGCCGTGGGTCAAAACGCTGGAACAGTTCGACTTTACCTTCCAGCCGGGCATCGATCGTAAGGTTGTCCGGGAACTGGCTGGTCTGGCGTTCGTGGAGCGCTGCGAAAACGTGATCCTGCTGGGACCTCCTGGTGTCGGAAAAACTCATCTGGCCATAGCTCTTGGCGTAAAAGCGGTGGATGCGGGACATCGGGTACTGTTTATGCCACTGGACAGACTGATCGCGACACTGATGAAAGCGAAACAGGAAAACCGGCTGGAGCGTCAGCTACAGCAACTGAGTTATGCCCGGGTGTTGATCCTGGATGAAATAGGTTATCTGCCGATGAACAGAGAGGAAGCCAGCCTGTTCTTCCGGCTACTGAACCGTCGATATGAAAAAGCGAGCATCATACTGACGTCAAACAAAGGGTTCGCAGACTGGGGAGAAATGTTCGGAGATCACGTGCTGGCAACAGCGATCCTGGACCGGCTGCTACATCACTCAACCACGCTGAATATCAAAGGAGAGAGTTACCGGTTAAAAGAGAAACGTAAAGCAGGAGTGCTGACCAAAAACACAACGCCAATCAGTGATGATGAAATGGTGGAAAGCGGACAGCATCAGTAACGAAAGTATCTTAGCGGGCATGAAAATGGCAAATAACGGTTAAAAATCGTGGCGTTGACATTCAGGGCGGAGACAAGCTCACTCTGCTTCATACGATGGTAGCTAGCCATCGAATCCTATTACATACAAGGGCTGGGGATGGGTAAGGTGAAATCTATCAATCCGTACCGGCTTACGCCGGGCTTCGGCGGTTTTACTCCGGTATCACATGT
>ERZ507021.299-NODE-299-length-19007-cov-27.2884_pt1 | contig 19007 bp, 19 predicted proteins | sample MGYA00512877_ERZ507021 | MGnify/ENA metagenome assembly ERZ507021 | reverse complement strand
AATCATAGATACCGTAAGGGATTTTATTCTTTATTTAAAACTTTGCAACAGAACCAAATCATAAATATAAGGCCTACTTGAGTGCTGTAAAGGATCTTTATACTGGAGAGATTATAAGTTGGGTGGTAAGTAAAACTAACGACAATCCTTTAGTTATGAAAACAATTAAGGCAGCTATTGAAGCTAATCCAGGAGTAACTCTAATTTTACACAGTGATCGTGGCTTTCAATATACATCAAAAGAATATGTTCGTGAAGTTTCAAAAGCAGGAATTACACGTAGTATGTCACGAGTCGGACGCTGTATTGATAACGCACCAATGGAAAGTTTCTGGAGTCATTTTAAAGATGAGTACTACTATGATCATACTTTTATAACTTATGAAGAATTAGTGTCCGGGATCGCTAGATATATTAATTATTACAACAATGAGCGTTATCAATGGAAACTAAAAAGCCTGACTCCAGCAGAATGCCGAAATTAGGCCGCATAAAATTTTACATATTTAATTGTCTACTTGATAGGGGGCACTCCATATCATGTTTGTGCTTTTATTTTCCCAATGAATGAAGGTCGTTCTGTCTTAAAAAAGCCAAAAACGGACAGATGGAAGCAAAAGCACTGAGTTCTGTTCCGTTGTTAATGAAGAGCGACAGAACACTAACGTGTAGAAAAAAGTGTGTCCGATTATTCGCTGTAAAGCAATAAATCATCTAAATCCAGAATCTTGATCCTTTTCCCAGACAGCTGTTGAATCAATCCCTCATCCTCCAATTCTCCAAATTTGCGACTGATGGTCTCAGGTGTCGTTCCTAAATAGGAAGCAATGTCCTTTTTTCCCATCGGCAGGGTGATGATGGGAGAGTTGCCCATTTCAGGTTCCACATTTTCTGCCAAAAACAAAACTAAACGGGTAATGACACTCTCCAAGGCTACTTGTGCCGTTTGACGTTCTGAACTTTCTAACCGTTTAGACATTTCCGCCAATAGTTTTAAAGAAATAGCTGGGTATTGTTCCAAAAAATCTTGGACATCTTTTCGCTGAATCATACAGACAACGGTATCTCGGATTGCTTCGGCATATTCCTCGTGTACTGCATCCGGGTTGAACAAGGTCCATTCTCCGGTGAAATCACCAGGGTTCAAGATCCGCACTAGCTGCTCTTTGCCAGAGTCTGCCAATCGATAAATACGGATTTTCCCACGATTGATAATATATAAAGTATCCTCTTTTTCTTGTGAACGAAACAGAAACTCTCCTTTTTGATACTGTTTCGTGTGGGCTTTTTCAGCAATGTAATTCATCGCGCTATCCTCTAAGTGATTGAATATTGGAACCAAGCGGATACAGGCTGCGTGGTCGCCAATTTCATGATGGGTATGTTTAGTCAATTCATTCTCCCCCTTTATTTATTTTGTTTATATTCGCTGCTTTTATTATATAAATCTCTTACTACAAAAAAATTGATGCACATCAAGAAAATGGAAAAAGGACTGGAAAGAATTCCAATCCCTAAATCAGCTTCTACTTTTACCTTAATCTCCATCCTCATCAAGAGCGTCATCATCTTCTAATGCTTCTTTACCAATGAACGCTTGCAGCATCCAAATGTTCTTGTCTAAGTCATTTTTAAAAGCAATCAATGTATCTTCTAAAGCATCGTCACCCTCGTCTTGAGCTAAACGAATCGCGCGAATAGTTAGGTCACGATTGCTTCTGAAGTCCTCGATAATATTTTCAACCATGTCTTCTGCTTTAGAGTATTTATTAACTGCATCTTCCGAAAGTATCGAATATTTTTCAAATTCAACCGTTGTCGAAGCAGGTTTATGCCCAGAAGTAATTAGACGCTCCGCAAGTTTGTCGAACCATTTTTCATTTTCGTTATACAACTCTTCAAATTTTTCATGCAACGTAAAGAAATTGGCTCCTTTTACATACCAGTGATATTGGTGCAGTTTCACATGTAATGTATGCATGTTGCCTAAAAGATGATCTGCAATGGCCGCTGCATTAATTTTCGTATGATGAACATGTTCCTTGTGTTCTTGTTCTTCTTGCAATCTTTCTTGGGGTGTTCTTTCTTGAGTAGCTTTATTTTCAGTCATGATTTATTCCTCCTATAATTTTGGTTTGTTTAAAATAGCTTTCTTTGATTCCTCCTTTTTCTTTACTGAATTTAGTATAGGATAGATTTCCGTTAAAAAAATTGACGCTCATCAAGAAAAGTATTTCTTAATAGACGCCAGGCTTCTCTAGTCAACTCACTCCAGTCTAAAGACATGGGGCTTGTGAGTGTTCAAGCCTTTCGGCTCTACTAACACACTCTTCCGTGGGTAAAATACAGCATAAATATCCAAAAAAAGATACTTACGTCTTACACATCAATTTACCACAGCACTTTGTATACAATAATATACGGGTGGCGCGAGCTACCAAACGCACCCTTTACTTAGCTTTAGCTAAGTTTTTTGGTTTTTCTAACTTATCTAATCCTTTAGCTAGAATATTTTTAGCTGCATTCCAATCTCTAATATGGTGTTCATGACAATTAGGACAAGTCCATTCTCTATCCTTAAGATTCAACTTATCAGTTCCATTTGTTCCCATTATAAAGCCACAAGCATAACAAGTCTGTGTTGTATTTTTAGGATTAACTGATATAACTGTTCTGTTATACAAATTAGCTTTATAATCCAATTTCTGTAAAAAGCTTCTCCAGCCTACATCGGATATAGATATAGCTAAAGCGTGATTCTTGAGCATATTTTTACTTCTCAAATTTTCTACTACCACCAAATCGTGGTTATTGATAAGTGCAGTAGTAACATGATTCAAAAAGTTATTACGTTGATTGCGCACTCTGTCACGGAGCTTAGCTACTAAAACTCTTTGTTTTTGGTAATTTTTACTATCATGTAAAGAACGTTTTTCTTTTTTAGCTCTTCTTTGCCTTCTAGATAATACTTTTTGAGCTTTAGCTAGTTTACCTTTAATAGTACGGTAATAACGTGGATTAGCTACCACTTTACCAAAACTATCGGTCAAAAAATTTTCTGTATTCAAATCAACACCAACTTGAGAATTAGCTTTCGCTAATTTTTTTACAAATGGTGTATCAGAGCCTAATTGCATTGATACAAAGTATCTATCAGCTGTATCTTTAGAGACAGTAACAGTACCGATTCTAATATCATCTTTATTGTCAATAATACGACGGTGAGAACCAGATACTCTTAATCTACCTAATTTAGGCAAACTAATATGATTCTTATCAAGAAATTTTACGCTAGCAGAATAAACGTCCATTTTAGCATCCTTACCATATTGAGCATTAGTTTGATAACTCAAACGGTAACTCTTTTTATGGAACTTAGGTGTACCAGATGAATGTACTTTTCTAAACATCTTCCACGCTTTTTGATAATTTTGAATAGCGTTAGCTTTAGCTAAACTATCAATATTCTTATCTTGCATGTACTGATAATGATTAGACAAATTTCTAGCGTTTTTACGACTTTTTAATTCTTTAATACGTTCTTTAACACTATCAATAGGTAACTTAACTTGTTTCAACTTATATAATTCTTGGTCAATAGCAACCATTTTATTATAAACAGTTCTAGCAATGTTCCCATTGATTTTGATAATCTTCTTTTGGTTAGTGCTTGGATAAATACGCATTTTCAATCCATAATGATACTCTAAATCACTCATCTTCTTCATTGTATTTCACCCCCCTTTAATTTTATACTATAATCATAATCAATGTATCAATTCATATCAAGTATAATAGCTAATTTTATAAGAAAAAGGAGACTATACAATGATTAATAAAATAAAAGACGCAATATACACAAAACGTTATGTATATAATTTACATTTTCACTTAATTTGGTGTACAAAATACAGAAACAAGACTTTTACAGATGATAAGCTGTCTAACGAAATGAAAGAGATTTTACAAAGAGTAGCTGATGACAATGAAATAGCCATCGAAAAAATGGAAGTAATGCCAGACCATGTACATATGCTTATCTCATTTCCAACGAGAAAATCAGCAGTAGACGTAATCAAAGCACTAAAAGGCAGAAGTGCATTTTTATTCTTACAAACACATCCAGAAATTAGACAAAAACAATATTGGGGCGGTCATTTATGGTCTTCTAGCTACTATCTAGGCTCTCTAGGTAATATGAGTAAAGATGTTGTTGAAAGATATATTAACGACCAAAAATATAATACATACAAAAAATAGGACTCTACTAGTCCTAAGCTTAGGCTATCCATCCCCTCACTAAAGTAAGGGGATTTACGCCAAATCATCATTAAATTACCAATTTCTAAAAAAATATAGAAAAAATCTCTAAGTATACACATTGTATATTTAGAGATTTTTGCGTATCTATATAATTTTAGTATCCGTATAAGATATCGTGCTTAATGTTTTCAGCATCAATTCCCTTATCTTGTAACGATTGACTTACAGCTTCTACAATCTTTTCTGAAGAAGATACATAATATAACGCATCATTAGCTAGTTCGCTTGTCAACTTTGTTAATTCTCTATCTACATCATTTTCATCGCGAACAAAAATAAATTCTGCATTTGGTAATGATTTCTTAAATTCAGCAAAGTCTTCCTTGTAGAAATAATAATCCAAAGATGAATATACAAATTTAATCGTACGTTCACTCTTATCTTTAGCTAGTTTTTCAAGTAATGCTCTAATAGGTGTAACACCTACCCCACCAGCAAAAAATACTAAAGTTTGATTTCCGTCTTCAGGAAGTGTAAATTGGCCCAATGGACCCTTAACTTCTACTTCTTCACCTGGTTGTACAGTTAAAAGATTTTGTTTAAAGTTACTGATTTCTTTACCTGTCCTTGTACCTAGCAAGATTACATCATCTTCAGGTAAGGAAGCAAATGATAATGCACGTAACTTTTTCTTTTCTGTAATTTCTTTAGTAGGTAAGCCTAATCTCATGTATTGACCTGCCACCCAATTCATATCATTAAGTTTTTTAATCTTTATTTCATAGTAGTCTTTTTCCAAATTTTCGATTGAAATTAATTCTGTCTTGTAGCTTGGTAATTCTTCTGCCATGATATCATCTTCTTTCCATAGAGTTATGTACAACATTATTTTATTTAACTTTTAACATTTTATCAAATATATCGCTCAAGAAATTTTCCCACACAAAAAAGTGTCATTGAGATTCACTCATATCTCAAATGACACTTCGTTATTACTTATTAATCTTTTTTAACACGTCTTAAGCCTAATGCACCCAAGAATCCTGCGATTGAGGCTAAGACCGCACCTAGAACAGAAGTAGATTTACTATTATTTTCACCAGTTTGTGGTAATACTTTTACTGGTTCTGCAACTTTTTTGCCCACTTTAGCTACAGATTTATTTGAAACAGTCTTAGTTACTACTGTTTGTTCTACTTTATTATTTGTAACTTCATTAACTTGTACTTTATTATTGTCTTGTTCTTTATCTGCAAGAACATTTAGTAGCAATACTACATTACCGTATTCATTAACTACTCGGTAATTCTTAGCAGTTTCGACTCCAGTAGCATTTATCCAATTACCAGTACTATCTTTTACTTGTAGTGTATTGTTATTGTAATCTACTAGAACTTTAGTTGCACCATCTTTATCAGTTGTTACAGTCTTAACTGTATCACTAGCTGGTTGATAGTGAACATAGAACTTCCTAGTTACAGTATTACCTGTCAAGTCAACTACACTCAATGTATATACGTGTGTTGTTTCTCCAGTTGCATCAGCTAAGTTAAATGTCTTGCTAAACTTATATGCTGGATATGGATTAGTTACTGTACTTCCATCTTGATGTGCTTCAGTAACAAAGTTCACACCAGAATTGTGGAATTCACGATAATCATTATCTCCATTGAAGAAGAAACGATATCCGTCCAAATTATCAGTAGCTTCTCCAGATACACTAAAGTCTTTATTATTAGTGTAGACTTGGTAATCACCATTGCTATCTAATTGTAAATTAGCCACATTATTTAAGCTAAGTGTTGGAAGAACTGTATCTAAGATTAACTCCATTGTACCTCTAGTTGTTGAACCATCATCTTTTGTATAGATGTAAGCAACAGGTCTTTGTGAAGTTGGTGCTGTATGGAATTGGAAACTAAATGTTCCATCACTATTTAAGTTAACCTTATTTACAGGATCATCTTCATTGTAACTATCTCCTAATACCACCAATGATTTAACATTTGGATCAACCTTACCTGTTAAAGTAAATACTTGTGTTGATGGATTATATACACCATCTTTAACAGCTTGTGCTCCTACCCAGTTGTAATCATTATCTTTTAAGTAGTCAAAGTGGATATCTGGGTTAGCATCTGCACGTGTTGTTAGATTCTTTAGACTGTGTCCTGGCAAATCTCCTGGATTACCAATTGTAGCAGAATCGGCTTTTTCTTGAACAACATTTGTTCCTAATTGATCAGCATTTGTAAAGGCTGGTGCTGGTGCCGGATTTCCTGCATATGCATCAACTCCTAAATATACACCATTTGCAGATGTTTGTTGGACATCATTAAATGTTGGTCCCACAACTTCTGTCCATCCTAACAATACAGTTCTACCACTATTATTAGTTACTTTCACATGGAAATTTGCTAATCCATCTTTTACATCTGCTTTATATACTGCACCTGTGAAGTAGTCACGTGCATAAGCTTCAACATTATCCCCCTTAGTAACCGCTGCTTGTACGACTACATCATCCTTGTTGTTGCTTACGACTGTATCTAAAACAATACCAAAGTTTTCCTTAACAGTATTATTTACTTGCCATGCAAAAACAGCCTTTGGAGTTGCTGCATTCAATTTATATACTACATTCTTACCAGCTGCATCTGATGTGAAGACAACCGCAGTATCACTTGTACTTACAGGAACCACAAAATTACCACTGTTATCAACTTGAACTAATGCACCATCGTAATAGAAATCAGATGTTGCATTCCCACGTAAGTTATAAGTTGAAGTTGCTGCTTGATAATCTGGAGAACTTTGATCGAGTTCTAATCCATTAGTTGCATTCCAAACAGATACTTTAGTTGTTGCATCATTATTTCCATTTACCAGTAAGGTTACTGTTGAAGTATTATCAGCTACATCACTAACTGCAACTGATAAAGCATTCTTAGCTGCAGTAAGTGCTGCTAAAGTATCACTATCTAATACAGCTTTGAATGTTCCTGATGTTTTAGCTGCATCTAAGAACTTAGAATTCTTGCCATCATTTAACTTATAGCCAAATGTCTTATCGTTGACTTTAACTACTGCATAAGAATAATCTGTAAAGCCAGATCCTGTATCTTTATAATCAAAACTTAAAGTATGTGTCGCATCATCATATTTAACATTTGATAATACTGGAGCTGTTGTGTCGATAACTACTGGATAATCAGCTGTTTGAACCTTATTTGCACCATCATTATACAAAGTAGCAACATAACGATATGTATATTCACCATCTGCTGCATTTACCATTTCACCAGTCTTATCATCGTATACTTTTCCATCCCAAGCTAAAGTATTTGGATTATTACGCATTGAAACTGATAAAGTTACGTCTTTATTAACTCCACTTTCATAGTAAGACTTATCCAGACCCTGTTCATCTGCAACTACACGAACAACTTTTCCATTCTTATCTAATACTTCAACTTTAAGATCCTTTAGATTTTGTTTAACAAAGGCATATGGTTTTAATAAGTCACTCTTACCATCAGCATTTGGTGAGAATGCAACTTTTCCATCTTGGTATAATTTAGCAACTTGTTGCCAATTATAATTACCTTCAAGATTTACTAAAGCCTTTAAGGAATCTTCATCAGCTACCCCTCTTGGATAGTTGTCTTCATTAACAAAGTAGTTACCACCATAGACTGTACCTTCTTGATTAGCAGCTTTGTCAAATACATCTTCACTTGTCATATCACCATAATATGCAAGATATGGAACTACTAGTTGATTTTGACCATTATTTCCAACAAATCTCAACCAACCTTCAACTAATTGATTTTCTTTCAAACCTGTTAAAGATAATGTGAAATTATAAGTTGCACTTTGTCCAGCTTTAACGGTTACCGTCTTATCTCCATAGACATGTGCTCCTGCCAGATAAATATCGTGGAAAGTTCCTGTATCAGCATCGCGCACTTCAGTTAATCCACCACCAAAATCATCAAAAGTATATGTTTGATCTTTATCGGATAAGTTCTTAAATGTTAGTGCGAATTGAGTTGAATCTCCAACTTTTCTCAAAGATACAGAGCTTGTACCGTCTGCTGCCACAACATATACTGGAGATTCAGTTGCAGCACCTGCATCGATTTCACCAGCACCTTGGCGTCTAGGAGAAACTGGAGTGTTATATCCTTGTTGCGTCATTGGCTTAGCTGTATTCATGATTAAGGCTTTAGTAGCTTGAACTAAATCTGCTCCGCTTAAGTTAGTAGTAGCTTTTAATCTTTGCATTACTAAAGCTGCAACCCCGGCGTTAAATGGACCAGCCATAGAAGTTCCACTCATAGTATTGTAACGATTATCATTTCCTGTTGAAGTTACACTAACCCCAGGAGCTGATACATCTGGTTTCAAAGTGAAATCTTGTAAAGGACCCCAAGAAGAGAAGTCTGCCATATCATCGCCAGCACCTACAACTGAGTTTTCAGCTGCAACTGTCATTGCATTGCGCGATGCACCTGGATTAGCTACCGTACTACTAGAGAATGGTTCAAAGTTTCCGTCTGCTCCACCTGGTTCATAAGGAACTTTTTCACCATCAACGCTTGCCGAATTACCATTGTTAGAAGCTGAAATGGAGACGAATACACCATGTTGAGTTGCATATTCAACCGCCTTTTGCTCTACATCATTCAAATTAGCAGCTGCGACGCCTTGACCTAGGGACATTTGAATTACATTAGCACCTAATTTAACCGCATCATAAATTGCTTGAGCAATATCATCAGTATTTTCATCAGCGAATTGATCATTAAATACTCGCATCATCATTAACTGTGTTTCAGGTGCTACCCCTACTGCATAGCGTTCATTGCCATTTGGTTGGCCGTCAGCACCAATGATACCAGCAACGTGTTGACCGTGTTCTGATGCACCTGGGCCATCATCTTTAACCCAGTTATTGTCACGACTCGCATAATTATATACGAATGGGAATTTCTCTGAAGCATATTTCCCGTAGCCTAGCTCACTAATCTTCTTGTCAGCATCTTCCTTAGAAATTGCTGGAGATTCAGGAGCTTTAGAGAAATCTTTATGGTTTGTATCAGCACCAGAATCAATAACAGCAACCACCATACCTTGCCCTTTATAGCCATTATCCCATGCAGTTTGAACATTTCCTTTGACATGGTCTTTATAGGTTGTTGGTGGCACTGTCTGATCAGCAGTATCAGCAGTAGTTTGAGCCTGTTGAGCTGTTGTAGCTTGATTTTGACTAGCTACTGAGTCAACATTACTTGTTGCTGTTTCTTTTACGGTATCAGTTTGAACATTAGAAACATTGTTAGAACTATTACTATTGGTTGTAACAGTTGTTTGAGCTGTCGCATTATTCTGCACACTCGAACTTGATACCTGAGTAGATTCCGTTTTTACACTTTCACTACCAGTAACGGTATCGGCTTGAGCGTTAGAAACTGGACTTGTTACTAAAAATGTAACTCCAGAAATAGTAATAATCGCTGACACCACCCACTTAGATTTAGCTTTATAAAGCTTGTAGCGGCGTTTTTCACCTAGCAACTTTTCCATGCACTTCATCTCCTTCTTCTAAAAGTTATTTTTTATGTTAACATATTTTTAATTAATAAACAATCATTCTTTAATCGTTTATTCATTATAAATAAAATTTAACTTCATAATTTATTCATATTAATGTGATAAAAAGCCTTATATAAAAGATAATTGATAAAATTTACTTAATTTTTACTTTTTAATTTCTAGATTCTTGTAATTTTTTTATAAAGCCCTTGCAAAAACACATTTGAATATAGTACAATTGCAGAAGATTAAGGTTTTATAGCCCTAATACCTATATTTATTGGGAGTGATTATTAATGAACAAGAACGAATTAGTAGAAGCTATCGCAGAAAAGATGGGTACAACTAAGAAAGAAGCAGAAGCAGCTGTTTCAGCATTCACAGAAACAGTTAAAGAAGCTTTAGTAGATGGTAAAAAAGTACAAATCATCGGCTTTGGTAACTTTGAAGTACGTGAACGTGCAGCTCGCAAGGGTCGCAACCCACAAACAGGTAAGGAAATCGAAATCCCAGCATCTAAAGTTCCTGCATTCAAACCAGGTAAAGGCTTGAAGGATGCTGTTAACAAATAATTATTAATAGATGATTAAAAGACCCTAACTTGTAATTGAGTTAGGGTCTTCTTGTGTCTCTTTCTCTTATCCTTTGTACCAAACTTCAAGCAAATCTTTAGAAGTAAATTCTAAATGAGTATGATTTCCTTGTAACAACAAATCTTCAACTAATTTTTTATCAAAACTGATATAACCTTCCCATTAGCCTTTATCAGTTATTTCAACATAAATTTCCAATAATTTCTTATCAAAATCAGCATGATTCAATAACCAGATTAATGCACGACGTTTTCGATAACGTTCTTTAGCATTGATTAGGCGATGTTCATAACTTTCATAAGCATCTTTAACTCTTAAGTAACCCTCATGATTATTATCATCCAAAATCTTCTTTGTTTTTCTATCAATTATTACATATTTTCTATTTTCACTATCTGATAATTCATCAGACTTTACAGCAGCATATTTTTCTAATTTATCATCTAATATATCTTTCACTTCTATATCTTGATAATCATCTATTGCTGGTATATCTTCCACAATAGTATCTAATTCATCTCCATTTTCTTCTCGCCATAACTTATATTGATCCAGATACCATTGTTCATTCTCACTATATTCTTGTTTTTTATTAGATAGTATATATCCTACCAGTTGATTTTCGTTTTCAGGAATAGCTTGATATTGATATGTTTTATCCAGTCTTTGAAATTTCTTTGGCCATGCAATTAAAGATGCAATATCTCCATTATTCTTGTTCCCTAAAACATTAATATCTGGTCTTGCTTCAAAATTTAATTGCGTACCTGATGTTAGCTTTCCAAGCTTAGCTAGACTTTTCCCGTATCCCGACCAATAATATTTAGCGACTAATTCTCCAGTATCCACTAAACATACATTTTTTAGCAATACAGTTGGATATATGTATTCTAAGCTACTTGATTTTCTTTCACGAACAGTTACATCTGCTTTAATAAAAGTTGCAGTAAAATTATATTGAGTTAAATTCTTTAATTTTTTCATATTTACTGTACTCATAATTTATCCCCCGTTTTTCAGTGCTAATAATAGTATACGCAATTCAAAAATTTTCTCGCTAAAAAATAGAATTTATTCGACTTTATTTTTATTCCAAATCATCGTAAATTCAATTTCCCCTGTATGTTCATCATTCTGCTTAGAAACAATAGTAAACCCATTTTCACGATAAAATCTTAATGCACGTTCATTCTTTTGATACACATTTAATGACAATGTACTGTGCAATTGTTTTACATATTCCAAAAGTTGCCTACCAATTCCTTGAGAACGATACGCTTTATCAACAAAAATCCCTGCAATATATTCATCCATTAGTCCAATAAATCCCTTTATTTCTCCATTTAAATCATAAACAAAAATATCAGCTTTCAATAATTGTTTTTCCACTTCTTCAAAATTAGCTTGCCAATACTCTTTAGCAACAAAAGAATGAGCATCTTCATTTCCTGCAAGCCATAACTGCATAACTAGCTGGGTGTCTGATATCTGAAATTCTCTTATCATTTTATTTTCTCCTATAAATAGCTTTATTATTTAGAATTGTATCCAAAGTTAATGTAGCATTACTCTTATGTATCTCTTTTATAATATTATAGAAAAGCTTTATTTTACAGAGTTTTCCAAATAAAAATCCCCACCCAAAAGGATGAGGAATTCTTATTAATAAATTTTATTTTTAACCATCATTCACAGTACAGCCAACCATTAAACCCCCTTTTTCTGCGTAAAAGCTACATAGTGCTGTACAAATTCCAATTTCTATCTGACAATTAGGATACTTTGCTTGAATTAAGTCCTTCAAAGCTAATGCACCTTTTTCATTGTTTGCGTGATCAATTACCACTTTTTTACTATTAAGATTATGCTTAACCAATATATCTACCAAAGATTGATATGCTCGTTTAGCTCCACGTGCTTTTCCTAATTGTTCAATCTTTCCTTCTTCGTTAGCCCAACCTAGCACATTAATTTTTAAAACTCCTGCAAGTTTCGCAACAGTTTTATTTATTCGACCGTTATTTGCTAAATTCGTTAATGACTGTAAGCTAAAAAAGATCTTCACATGATCGATATAAGCTTGAACTTGTGCTACTACTTCAGAAAAGTCTACCCCTTCATTCAATAATTCACTAGCTTTAACAGCTGCCATACGCTCCGCTGGACCTGCTGCTTTTGTATCAAAGACGTGTATTTTTCTATTTGGGTCTTCCTCTAGAATCATTTTTTTAGCTGTTTGCGCAGTATTATACGAACCCGAAAGCGCACTTGAAATTGTAAAAATATATACTTCATCAGCATCCCCTATTGCTGCCAAGTAACTTTCAACACTAGGACAAGAAGATTTTATTTCTGTTGAACTGTTTTCGATAAACTTATCGAATTCTGCTTGATCAAAATCAGCGCCATCTAAAAATACTTTATCCCCACAAACTAAAGTTAAACCTACACTCTGATATTCAATACTATTCAATGTAGTTACATTTAAATTTGCTGCTGAATCTGTAATTATTTTCTTCATACTTTATTACCTACTTAATTTATAGAATTCTCATTAAGCTTACAAAATATACAAAACATTGTCAACGGTTTTTGAAAAACTGATGATAAGTTTTTTATTGATAAATTATATTTTTGCCTATATACTGAGGATAGCGAGGTATTAATTTATGAATAGAGAATTTAAAATAAGCCAAAGTGTTCAAAATTTTAAACTACCAAGGTATGATGATTTACCTGAAGTTGAATTGTATTTAGACCAAACTACTGCATACATCGGCGAAAGGCTTGAGATTTTAGGCGATGTAAAGCTAACTAGTTCAATGATTAGTAATTATGTTAAACATAAGTTAATTCGCCGTCCTGTTAAAAAACGTTATGCAGCTGATCAAATTGCAGAATTATTTTTTATTGCTGTTGCTAAAAATGTGATGCAACTTAACGATTTAAAAGCAGCAATTGAATTACAAAGACAAACTTACTCAACTAAAGTTGCTTATGATTATTTTGTGGCGGAATTGGAAAATGTTCTCCCTTATGTGTTTGGTTTGAAATCTGAACTAGATGAAGTGGGCAACGAACATACCGAATATCAACGCATGCTACATAATATTATTATGGCTGTTAGTTATAAAGCTTACATTGATAAATACTATGCTGATTTGCGTCAAGAAAACTAGTTTAAACTATGATTTTTAGGGTTTAAATCTCACTTATCGACTGGTATTATAGTATTTGAGTTCGTTATAGAATCGAGATGAGTCAAATGATAGATGTAGAAGAAATTCTTGCTAAGATGAATAAAAATCAAAAGATTAATTACGACAAAGTTATGCAAAAGATGGTTAAGAAATGGGAAGAAGCTGACACTCGCCCACGTATTCTTTTACATAGTTGTTGTGCCCCATGTAGTACATACACACTTGAATATTTAACCAAATTTGCTGATGTTACAGTCTACTATGCTAATTCTAATATTCATCCACGTGCTGAATATCAACGCAGAAAATACGTTCAACAAAAATTCATTCATGATTTTAATGGAAATACTGGCAATGACGTTAAATTTATCTCTGCCCCTTATGAACCACAAGAATACTTTGAGAAAGTTCGTGGACTAGAAAAAGAAGTCGAAGGTGGTGCACGTTGTCGTGTATGTTATGACTATCGCCTAGATAAAGTGGCTCAAAAAGCTGTAGAATTGGGTTTTGATTACTTTGAAAGTGCATTGACAATCAGTCCACATAAAAATTCCCAAGTTATCAACCAAGTTGGCTTAGAGGTACAAAGTTTATATACTACTCATTATCTACCTAGTGATTTCAAGAAAAATGGTGGTTATCAACGTTCAGTTGAAATGTGTCATGAATATGATGTTTATCGTCAATGTTATTGTGGCTGTGTCTTCGCTGCTAAAGCTCAAGGGATCGATCTAAGTAAAATTAGACGAGAAGCTCTTGAATTTTTAGAAGGCAAGGATGCAGATAAAGAATTTCCTGAAATAACTTTTAAAATTAATGGCGAAACTGTTTAAAATATTAGTAAAAAGGCATCTTATCTTTACCTATATTGTATATTGTGGTAAAAATAAGATGTTCTTTTGTTTTTTAGATAAGCAGAAATGTCATAAAAGCGACCAATCATCTACCTTTTCCTCTACTTATCCTTAAAAAATAATGAGATTATTAAATCAAGCTTTCTTTATTTATCTATTTTTTTAATAGTTTAATATTATATCTTTTTTAATCCCTTTAAATATCCCGTCCAATATATTTTCAATTCATTTACTTACCCAAATCTAACCGCAAACTAATTATACATTTAATGTATATTTTCTCATTCTCTAATAATCACTCTAATGTTGATTTATAAATAACAGGATAAAATCAATTTTGTGAAAAATCTCCCAAAACACGCTAATTAAAGGCAAATTAGATTTCACAAACTTTGAGTTTTAGGGTTGCTATTTATCTTTTTAAGTGATTCTTGCATTAGGTTAAAAGCGCTATCAACAAAAAACGAGAAATTATTTGAATATTTATTCATTATTTGGAAAGGAGTATCCTATTATGTTAATCGGTGTACCTAAAGAAATCAAGAAGCAAGAAGAACGTGTTGGTGCTACTCCAAGTGCTGTAGCAAGCTTAGTTCATGCAGGCCATTCAGTAATTGTTGAAAAAGGAGCTGGGGTTGGCTCTGGTTTCCCAGATGAAGAATACATCGCTGCTGGTGCAAAGATGGGTTCAGCAGAAGAAGCATGGGACACAGAAATGGTCATCAAAGTTAAAGAACCTTTGGAAAATGAATACCAATACTTCAAACCAGGCCAAATCATCTATACTTATCTCCACTTGGCCGCAGATAAACCATTAACAGAAGCCTTAATCGAAAAGAAGGTTACAGGGGTAGCATACGAAACAATGGTTGGTAGAGGCGGCGGACTTCCACTTCTCTTCCCTATGAGTGAAATCGCTGGCCGTATGTCAATCCAAGTTGGATCTCATTTCTTAGAACAAGCACATGGTGGCAAAGGTATTCTTTTGAGTGGTGTTTCCGGTGTACATCGCGGTAAAGTTGCTATTATCGGTGGTGGTACTGTAGGTTTCAACGCTGCTAAGATCGCTGTTGGTATGGGCGCACAAGTTACAATCCTTGATATTAATGCTCAACGCTTAGCCGAAATCGACAACATTTTCGATGGAAAGATTCAAACTTTAATGTCCAATACTGCTAACATCAAGAAAGCTGTTGAAGAAGCTGACTTAGTAGTTGGTGCTGTTCTAATCCCAGGAGCTAAAGCACCAAAATTAGTTACAGAAGAAATGGTTAAGAACATGAAGCCTGGTTCTGTTATCGTTGATATTCCTATCGACCAAGGTGGTATCTTCGAAACAACAGTGAGAGCAACAACTCACGAAGATCCAATCTATGTAACACATGATGTTATTCATTACACAGTTGCTAACATGCCTGGTGCTGTTCCAAAGACAGCTACAGAAGCACTTTCCAGCGCAACAGTACATTATGCAATTGAAATTGCTAATAAAGGTATTGATAAAGCAGCTGCTGAAAACAACACAATCCTTACAGGAATTAATACACACCAAGGAGACCTTACTTCCAAGGCTGTTGCAGATAGTTTAGACCTACCATTCACACCCTATAAAGGCTAAGCCCTGCTCCTTAGCCCGGAAAGGAGGCGGCCTAAACTATGAAAAATAAAATTGACGTTAACAAAGTATTGAAAAACGCCAGCATTAAGTCGGAAGACGCGCGTTCTTTAGGTCTTTTTGATCTTTCCATTCTGGGAATTGGTGCGATGATTGGAACTGGGATCTTAGTTTTAACTGGTATTGTAGCCGCAACTACTGCCGGTCCAGCGGTTATCTTCTCTTTTCTAGTAGCCGCAATCGCTAGTGGTTTGATTGGACTTTGTTATTCTGAACTTTCAACCACTATTCCTAATTCTGGAAGTGCCTATATTTACGCTTGGGTTACGATTGGACAGGTTATGGCCTTCTTTGCTGGTTGGACTCTATTAGGAGTTTACATTACTACAACCGCTACAGTTGCAAATGGATGGACAGGTTATGTTCACTCATTCTTAGCTGAATTTGGAGTACATTTACCTAAGATTTTCCTAGCTGCACCATCTGCAGGAGGTATTGTGAATCTACCTGCGATCATCATGATTTTATTTATCACCCTTGTATTGACGAAGGGAACTAGTGAGAGTAAATTACTTAATAACATCTTAGTTATTATCAAACTAACTGTGATTTTCTTGTTCATCATTGTTAGTGTTAAACATATACGCCCTGCTCACTGGCATCCTTTCTTCCCATATGGTGGTCGTGGGATCATGGTTGGAGCATCAACCGTTTTCTTCACCTTTCTTGGTTTTGATGCCCTAGCTACTTCAGCCGAAGATGCTAAGAATGTTCAACGCAACTTGCCTCATGCTATTATCATTTCACTTGTAGTTTCAACTGCTTTGTATGTAGCAGTTAGTTTAGTAATGACAGGGGTAGTTCCTTACAAGGATCTTAATGTTGCCGAAGCTATGGCATTTGTATTATTAGCAAAAGGACACACTTTGACTGCTCAAATCGTATCAGCCGGAGCCATCTTAGGTATCATGGCTGTGGTACTTGCCTTTGTTTACGCCGGCGCTAATATTACAATGGCGATGAGTCGTGGAGGATTTTTACCTCGACAACTATCCCACCTAAATTCAAAGAGTCACAGTCCTAATCGTGCGTTATGGTTAAATGGACTTTTAGCAGCTATCCTTGCTGGATTCATGGACATGAGAAACTTAGCTTTAATTGCTAACGTTGGTTCTCTGGCAGTCTTCAGTCTAATCTCTTTAGCCGTAATTTTATTACGCAAACAACAACCAGACTTACCACGTCCATTTAAAGTTCCGTTTGGAAATGTCCTACCGATCCTATCAATCATTGTGTGTGTTGTTTTAATGTTAAACATCACCCTACCAGCTTGGATTAGTTACTTTATCTGGCTCGGAATCGGCGTACTATTCTATCTCGGCTACTCAGTTCGTCATATTGATATCGATCAAGAACATGCTGGAGAAACTGAATAGATTAATATAAAAACAAATCCGTTCAATAAATTTTCGTTCATTGGACGGATTTTGTTTTGCTATACAAGATAATTTTATAAAGACATTTGAACTAAACTAAAGAATAATAAAGCTAGACCAAATAATCCTAAAATAATATAAAAAATACAACCTACACAACTTGCTAAATCTTCCATGTTAATCCCCCCTGTTGTCTAATAGTTTTTGAAACCTTAGTCTGTGCACATGAAGTTAGTTTCTTCTTTCAAATGATTACCTATTCATTCCATCACGATATCCTTCCTTATATCCACGAAGATAATATCTAGTATGTTGTGCACTTTCATCGCTAGATAATGTTTGATGCTCAGTCGTCCCCTCTTTTTCATCTTGCTGACTAGCTTCAAAACCTGCATTATAGCCTCTAGTATATTCCTCATTATGACGATATCTAGCGTGATGGTTGATTAACATCGCCCAAATCCAAGGATTTGTAATAATACTTTGACGATAATAGTCATTGCGATATTTTTTCTTGGAAATCTGATTATTCAAAATATCATCTGTCTGCGATCCAGTAAATGTCGCAGTCGACCCTGTATTAGAGTAGCTACTACTACGATAGCTCGACATATTATCATGATAACTATAACTGCTATGCTCAGAACTCATCTTATGGCTATAAGAATACTCCGATTTGCGAATTCGGTATCTTGGTGTTCTTCTCAAACGTGGCGTATGATAACGATAAGTACGAAATCTTACTGCACTGACAGTAGTAGCTCCACAGGAAAGAATTGTTATTAATGCTAATAATGATATGGTTAGTTTTTTCATTTTATCACCAGCTTATTTGTAGGTTAATTTCTTCTTTTACTCTTAAAAACATCTTGAAGCTCTAAAATATCTTTTTTATTTTTCTCAAAGAAAATTATCTCTTTCTTTAAAGAATCACGAATTCCCAATGAATTAATATCTCTTTCAAGTTTTTTTAATTTCCAATCTGTGCTTTTTCTTTTTTTATTCGAACATTTTCTATAAACTTTTATAATACTATATAATTGTTTACTAGATATTTTTAAAACAGACTTTTCCTTTGTTTTCATATCTTTATTCTTTGTTTTTGCCACTTTAGATAATTTATTAATCATATCTATCTTCTCAACTATATTTTCCCCATATATCTCTATTAATTGTTCGGATAAATTTATTCGTTCAACAATCGGTCTCATTTTTGTATTTATAAATCTAAGAAACATTAAATTTATGTTTAACACTTTAACATTAACTGTCTTTCTATCTTTTGAAAATTTGCTACCATAGTAATAATAATTTAATTCATACAAAAAATCTATAAAGTCTTGTTGGTCCCCTGTCAATAAAATAGACAATTTAAATAGAGACTTTTTTGTCCTATGCCACGACTAAATTTTGAATTTGAGTTTGATACTCATCTTCAAGTTGCTTTG
>ERZ507021.295-NODE-295-length-19176-cov-9.30553_pt1 | contig 19176 bp, 18 predicted proteins | sample MGYA00512877_ERZ507021 | MGnify/ENA metagenome assembly ERZ507021 | reverse complement strand
CTGCCAAGCCTTTGGATAAATCGTATAAATTGACCGATGGTGATGGTATGCACTTGATGGTACATACCAACGGCTCAAAATATTGGCGTTTACAGTATCGCTTTGGCGGTAAGCAAAAAATGTTAGCGCTGGGTGTTTATCCTGATATTTCACTCGCAGAAGCCAGAGAGAAAAGAGATGCCGCTAGAAAGTTAATTGCTAATGGTTTTGATCCCAGTGAAAAGCGTAAGGAAGTTAAAGAAGAGCAACAAAAAGAATTTAATACCTTTGAGAAGGTAGCTCGCGATTGGCACGCAACGAATAAGAAGTGGTCAGAAGGCCATAGCCATCGAGTCCTCAAAAGCCTAGAGGACAATATCTTTGCTGCTATTGGTAAACGCAATATTGCCGAACTAAAAACTCGTGATCTACTCGAACCGATTAAAGCGGTAGAGATGTCTGGACGTCTTGAGGTCGCTGCACGTTTACAACAACGTGTGACAGCCATCATGCGTTATGCCGTACAAAGCGGCTTAATCGACTATAACCCAGCGCAAGATATGGCTGGCGCAGTTGCCACAGGTAAACGAGTCCATAGAGCAGCCTTAGAACTTAAACGTCTACCTGAGTTCTTACAACGCATCGATGATTATAAGGGAAGACCTTTAACTAAACTTGCAGTTAAACTTACCTTATTAGTCTTTATTCGTTCGAGTGAACTGCGCTTTGCTCGTTGGGATGAAATCGATTTTGAAAATGCCATGTGGACGATCCCTGCTGAACGTGAAGCGATAGAAGGGGTTAAACACTCACATCGTGGATCAAAAATGCGTACTACTCATTTAGTCCCATTAAGCCGACAAGCTATTGAGATTTTAAAACAGATCTATCAATTCAGCGGCAACCACGAACTGATCTTTATCGGCGACCATAATCCAAGAAAACCCATGAGTGAAAATACGGTAAACAACGCATTACGAGTGATGGGTTATGACACTAAGACGGAAGTATGTGGGCATGGCTTTAGAACAATGGCGTGTAGCTCGTTGATTGAGTCAGGCTTGTGGTCGAAGGATGCGGTAGAACGACAAATGAGCCACCAAGAACGCAACTCAGTAAGAGCTGCTTATATTCATAAGGCTGAGCATATTGAGGAGCGGCGATTGATGGTGCAATGGTGGGCGGATTATTTGGATGCGAATAGGGAGAGGTATGTAGGAGCGTTTAGTTTGGGGAGTAGAATAAGGTAAATCTTTTATTGTTAGTTAGTTAAATCACAAAAATGGCTAATGTCATCTTATGCTTTCATTTAAAGTAAATACAGTTATTCTAATGGCTACTATATGGAAAGTTCATTGCATCATTTTCTACTGACTTATAATAGTAAAAATAATAGTTTCAGTTTGTTATAATTAAATCTTAACATTAAAATTTAGAAGGTATATATGAAAATAAAAGCAACAGATCCAGATTTATCTACAATATATAGCCGAATAGAGAGTGGCTTTATGGATTTACAGCCTGATTTTCAGCGTGGCGAAGTTTGGACTACAGCCAAAAAAAGGATGTTAATTGATACTATTTTACGAGGATGGCAAATTCCACCAATACATGTAATTTTGGATGAAGTTAAATACACTCATGAAGTTCTTGATGGACAACAAAGGTTATGTGCTATAAGAGACTTTATGAATAATAAGATAAAAGTGAATGGTGAATTAATGCCATTAAATGAAGAGATTAAAAGCCTGCATGGATTAACATATTCAAAGTTACCTCACAAAGTTAAAATGAAATTTGATATGTATCCAGTTCGTATTTTTGAAATATATGAATATGAAAAAGGTGAGCCAGGAGAATTATTTAATAGATTAAATCAAGCGTTAAGTTTAACTGCAGCTGAAAAAAGAAATGCTTATGTTGGTGGAGTAAGACAACAAATTAAAGATTTAGTTGAAAAACTAGATGCAAATGATATAGGCAGAGATTTTTTGGGGTTTTCAAATTTAAGACAAGCATATGAGGATCTATTTCTTAAGCTATGTTATTTAGTAGAGCATAATGATATAACCGCAAATCCAAGTGATAAGGAATTAGAAAATATTTATAGGCAAGATATTGAATTTAGTATTGAAACCATTAATGCAGTAAGTTATTCAATTTCAATTTTCGCTGAAATAAAAGAAAAAGTTAATAGTTTGGGATATATTGTTCATATTACAAAAGCAAGTTTCTTTTCTTGGTTGTTTTTTATTTCTAAGTTTTTTGTTAATTATGAAAATGACGAAATTTCTAATGTTGATTTTGTTAACTCATACTTGGATTTTGAAGTTAATAGATATAAATATAGAAGTAATGAAGTAATGGATGAAAAACTTTATATTCACGGGCTAAATGAGTCTGAGATAAAAAAGGTCTATAGTATTTTTAATGAGAGAGCATCGTCAAGAGTAATGACTAGTGAATCTTTATTAATAAGGGATGCATGCATATCTCTAGCTTTCTTTGGTTACAATAATATCGTGGATGAAAATGAAACTAAAATTAACGAGTTATTTAAACAGATAAAAAATAATGAAGATATATATCAAGCATTTGATTCTTATTTTAATATTCTAGGGGTGCTTGAACGTGCTTAAGAAAAAAGAATATGAAGATTGCTGGCGCCATGTTGGTGACTTTAAAAAATATAGATATAAGCTGAGTTCTATTCATATTGAAGGTATCTCTGGATTTATACCTTTCGATATTACCATTAAATCAGCAATAAATGCTATCTGTGGTAGAAATGGTATAGGAAAATCTACATTATTAAAAGTAATATATAGTATATTTACTAATGATGATATTTTTAACTCTATTGACAACTATAAATATTATGGAAGAATAAGGGAATCATCTAATGGTTCTGAAAATTTAGAGTTATTAAGAGAAATAGATTTTTCTAAGTGTTATATAGAGGTAACTAAGTCAGAAGATCAAAGTATTATTAAATTTCCCAATGAAGAGGGGAAACTATTTGATATTGAGTATATTGATTCTTCTAGTCAGGTTATAGCTATTAAAAATATTCTATGTGCTGATGCTAATCCAAAAGATCTGATTGAAGGCCTTGATTCGAACTCGATTATAACTAGTTATCAAGATACAATAAATAAAATTACAGGAAAGAAATATTCAGAAATTAATTTATACGAAATTTCGTGGGAAGATGAGATTATCCCCTTTATTTTCTTGAAGAAAAATGATATTCAATATGATAGTAGAACTATGGGACTTGGAGAACATAAATTACTATATCTAGTATGGAAAATTTTAAGTAGTCCAAAAAATTCAATTCTTCTTATTGATGAACCAGAGTCATTTATATGCCCTAGAAGTCAAAATGATTTGATGGATTTTATTGCTAGTATTGCAGATAAAAATAAGCTTACAATTATATTTAGTACTCATTCAGAGCATATAATAAAAAAACTACCAATGAGATCTTGGCATATACTTAGAAATAGTACAAAAGATTTTAATTTGGTGAAAGATAATAGAAAAGAATTAGTTATGGATTTACTTGGAGTAATGCCAGAGAAGGATACTATTTTTCTAGTAGAAGATTTTTTCGCTAGCCAAGTATTGTTAAGTATTATCAATATATTTTTCCCAACATTAATTAATTCTATTCATGTAGAATTCTTAAATGGTGAATCTGATATAATTGAAATTATAAAGCGTTATCCTGAAAAGAATAGTAATGTAAAGTTAGTTGCTGTTTTTGATGCAGATCAGAAAGGAAAAGTAAAAGAGTCTCAATTTGATAGACCTATATTTTATTTACCTTCTAACCACAGTAGCCCTCCAGAAACGGAAGTCATTGCACATACTATATTGAAATTTCAAGATATATATGGCTGTTTAGCTATTCCTGAAGATAGGCTGGATCATATTAAAGAAGTGATAAATGAAGAGATACATGATTTTTTTTCAACGTTATCTTCTCTATTGGAAATTGATCGCTCTACATGCATTACATTAGCTATAAGACATTGGGTTTCTGAAAATAAAGAGAATGTTAAAATATTCATTAATTCATTAATAAATTTCAATAATAGATTAAATGCCAGAATTGTTAGTATTGATGACAAATTTTATGCAGAGTATGAATTTGGCATTATAGAGGTATTAGATTACTTGGGTGAAGATCCGATAGTTGATGGTAACATTTACTCAACTAAAATAAAATATTCTGATGGTAATATAGTTTCTTTTATATTAAATAGATAAGAGTTGAGAGCATCAAAATATATATTTTGATGCTCTCAATATTTATAATTAAAATGAGTCTAAATTAACTAAGAACTTTAATTCTACATTCTACAATTGTCTATTATGCTGTTGGTATCACTATAAAGATAAACAAAAGTCTTTTAAGTTTCGATGGTTTCGTAATGACGCAATACCATCTTCAACATGTGCACTCCATGCCTTTATTAGTATCTTCTGATCATCAATTTCCGGATAAAGTCCTTTTAGTAGTAACTCTGTTATTTGTAAGGTATCTCCCAACCATGTGATTTTATCCAGCACTAACAAACCATCTAATTTTTTATGATCTTTCTCTGGTAAATAACGAAATCCACTTTCAACGGAACGAAAAAATGCTAAACGAGCTGCAATATTAGGTGTAATACCTGTATATCCTTTGAGTTTTTTTAATTGTTCTTCAGTAGAACGGCTGAGTTGCATTCTATTAGGGAGCATCAAATTACCTCTTTGGCTAATTTCCAGAAATAACCAGGTTTTAGTGTTGATGATTTAGTATATGCATTAAAGACGATCTCATATGCGTGGGATATATCATCACGTAACTGATCGATAAAGTAGTGTTTATCTACTTCTGTATCCGTTGATAATATAATGACTTGATGGCTGGCATATGGAAAGTAATAATTAATTAGTTTATCTCTGTGCTGAGAGTCTAAACGCCCTAATGGTGTGTCAATAATCACCGGTAAATCACGTCCAGAGGTTTTAGCTAGAGCTTCAAGGATAGCAATTGCGTAGATCTGTTTTTCTCCCGCAGAGAGAAGCTTACGGTTGATTAATGTACCAGCTTCATCGATTAATTCTACATCGAATGTTTCTGGATTTATATGTGCATTAAGCTGTAAATCTTCTTTACGGGCAAGTCTATGATAAGCAATTTCAAAATTAGTTGTAAGAGTTTTTACTCTTGCCTTAGTTAACAGCTCGGCGTAGCGATCAAGTAACTTGATGGTCTCATTAGCATTTTTAAATGCACTACTATGGTTATGCTGGCTACGTGCTGTATCATGTACTTTTTGTATCTGGCGAGCACTATCTAACTGTTGACGTTTTACATGTCTGGCTTCTTCCAGTAATGCTATGTACTCCTGACGCTTAGCTTCACGTTTACGATCTAAATTGCGTATTTTTTCAAATAAATCAAATAATTGATCATCATCTGGTGCGCGGGCAATATTGGTGGTTGCTTGTTCCTGCAGCTCTTCGACTTCAGCTAACTGATTACGGTACATATCAAAACGTTTCCAAGCATTCTTGCTATCTTGTTCGATTGATTGTTGAATCATTCCCACCTCACGCTCCGAGATATCAAACAGCAGTTCACCTTTAGGTTTACTAGCAAGGTATTTCTGTAAATTATCCTCTATTGCTTCGGCTGCAATTTTCCCCGTAGTACTTGAACGGAAAGATATATCTTGTTTGAGCTCGCTCAGGAATTGATTTAATTCCTTTTCAAAGCTATTTGCCTGTTTTATTTGCATTTCAACGTTAATTTGCTCAAGCAAACGACTGAGTGTTTTTGGAGCAAGGGCATAAGGCAAAGAATTATCACATTCATGTCGAAGAGCCTTTTCCAGACGATCTTTCTCTTTTATAAGTGTTTCAACTTTCTGTATTTCTTGGGCTTTAGTTCGAGCAAAAGCACCACCTTGTGCACTAAGAAGTGACTCATGCTGTATTATTTCTTTTGAGATAAGCTCGATACGTGATTTTACATAATCAGCTTTTTCAAGGATTTGTTCGGTCTTGAAAGCGAATTCTTTCATATTTCGTTCGAGAACAGAGATATTCCGCTGCTGGGGCTCTGCCAACTGACTTGATTGTTGCCGCTTAACGAAGATCATTAAATCATTACGAAGTTTTTCTATAAGATCTAAACCTAACAAGCGACGTACCGCGGTACGTAGAATAGTGCCAGATTCATCTTCAGCAAGCTCTGCAATTTTTTCACCATCAAAGAAAAATAGATCAGCAATTCCAGGCGGTATCAATTCATTCAGAAATCCTTGGCACTGGTCGTAGTTCAGTCCTTGAATAATTTTTCCATCTTGCTGAAGTAAAAGTTTATCTCGTTTTTCTTTTTGCCAAGTACGGATAACTGTGAACTCTGTCTCTTGTCCTCCCTTGTTGTATGTGAAAATTAGCTCTATTGATGCTTCATTGGGTTGCTCACCTGAAGATGAACCGTTATGGACCAGAGTGCTAAGTTCTTTAATGTATTCTTGCTGCTGAGTTGTAGAACCAAATGCAAGCCTTCCATACAAAGCTAGCCGAATTGCCGACAATATCGATGTTTTCCCTGCACCATTTAATCCTCCAAATAAGATGATTGGACGAGGATTAGAATCATTTTGACGTTTTTTAGGGGTAAGATCGATAGTGTGGGTTCCGTTGAAAACCCGAAAGTTATGCAGTACCAGCTGTTTAATTAACACAATTATTTTCCTCACTGGTAAGTATAATTGACTCGCTTACATCGGCAATTCTACGCTGTAACACTTGCAGTTCAACTTCCAATTTTGCAATTTCTTCGTGATGAATATCTCGGTCATTACGCTTTTGTAAAGTTTCTTGTTGTTGTTTTATTTCTTCAAGACTGCCCCAGTCTTGTTTCAATATGGCGCCAAGTTTATCGAAGATACCTTGGCGGCGACTTAATCCTTCCATAGAAACCTCTAATTCAATGAGTTTCATGACCATTTCTGGAGCCACATCAAACCCAAGAGCCAGCTGCTCAAGAAGTTCTGCATCACTGGCATTGAAACGTGACTGGTCATCGATTACCCAACTAAGGTCTTCCCCATAAACGTCATGATAAATATCCGGTAAAGTATCGTACCAATCCGGCTCGTTCGGGTCTTTAAGCCATTCTTGACGGATAGCATGTAACTCAGGCTTAGTAATTAATGTAATTTCGTGGCCTTGAGCATTCATGTCACGTTCAATTGTGAGTAATTCTTTTAGCCATTGCTGGCGGTATTTAAGCCAGTATGGCCCAGGAACATGTTTGCGTTCAGTAGTAAGCTCCTCACCATCTTTTGCATACTGATAACTCACTTTACCAGAGCGACGCTTATAGTTACGGAAAGTATCTTTGTTTAGAGGGTCCGTAGTAAATGCTAAAAGATCACGATATTTTAGTAATGGAGACATCCATTCTTCACCGTTTTTGATCAAGCTTTCCATCGCTTTATCTTTAGTGACAACGGTACAGGTCCAACAGCCAAAGCGTGAATTACCGCATGATGGGGTACTATCATCGATCACTAAAGGACACTCTCCCTGAGCAGATGAATCCATATATAAAGTCCAAAGTGGGCGATTATTTCCCCCCCATGGTGATTCCCACTCTTCTATATCTTCGGGAGCGTAGCGAAATGCTCCTCTTAATAGTTTCCATACATCATCAACATCCCATGTATCAATAGGAGTATAAATAAAGGCATTAGCTAGAGTTGTATGTCTCGCTAGTCGTGAGCCATCAATCTTATGTTTTGCAATGACTTGAGCACGAGAGGAACTTTCACTACTACGAGAACCTAAAACAACAATAACCTCTTCAAATTGAGATACTTTATCTTTAATAAATTCACTGACAGGATTAATTTTCATCCTTTCAGTGCACCAGCGAAAGCTTCGTGTTGGTGCTGGATAGCCTTTACCTAGGAGATTAACCCAGAATGTTTCATTAGTTTTAGGGGTAACAGAATGCTGAGTTATTGGTAAATGATCGCGTTTGGCTCCTCTCTCAATTTGTTCCATCGTTTTTTTTATTAAATCTACAACAACAGGGGTTTCAACTAATGTATCTGAGGAAACTACAAATATATCTTTAGTGCGCATTTTTGGAGGAAGACCCAGCAATGCTAGATATACAAGAGTAATGACAGCAGAAGAGTCTTTTCCTCCGCTATAGCCAATGACCCAAGGGCGATTATCTGTGCAATATATGCGCTGTACTTCTGATATATATGTTGATAATGAATTACCAGCAAACTGTTCAGTATTTATATAATCTACATAGTCTGCCAAATCATAATCTTGTACTAGTTTATTCATGGTGTTACCAACTGGCTTTCAATTTCTTGTTCTTCAACAGTAAGAGGGAGCGATAAAGCTGATTTTAGTGCATTACAAGTTAATTGAATTGCAGTATTAGATTTGCTTAATTTCCCATGTAACATTGCTCTTTTAATAAGCTCAGGATTACTTTTTTTCCAGTTAAAGTTCTTCAAATTTAAGAGTTTTTCTTGCCATTCATCAGGGTACTCTTTTAGTAAAGTATTTCCTAATAGACCTAGGGCTTGTAAGCCAATACCATGAGCGTGTACGTATTCTTGACGTAGATGTGCTGGAGATACTTCTTTTTTTGCCGCGAGTTGCCAGTCAGGCATAGCAAGAAAAATTTGTTTCCAGTATGAACTAGCAAGTAGCATACTCTCTTCTATATCTTCTTTTCTGGGGTGCCTACCAAGTAAAGCTTTAGTAGCTTGCTTAATGCTACTTAGAGTAAAAAGTTTGTTTGATAAAATACTTATGCTTGATTTTTCTAGCTCTGTTAGGTCTATAAATGGTTCTATAGACATAGCTAAATACCTAGCCAAACTTGAGCTAGCATCTCTATGGTCATAAAGGGTTGAAAGTGAAGGGCTAGGGCGAATAGCATATTTGTTTAAATCAGCAAACATTTGTTGGCTGCGTTTGAGCCCCTCATCAACAAAGAAAAGGACAGGTATATTATCTTGCCCTAATTCAGGTTTTTCTTCTAGAGCATCTTCTATTGCTTTACGTCGATGCTGCCCGTCATTGATTAAAATCTGAGCCTCCATAGGAACACGCAATGTCCCCAAATTGTTAGAACCAGAATGTTCTTCAAATTGTACGTCAACGGCTATTGAAGCTGTTAAAGCAGAAAAAACATAATCTTTAGGATTATCGAGTAAGTACCTCACCATTTCTGGTATACGAGCTTTGTTTAATATTCTTTGTGCTCTTAGTTCTGGCGGTACTTCACTTTCGTCAAAACTAAAGATTTTAGGGATGATTCTCATAGGGCATGTTGCAATATAAAAAGCTCGTCCTGCCTGAATTCCCCTTACAGCAGGAAAGGAATAACAATATTCGGTATCAAAATTAGCCATTTGCATTTCTCTTTTACGTTAATAATTACGTAACTACTATAACTATAACATTTTTTCACGTAATATCGAGGGGTTGGACAGTGAATATAACGTGATTTTATACGTTAAAATACAATACATAATCCTTCTTGGTCTCCTTATTTGTCCTCTAAGCCGGATACTCTTTAGCATCGAGTAGTAGGCATAGCTGGAGGTAATAAGTATTAAAGCTGACCTCCTTTTCTGCTTGGACTGATAACAGCTCAGGAAGCGTTTTAGTGTGCATCAAGCGGTATAGTGTACTGTCGGTGTCAGGCGAATATCAGCTACCACCAGCTGGTGGCTATTTTTGATAGGGATGGCACATTCCTGGATAAACGGCGAGTTTAGTAAAGCGATCCAGCCAGCCTTGGTAGTAGCATAGCTATGCCTCATGGGGAGCATGATACCTTTTTGATTGTTGAAGTTTCGGTGTGCTTTAAATGTTGGTATTACTAACGCAGAATAGGGGGATGTGATGGTTATGCTCTGGATTCGGCAATACGTGCCTGTAGCCAATCTTCAACCTCGCTCTTTAACCAGCGAGAGCTACGTCCCAGTTTTATCGGCTTTGGAAATTCACCATCTTGGATCAATTTATAAAACCATTTATCTGTTAGTCCGGTTAAACGGGTTATAAATTTCATATCAACGCATTGGTCATCTAATAAGGGAAGCGCTTGAGTGCTCATTATTGAACTCCTGTCTTTAAAGTTAAAAGGCAGAAGGGATATCGATAAATGTTTAGGGATATCTCTCTTCCAAAAGATATCCCCCTCATGTTTTTTATTGGTAGATTAACGGCTGCATCCAAAAGAATGCTCGCCATCATCATAATATTTTGTATGCTCTTTGGCTAAGTAACGACAGCGTTGGTTTAATTCGAATATCGAACTTTCATTGTTGGCATTATTGTTATCTAGCCAAGTAACGGCGTTATCTGGGATATGAACTAAATAACGCTCATTCACACCAATAGCACTACACCATGCCTGCTGTATTAATGCATAGAGTGTTCCTTCAGTTTTGATGAAATCACCTAGGTTCCAATAAATATCTTTATTTAATAGCAAAAGGACATGGTAATGCTTTTTGTTGTTTATCTCACCAAACTCTCTGACCCATACATAAAACAAGGGGCATGAATGGTTACGTTTCCATGCTTTATTTTTACGTTTTAGGTCAGCATCTATTTTTGCTTTTAAGGATTCGAAGAATCGTGTGATAACTCTGGAGTCGCTAAAATAAAATATATTTTCTGATGGGAATCGCAAGTCAACGCGGATAGCTGTAATACGATTGCAGGTTAATAGTGATTTACGAATAGTGTGGTTTATCTTCTGAATGTAATGCTCGTTGTGGGTGTTTCTAGACATGATTGATACCTTTGGTTAGTTTTATTTCATATCTAGAATGGATGTTGTTAAAAATAAGAATTCATCACTTTATAAAAATGATGAACATATGGATGAGTGAGTCAGTGACAGAGTAATGATTAATATTCTAGGTGTGGTTATGGGATAGGTTTTCTTTATTAATATATTAATATAATACTATACCAACACGGCTTGGCTCTTCTCTATCTCATCACCGATGACCGCGATAGAGCGCTTTTGAACAAAGGTGAACTGATGCTTTTTCAAGTAGATCAACTCTGATATTAATTTATCTAAAGATTATCCTTCATTCTAACTATAATTTTACTATTATAGTGATATTTAGCACGTAAATCCTGTTTCTTACATGATACAAGGTAACTATAAATGCTACGTAAAATACTACGTTAATTGCTAGGTAAGGATAAAATTTCATGATAAAAATTGACGATGATTACTTAGGTTACAGGCAGATATATGCAATAGAGTTTTATTTGTTAAAAAATAAAATCGTAATAGATCAAAACTTTAATATTGGTCATTTCACTGATAATAGAAAAGGAAAGTCTAATCGTGATCTGTTAGATGAAATAAAATTGTATATGTCAGAAAGAAATACTTTTTTAAATTTTGAAAATTGTTTGTCTTGTTATAAAGAAAATTTAATTGAAATTGGAAAAATAAAATCTTTAAAGAATGAGCGAATTTTACTTATAGTAATGAACTATTTAATGATATTTTATAATGAAAAACTAAAAGAGAATGAAAATAATCACCAAATAATGACAATGAGTAGTTATTCTCCATTTGACCTTGATGAGATGATAGGGAGCGATTCTTTATTGAAATATGTAATTTGTTTTATTGACTATATTTGTATGATGGTGAGTAAAAGCAATTTTGAATTTTTATTTTTGGATTTTTTAAATAAAAGTATGTCATATGTTGATAAATATAAAGATGTATTTTCATTTATTAATAAAACCGATGATTCATTAGATTGGTTGATTAAGAGAATGGTGAAAGAAGATGTGGAGGTTTCTCGCGATATAGCTCTTTTGATAAGGAATGAAAAATGGAAGGTAATTAACTCTTGCTTTGATTACTGGGCAATCACTTCAAATCCTAAACACGTGGATTATTTTCTTTCCAGAACAAGAAAAGCATGGAGTCAAAAGAAATTCCGTGATGGCGTTAAAGGTAAAGAGGTATTGAATACCTATATATCTAAAGAATCAAAGTTAAAATTAAAAAAAATAGCAAAGCTTCATAATAAAAATATTAATGAAATTATTGAAGCTATGATTGATCAAATTGACTTACCAGAGGAACCATTAAAAAAGCTAATATTGACAGCTAAAAAAGCAAATTAAAAACACTACAGATATATATTATTAACTTGAATAGCCACAATGATTTTTCAAGGATGTAATATGAACCTACAACCCGAATTAGGAAGGGTGATATCCGCCTTTCCTGCTTCATTTAAAAATCTGTTTTTCAACCAACTCAATCACCTAATCAACTATTCCCCCACCATTGGTCTAATGGGTAAAACGGGTGCAGGAAAATCCAGTCTTATCAACGCATTATTCCAATCGCCCTTATCGCCAGTGAGTGATGTTTCAGGCTGTACACGGCAGGCTCAGCGCTTCAGTATAACTATGAACAATCACACGCTTACCTTTATAGATTTACCCGGTGTAGGTGAAAGTCTTGAGCGTGATAAAGAGTATCACCAGCTCTATCATAACTTATTGCCAGAACTGGATTTAATCATTTGGGTACTCAAAGCGGATGACAGAGCATGGTCTTCGGATGAACAGTGTTATCGCTTTCTCACTGAGCAATGCGGTTATCAACCTAAGAGATTTCTATTTGTGCTGAACCAAGCCGACAAGATAGAGCCCTGTCGCCAGTGGGATGAAGTGTGCCAGCAACCATCCTCTGAGCAAGTAGCTAACTTGGAATTGAAGCAACAAGCTGTGATAACAGCATTCAAGCCACACCACCCTGTGATGACAGTCTCTGCGGTAGAAGGTTTTCAACTCACTGAATTAGCAGAGCAATTAATACAGGCGTTACCAGCGCAGGCCAGTAGCGGGGTAGCCAGGCAACTGAACCTCCCTTATCGAACGCAATCTGTAGAAACTTCGGCACGTAATGATTTTGGGCAATGCGTCAGTGATATCGTCGATATGCTGATAGACATCCTTCCCCTACCTGTCTTGATAAAAAGCACGATTGGTACAGTCAAAAACAGCATCGTCTCCGTCGCTAACTCCCTGTGGAGCCTGTTCTTTTAGCTTCTTAAATTAACGCAACATTGATGACATCTAGCGCCAGTCCTTAACGGGATTGGCGCTTTTTATTTCTTTTTATTGGAGTATCAACTTATGAACAACACAACTGAATCTGCTATCACAATGGAAATAGTCACTGATGAACAACGCCTTGATTTTTGGTTCAACCATTTTGGTGCAGTCAAAGGCTGGGCCACCTTTGAAGTGGTTATCTTCACCACAATGGGCCAATTCTGCGATGAGTATCATGGCGGTTACTGGGAGTACAGCTCACTCAATAATGGCGGTGCCTTTATCTACCCCGATATCAACGCAGACACCTTAACCCTATTCAACATGCACAACGGCAATGAAGCCACCGTGAGCCAAGAGGCGGCAGGCATTGCTGTGTGTCTGATCTTGTACAGCATCTGGTCATTCCAAACAGAAAGCGAAGTCATGTGCGACCGCTTTTATCAGTTGCGTGACTACGCTTCACAACATCCCGAATCCGCTGCCATTTTCCACTTAATTGATTAATCAGGAATCTATCATGAGTTTATTAGCTTCGCGTTTTGGCTCTGCCAACAGTATTCGCCGTGACCGTCCACTCACCATCGAAGAGTTATTCCGTACTGTACCGAGTGTGTTTTCTGAAGAGAAGCACGATTCACGCAGTGAACGATATACTTATATTCCTACCATTACCTTACTCGATAGCCTGCAAAAAGAAGGCTTTTATCCGTTCTTTGCTTGCCAGACCCGTGTACGGGATATCAGTCGTCGAGAGCACACCAAGCATATGTTACGGCTTCGACGCCATGACCAAATTACGGGAATACAAGTCCCTGAAATTATTTTGCTCAATAGCCATGATGGCTCAAGTAGCTATCAAATGTTACCGGGACTCTTTAGAGCCGTGTGCTCTAACGGTTTGGTTTGCGGTGATGTGTTAGGTGAAGTACGTGTGTCCCATAAAGGGGATGTGGTGGGTAAAGTAATTGAAGGGGCATATGAGGTACTCGATACGTTTGAGCAAGTGGCTGAAAAACGCGAAAGTATGCAATCATTATTGTTACCTCCGCCCGCTCAGCAAGCCTTTGCTGAAGCGGCTTTGACCTACCGCTTTGGTGAAGAGTTCCAGCCCGTCACACGAGAGCAAGTTCTACAGCCCCGACGCGTTGAAGATAAGAAAGAAGACCTCTGGACAGTGTACCAACGTCTACAAGAAAACCTGATTAAAGGAGGATTATCAGGCAGAACCGCAAAAGGTAAACGCGCTCGCACTCGTTCGGTTAATGGGATTGATGGTGATATCAAACTCAATAAAGCCTTATGGGTGATGGCAGATACCTTATTTAACCAACTCACTCCCCGCCACCCCAACTAATTTTCCCACCCTGACAGGTTGTGTCGTTACGCCTTACATTCTTATCGTTCAAATAAAAAGCATAACGTTATTTATCAATGAATTACTTATAGTGATTTTTCATTAAAATGCCTAATGAGAATTTTTCCCAACAGACATAACCTGTCAATCCCCTAAGTTAAACTCCCTCACTCCTGTAATTTCTAATTGTCCGTTATTGAGAGCAATACGTTATGTTTCAGACCAACCGAAAATATGACCGCATGGCTGTGCGACTCTCTGCGCTGATTGCTCGCTTAATGGCGGGCGAAAGCCTTGTGCTCTCAAGTTTAGTTCAAGAGTTCAACGTTTCTGAACGCACGTTACAACGGGATTTACGTGAACGCTTGGCTTATCTGGGTGTAGAAGGTCGGCAAGGTTGTTATCGCTTGCCTATCAATACGCTAAAAGCTTATCGAGACAAAGATGTTCTTACCTTTGTGAAACAGATTGGAATGACTCGGTTGTTTCCAGGGCTAGACAGCCGCTTACTCGGGTTACTGTTAACCCAGCAGCCCCATTCACCTTGTTTGATTTGGCATCACGCCCATAAGATTTCGGCTCTACATGCCGACCATTTCTATCAATTGGTGTATGCCATTACCAGTAAGCAATCTATTAGCTTACTTACGCCTGAGCGTCGTTTTAATCCACTACAACCTTATCAACTGATTTACCGTGAAGGTCAGTGGTATTTATTGGCGGAATACCACCAGCAAGTGCATGTCTTGTTGTTAGAGGATATCCAGCAAGTTCAACCACTCAATATCCCTTTCACACCAAAACACGCAGTGATGCAACTGTCACAACAAAACAGTTTTATCGCTGCCTTACCGCATTTTCGATTGATATCACAAGTACTGACCTCTCTTCCATCCCACAAAGAAAGGAGCCGACCATGACGTTATTAACCCCACCAGCATCGCATCCCACACATTGCCCCCACTGTTCTTCTGAGCAAGACATTATTGCATGGGGCACGGGCTGGATGTGCCGCGATTGCGGTCATGAATGGGAAATGCCCATTCAAAGTCACCCTCACACCGTGAATTCATCATCACATAAGGAAGCTTAAAAATATGAACACCGTTTCACACTTACAACTGGGTTTAGAACGGATCGCTATCGTTATCAGTATCTTGTTATGCCTTTGGATCACAGGGGTATTGCTAACACATTTCCAGCTTATCGCCCTCATCATGAACCCGTATGGGATCACATTGATGTACTTCGTTTTATATCTTTTGGCTTTGGTTATCCCACAACTTTTGGCGCAATTGGGCTTATGGGTTTTGAGTGCCTTTAAAGGGATTGATTATAAAATCCATTTCAACCCCAAATTAATTGCCATTATCTCGTCCATCATTATCGGATTAGCCCTCTCTAGCCTACTGAGTATCATGTCATCCGGTTGGCTATACGGTTTTACTGAAGGTATCGCCACCACGATATTACTGGTTGATTTGCTTATCGCAACTGGCACTGCCTTTTATCTTCATCGGCGAATTCGTCACTGGATTTCAGTGCGACTAAACCGTCAGTCATCACATTAACCATGATCAGCCATTTTTGTTGTGAGTGCCTTATTCACCAGATAACCACCGAATACGCCATATCAGGGAAAACCAAGCACCCATTAGACGGTGTTCATCAAGCGTCAATCTGACGTTTCTATTTATGTTGATAGGAATTTATAATGAAAAAATATGTATTTGTGGCTGCATTAGCCTCACTGTGGTTAATGACATCACCCGCCTCTGCCACCAGCCAGCCCCCTAAAAATACCATTTGGGAGTATAAAGGTGATGGCGGTAAAACCTTATGGCAAGTGTGTGGAAGCCAAAATAGTACCTGTAGGATTGTGGGCTCAACCAAGCATTATGTTGCTGTACTAAATCATAAATCCGCATCAGGTTGTGCATTTGGTGATTTTTATATCGTGGCAAGAACTGACGGAAATTGGCAACAACGCGATACGGGCACTTGTAGCCCTAACGCTTATGTCCAAAAAGGAACCATTAATAATGGACAGTACTCTTCGGTCGATATTGGTGTTGGCGGGACGATTGTAGCCCGTTACCCCATTGGGTATTGGAGTATGCAAAAAGAGTTCTCAGGCAAGAATCGACCGCGCTGGAAAGAAAAAGACCGTACTAAAGGTGGATTGCAAACCCACCAACAATAAATAACATTCTCGCTACCGTCACTTGCGGTAGCGAGGACGATATAAGATAACAAAAGGTAATGTAATGAATAAGATAAAAAGCCTATTTGCGATAGGGCTATTGGCAGTTAGTGCATTTAGTTTGGCTGAAGAGCAACAGCGTTATGCGAGCATCACACATACCAGCTCAAACTTTATTAACCAAGGCTACTGTGGTTATTCATTTACCCTCGATAATGGCGGTAACCATATGGTTCTAGACCATGCGGAGTTTGGTGCACTTGAACTAACGCTGCGAATGAAAGATGGACAAGGAAAAGTATTAGGGGATACGGTACTGGAAGTGGAACCTTTTGGCGATTCTAGCGCCACTCGTGCCACTTTTGCTGGATTGGAAATTCCTTGTGAAGATGTTGCTGAGTTTGAAGTGGTTAAAGCCGTGGAAGATCAGAACGGACGTAAGGTTGAGTTACCACTATCCATTTTTCAGGCCAATAATCCAGAGCTGGCGAAAATGTCGGTGGCTGGGGAAAAATAATTATTTATAATAGCAACTAACCTATTAAAGATGCAGGTATATTTGCTTGCATCTATATTCTTCTTGGATGGCTTATGAGTTTTTTAGATAAGGTTGAAAGGTTCATTACCTATTTGGTTTTTATTCTATATATGGTTGCTAATCTAACCTTACTAGGTAAAGATTTTTCTTTCAAAAAAGAAATTATCATTTCTCTAGCTATCTTACTAATAATTATTAGCTTTTTTCTATGGGATTCTGTTAAGACCATATCAAGAGATTTTATTTATGTAGATAAGCAAAAAGCACAAAAAAAACCATCGGGTATAACAACATTAATATCATGCTTTATTTTTATGTTGATGATATTTTTTATGAACATCAATCAGATAGAGTGTGCTCGTTGGAGCCTGTTAGGTTTTGTAATTGCAGTTTTAATTAACTCTGCATTATTGTTTTATGATCTTGAAACTAATGGCTATAGTATTTTTAATAAAGCAAGAATAACATTTGGAATAATAACATCTATTATTTATTTTATTTCTAGTGCATTTGCATCTAGTGTTTTTCTAAATATAAGCAATATGGATTTGGCTAAAACTCCTATGGTTGAAATTAGCCTTGAAGTGATATTTTTTGCGTTTTTTGCATTTTTATTCCTTCAGCCTTTAACATATTTTTTCTTTTTACATTTATCAAATAAAATGAATGTTATCCAAACGATAGCAAGTTTACTTCTTATCGGTATTACTTCAATTGCATTAGCTTTAGCGCCAATATGGCTAGGTAATTTCATGGTTTTATCACTTGATTTTGCTACAAATTTTGAGTGGAAAACCTCAGCATATTGTGGACAGAGGAAAATAAGTAATCCTAAAGAAAGATATTTTGGTTTTCATGCTGATAAGTATACTGTCTATTATTCCGATAGAAATGGAAAATGGGGATTTGAAGAAATAAGATGTATAAAAAATCAAAATGGCGATGATTCTTTTATAAAGTTATCTATAGATGAAAACCCTATGCCTAAGTGGTTTAATGATTCCGAGAAAGAGTAAAGTAAAATACTTTACTTAAATAAGGTCTCTTACAGGGTACAATGCAATAATACCATGTTAAAGTTAGTGATGTTGGTCAGCTTACTAGAATCACAATTACGTGTATTAGATAACTATCAGAAAAAGTAAGAATTTCACCTGTTGGTACATGTGTTGGTATAAATAAATTTATACTTTTATATTTTAATTTAGATCATGAGGTTAAGTATTATGTGCGAGTCCGGCCTTCGCACCATAAGAACATCAATGGACGTCAACGGACGTCTTTTTTTGTATCTAAAATCCAGTGTTTGCAAGGTTCCTCTCGCATTTTAACTCTACCAACGTATACTCAACTCAACCGACATCAAGTTAATGATGTGGGTACATTTGCGGGTATATGCCGATTCGATAAAGTTTTGTACCCGCAATTCGGCTGCGAGGATAGTTAAAATGGCACTTTCCGATACTAAGGTTCGTTCTGCAAAATCTGAAGATAAAGCGTATAAGCTGACAGATGGTAACGGACTATTTCTTCTGGTTCATCCCAATGGTTCTAAATATTGGCGCTTCCGTTATCGCTTCGGCGGTAAAGAAAAGATGCTAGCATTTGGCGTGTACCCTGATATCTCGCTAGCGAATGCTCGAGAAAAACGAGATGAAGCAAGAAAGCTTGTTGCTAGTGGTGTAGATCCAAGTGAAAAACGCAAAGAAGTGAAAGAAGAGCAACAAAAGGAATTTAATACATTCGAGAAAGTTGCTCGCGATTGGCACGCGATCAATAAGGCGCGGTTTTTTAACTAACTAGGTGTTTCCTGTTGCTCAATGTACTGGCGGATAATGGATATTGGTGCGCCACCACAACTCCCCGCGAAATAACTCGGCGACCAAAGAACCCCCTTGTAGTAATCACGTTGGGCAATATCAGGACGATCAC
>ERZ507021.290-NODE-290-length-19653-cov-6.99561_pt1 | contig 19653 bp, 20 predicted proteins | sample MGYA00512877_ERZ507021 | MGnify/ENA metagenome assembly ERZ507021 | reverse complement strand
TTTATCAGGAGGTATTCAACGTGAAACGTACTTATCAACCAAGTAAAATCCGTCGCCAACGTAAACACGGATTCCGTCACCGTATGTCAACTAAAAACGGACGTCGCGTGCTTGCTAGCCGCCGTCGTAAAGGACGTAAAGTGTTATCAGCTTAATATAGATAGCAAAATAATATCAAGCCAACAGGTACTCGAGTCTGGTGGCTTTTTTGGTACCTTCATAACGATAAAGGTTTTTGTGAGAGTAGTTTGAGTATATTATAGATAAAGTTAATGAAAAGTGAGTTTATAATGCGGAAATTCGTAGACAAATAGCCCCTATTTTTGTTAAAATATGAGGAGATTTCTTATTGAGAAATATCTTTATAGCGAGTGATATTTTATTTTTTAGACGCTTGTATTATTGAAGTAGTTTAGTGACTTAGGAAATACTTTCATTAATATCGTTTTTTCAAGGTTATTTCAATTTTGCTAGTTTATACTATAATATATAAGGTAAGGTGACTAGAAAATGAGACTTCTTGTAGTTGAGGATGAAAAAAGTATAGCAGAGGCTATTCAGGCTTTATTGGCAGATAAAGGTTATTCTGTTGATTTAGTATTTGATGGAGATGATGGGTTAGAATACATTTTGACAGGTCTCTATGATTTAGTCTTGTTGGATATTATGTTACCCAAACGCTCAGGATTATCTGTTTTAAAAAGAGTGAGGGAAGCTGGTTTAGAAACCCCAATAATCTTTTTAACTGCAAAATCACAGACTTATGATAAAGTTAATGGTTTAGATTTAGGGGCAGATGATTATATCACAAAACCCTTTGAAGCAGATGAATTGCTAGCTAGAATTAGGATGAGAACCAGACAATCTTCTCTAATCAGAGCAAATCAATTGCGGCTTGGAAATATAAGGCTTAACACAGATTCACATGAGCTAGAATCTAAAGAAAGTAGTGTAAAATTATCCAATAAAGAATTTCTCTTGATGGAAGTTTTTATGCGAAATGCAAAGCAGATTATTCCTAAAAATCAGTTGATTTCTAAGGTTTGGGGACCTTCAGACAATTCAGAATATAACCAGTTAGAAGTATTTATTTCTTTTTTGCGAAAAAAATTGCGCTTTTTAAAAGCAGACATTGAAATAATAACCACTAAGGGCTTTGGATATTCCTTGGAGGAGATGACATAATGTTTAGTGATTTACGCAAAAAATTTGTCTTTTTGACCATGTCAATCCTCATTGTCGTTGTTCTCTTTCTCTTTGCAGTGAGTAATCGCTACAATCAATATTGGGATGAATATGATGCATATAGGATTGTTAAATTAGTTGTCAAAAATGATTATTTAGGAATACCAGGCGATGAACCGATTGCTTTGGTGACTATAGATAACCAAAAGATGGTTAAGATTCAAAGCAATAATACTGATTTGACAAATGATGTTATCGAAAAATCTAGTTTGAAGCTCCTTGAGCAAGGAAAGAAGTCACGAAAATGGAACTCTTTTATATATTCTATAAAAGAATATAAAGATAAAACCTACACCATAGCTATTATGGATTTGGCTAGTTATGAAGTCCCTTATGCAAGGCGTTTTCTAATTCTTGTTTTTACTATTTTTGGATTTTGTTTATTAGCAGCTGTAAGTCTTTATCTTTCTCGATTTATCGTAGGGCCTGTAGAGACAGAAATGACTCGCGAAAAACAGTTCGTTTCAGATGCGAGTCATGAGCTAAAGACCCCTATTGCAGCTATACGAGCCAACGTTCAGGTTCTGGAACAGCAAATTCCAGGAAACCGTTATCTGGATCATGTTGTTTCGGAGACTAAGCGAATGGAGTTTTTAATTGAAGATTTGCTTAATTTGTCTAGACTTGATGAAAAACGCTCCAAGGTAAATTTCAAAAAGTTAAACTTATCTGTCTTATGTCAAGAAGTACTTCTAACATATGAAAGTTTGGCATATGAAGAAGAAAAGTGTTTAAATGATACGATTGAAGATGATGTCTGGATTGTTGGAGAAGAGAGTCAGATTAAGCAAATTTTAATAATTCTTTTGGATAATGCTATTAGGCATTCTTTGTCAAAATCAGAAATCCAGTTTAGTCTTAAACAGGCTCGAAGAAAAGCTATTCTGACAATATCAAATCCAAGTGCTATCTACTCCAAAGAGGTTATGGATAATCTCTTTGAGCGTTTTTATCAAGCTAAAGATGATCATGCAGATTCTCTCAGTTTTGGTCTAGGCTTATCTATTGCTAAGGCAATCGTGGAACGCCATAAGGGGAGAATTAGAGCATATCAAGAAAAAGACCAATTACGTCTTGAAGTCCAGTTACCAATTGATGGATTTTGGACCAATACCATGATTAATTAAAGGAAGAATGATGAAACCATATTTATCTTTTATTGGTAGAACGTTATTATACTTCGGTATTTTATTGTTACTAATTTACTTTTTTGCATACCTTGGTCGCGGACAAGGCAGTTTTATTTATAATGAATTCTAGGAGATGGTACAAATGATACATGATATGATTAAAACAATTGAGCATTTTGCTGAGACACAAGCTGATTTTCCAGTGTATGATATTTTAGGGGAAGTCCATACTTATGGACAACTTAAAGTAGACTCTGACTCTCTAGCTGCTCATATTGATAGCCTAGGTCTTGTTGAAAAATCACCTGTCTTAGTATTCGGTGGTCAAGAATATGAAATATTGGCGACATTTGTTGCTTTAACAAAGTCAGGGCATGCTTATATACCGGTTGACCAACACTCTGCTTTGGATAGAATACAGGCTATTATGACAGTTGCTCAACCAAGCCTTATCATTTCAATTGGTGAATTTCCTCTTGAAGTTGATAATGTCCCAATCCTAGACGTTTCTCAAGTTTCAGCTATTTTTGAAGAAAAGACTCCTTATGAGGTAACACATTCTGTTAAAGGTGATGATAATTACTATATTATTTTCACTTCAGGGACTACTGGTTTACCAAAAGGTGTGCAAATTTCACATGACAATTTATTGAGCTTTACAAATTGGATGATTTCTGATGATGAGTTTTCAGTTCCTGAAAGACCGCAAATGTTGGCGCAACCGCCATATTCATTTGACTTATCAGTTATGTATTGGGCACCAACACTAGCTATGGGAGGCACCCTGTTCGCCCTACCAAAAACAGTGGTTAATGATTTCAAAAAACTATTTGCTACCATTAATGAATTGCCAATACAGGTTTGGACTTCTACACCATCATTTGCTGATATGGCGCTACTATCTAACGATTTCAATTCAGAGACCTTGCCACAGTTAACACATTTTTATTTTGATGGGGAAGAGTTAACTGTCAAGACTGCACAAAAACTTCGTCAACGTTTTCCAAAAGCTCGTATCGTTAATGCATATGGGCCAACAGAAGCAACAGTTGCTCTATCCGCAGTAGCAATTACTGATGAAATGTTAGAAACATGCAAACGCCTTCCAATTGGTTACACTAAAGATGACTCACCAACGTATGTGATTGATGAAGAAGGTCATAAATTACCAAACGGAGAGCAAGGTGAAATCATTATTGCTGGACCAGCAGTATCAAAAGGCTATCTTAACAATCCAGAAAAGACAGCTGAGGCATTTTTCCAATTCGAAGGTCTACCTGCTTACCATACCGGTGACTTAGGAAGCATGACCGATGAAGGTCTTCTGCTTTACGGTGGGCGTATGGATTTCCAAATTAAATTTAACGGCTATCGTATTGAATTAGAAGATGTTTCTCAAAACTTAAACAAATCGCAGTATGTAAAATCAGCAGTAGCAGTGCCACGTTATAACAAGGATCATAAAGTTCAAAACTTATTAGCCTATATTGTCTTAAAAGAAGGTGTAAGAGATGATTTTGAACGTGATTTGGATTTGACAAAAGCAATTAAGGAAGACTTAAAGGACATTATGATGGATTACATGATGCCATCTAAATTTATCTATCGAGAAGATTTACCTTTGACACCAAATGGGAAAATTGATATCAAAGGTCTTATGAGCGAGGTAAACAAGTGATACAGGCATTTTTAGAAAAACTTCCTCACTTGGATGTTTATGGGAATCCACAATATTTCTTCTACCTTATCTTAGCTGTTCTACCAATTTACATCGGCTTATTCTTTAAGAAGCGTTTTGCCTTATATGAGATTATTTTTAGTCTAAGTTTTATTGTAATGATGTTGACTGGTAGTACTTTTAATCAATTGAAGTCACTATTGGCATACGTTGTCGGACAGTCTCTGCTAGTTTTTATCTATAAAGCTTACCGGAAACGATTTAATCATACTTTGGTCTTTTATGTAACGGTTTGTTTATCTATTTTTCCGCTATTTTTGGTAAAATTAATTCCAGCTATATCTGAGGATGGGCATCAGTCGCTTTTTGGGTTTCTAGGAATTTCTTACCTTACTTTTAGAGCTGTTGCTATGATTATTGAAATGAGAGACGGTGTCTTGAAAGAATTTACTTTATGGGAATTCTTAAGATTTTTACTCTTCTTTCCAACTTTCTCAAGTGGACCAATTGATCGTTTTAAACGATTCAATGAGGATTACATTAATATCCCAGATCGAAACGAACTCCTAGATATGTTAGGTCAAGCGATTCATTATTTGATGTTAGGTTTTCTCTATAAGTTTATTTTAGCCTATATTTTTGGAAGTCTGATTATGCCTCCTCTAAAAGAATTAGCGCTAGAACAGGGTGGTGTGTTTAATTGGCCAACACTTGGGGTTATGTATGCCTTTGGTTTTGATTTGTTCTTTGATTTTGCAGGTTACACAATGTTTGCGTTGGCTATTTCTAACCTAATGGGGATTAAGTCTCCGATTAACTTTGACAAACCTTTCAAATCACGCGACCTAAAAGAATTTTGGAATAGATGGCATATGAGCCTTTCTTTCTGGTTTAGAGACTTTGTTTTCATGAGGCTTGTTAAGCTTTTAGTTAAAAATAAAGTTTTTAAAAACCGTAATGTTACTTCAAGTGTAGCTTATATTATCAATATGCTTCTTATGGGATTCTGGCATGGGTTAACTTGGTACTATATAGCCTATGGTCTCTTTCATGGGATTGGCCTAGTTATTAATGACGCTTGGGTACGTAAGAAGAAAAATATTAATAAAGAAAGAAGATTGGCTAAAAAACCACTTTTACCAGAAAACAAATGGACTTATGCTTTGGGTGTCTTCATCACCTTTAATGTAGTTATGTTTTCTTTCTTGATTTTTTCAGGATTTTTAGATCTTTTGTGGTTCCCACAACCGCATAACAAATAATAAGGAGTATTATAATGGATATTAAATCAGAAGTATTAGCAATTATTGATGACCTATTTATGGAGGACGTTTCTTCTATGATGGATGAAGACTTATTTGACGCAGGAGTTCTAGACAGCATGGGTACTGTTGAACTAATTGTTGAGTTGGAAAGCCACTTTAATATTGATATTCCGATTGCGGAATTTGGTCGTAATGACTGGAACACAGCTAATAAAATTGTTGCTGGAGTAACGGAGCTCTGCAATGCTTAAACGTCTAGGTAAAGTATTTGGACCTCTAGTTTGTGCTTTACTATTGTTGGTAGGATTATATCTTGTTTTTCCTGTTTCTCAGCCTCATCATTTAGGTAAGGAAAAAAACAGTGCAGTAGCGTTGACGAAGGCAGGTTTTAAAAGCAGAGTTCAAAAAGTTAGAGCTTTCAGTGATCCTAAAGCCAATTTTGTCCCTTTTTTTGGTTCAAGTGAGTGGCTAAGATTTGATGCAATGCATCCATCAGTTTTAGCAGAGGCTTACAATAGACCTTATATCCCATATCTTTTAGGTCAAAAAGGGGCGGCTTCTCTGACACAATACTATGGCATTCAACAGATTAAAGGGCGAATCAAAAATAAAAAAGCTATCTATGTTATTTCTCCGCAATGGTTTGTTCGCAAGGGAGCCAACAAAGGTGCTTTTCAAAACTATTTCAGCAACGATCAAACCATTCGATTTTTGCAAAATCAAACAGGGACAACCTACGATAGATATGCTGCTCGTCGATTGTTAAAATTATATCCTGAAGCTTCTATGTCAGATTTGATAGAAAAAGTTGCAGATGGCCAAAAACTATCAAATAAAGACAAACAAAGACTAAAGTTTAATGATTGGGTATTTGAGAAGACAGATGCTATTTTTAGCTATCTACCACTAGGAAAAACTTATAATCAGGCAATAATGCCTCATGTTGGTAAATTACCGAAAGCATTCTCATATAATCATTTATCGCGTATTGCATCACAAGATGCTAAAGTAGCGACGAGATCAAATCAATTTGGTATTGATGATCACTTTTACCAAACAAGAATTAAAAAGCACTTAAAAAAATTGAAAGGGTCACAACGACATTTCAATTATACTAAGTCACCAGAATTTAATGATTTACAGTTGGTTCTTAATGAATTCTCAAAACAAAATACAGATGTCCTTTTTGTCATACCGCCAGTAAATAAAAAGTGGACAGACTACACAGGGCTTGATCAAAAAATGTATCAAAAATCTGTAGAAAAAATAAAACACCAACTTCAAAGTCAAGGTTTCAATCATATCGCTGACCTTTCTCGAGATGGAGGTAAGCCATACTTTATGCAAGATACAATCCATTTAGGTTGGAATGGTTGGTTAGAGCTAGATAAGCATATCAATCCATTTTTAACAGAGGAAAACAGCAAGCCAAATTATCACATTAATAATAAATTTTTGAAGAAATCTTGGGCAAAATATACAGGACGTCCAAGTGATTACAAGTAAATAGTAGAGTCAGATGATTTATAGCATTAGAGCTATTAATCATCTTTTTTAATATCTTTGTATTTGGTAATCCTAAGATAACTAATCCATGTTTTATAGTTTTTCATTTATAATGAGAATAAATTTATGATAAACTAGATATCAAATGAGTGTTATATGATAAAAGGAGGAGAGATGAAGTCAATAAAATTACTTAGTTTTATTGTAATAATCCTTTTAGGGCTTGGTTTCACTGTAGGAGGTTTAAAAGTGACTGAAAACAATAAACAACAAGAATTATGGGAAATAGCTAATAGCAAAGACGCTAAAAATGCTTATCAAAAGTGGATTTATGCAGAAGATAAAGACGCTTTCAAAGAGAATGCTGTTATTAAGTCGTATGATATTGACAAAGAAAGTATCAAAAAAAATCCTATGGGAGGGATTTCGGTAAGGTTAATCATTAATAAAGATCCTAACTTATATATTACTTGTAATTTGGATAAGGATAATCAAGGGTATTTGGTCAGTCAAAGTAGCCATCAATCTCCCCAGTTAACTCATTTATTGGAAAGTAGAGGTCATTAATGGAAAAAGTCTTGACTGATTTAGATAGGGTAAATATAGCGAAGCAAGAGTATGAATTAGGTAGCCAACTTGATACACTAGTCAAAATAATGAGCCAAGATAAGGTACTCCCCATCGGTAAAGTTGCTCACGTTCAAGATGGAGGCAAAGAAACTGGGGAACAAATTTATACCATCACTCCAAATGGAACTTTAGACAAGCCAGAGGATGTTAAGGAAGTTACGGTTTTATTTAAGGGGTCAACAGCACCGTTTGGAGGAGATGATTGGAAAACAGACTGGTTTAAAAATGATATTCCAATAGCTAGTAAACTATTATTAAAGAAATTTGGTTCACAAAGTGTATCTCATAAACAAGGTACAAAGCAGTTAGAACAATCAGCTCATCTGCTAAAAGAAGTTATGAATAAATATCCTAATGCAAAAATTTCGGTCTACGGACACTCGTTAGGGTCAATGAATGCACAGTATGCTATTGCAGAATTGGATGATAATCAAATTTACCGAGTTCAAGGAGCTTGGATATATAACGGTCCAAACCTTTATAGTATTTTGACAGATAAACAAAAAGAACAGGTTGATAAAATAAAAGGGGTGGTCAATAATTATGTTGATTCCAAGGATAAAATTGGAATAGGTTATCCTAAAGAAGGAAGCGATAATGCTGTCGGAATTGTTAAAATAGTTGACAGTAAAGCTGTTTCAGGAGGTAGCTGGGTTGCTAATTTTACCAATCAACATATTTGGGGAGGCTACCAGTACAATCAAGATGGTTCTTTAAAATTAGCAGAAGATAAATTTGCTTACAAAGAAAACTATTCAGTAGTTCATACGAATGTGAATCAAAGAATGCATGCTATTAAAGCGAAACTTAGTAGCTTTAAAAGTACGGGAAAAGAAGTTAGTACGAATCAAGCTATTTTCCTAGATAGTCAACAAGCAAAAGTGATTTCTAGTGGTTTGGTAACGATATCAAAAGAAGCAGTTGAAGAAGTTAAAAAAGTTGAGCAAAAAGCAGTTGCTAAAGCAGAAGAGCTTTATCAATCTTTAAAAGTAGCTCCTACAGGAGTTACTGAACTAAGTCCTCAAGAATTGGAAGAAGCGTATGCTCAGTCAGGTGTTAGCTATGCGAGCATTGTCGGAGAAGCTCAAACCTTTTTCTCAAATAAAATTCAAGCGGCAGAAAGCATTTCTCACGCTTACGTTGAATTAGAAAACCAAATTAATAAAGGGGTTGAAGCTATGTTGCAACAAGATAGTAACTTGTCAGGGGAGTTTAAACAATGGCACTGATTGATATCATTGAAAAACAATTAGCTGATACTCAGAGAAAAATATCAGATTTAGATGATGCCTATCACCATAGTTGTTGCCAGTTTGAAGAAAAATTAGACGATCTCTCAGTAAGAAAAAATAAGATTACTAATATGCTTCAAGAAACTTACGACGCTGTTGAATATGATTTGAGATATAGTAATGATAGCTCAGATATGATGACGCTCAATCGTATTTTAGATTCTTATCATGACGACTTAGAGCAAGCTTACCATAAAGAGTATTATGCCTTGTCCGCTCAAGAAGAAGAATATAGAGCTAACTATATTCGGCAACGTTCAGAACATGAACTAACTTTTGAAGAGTTGCAAAGGGAAAAGAAAAGAGAATTAATGAAGTAGGAGAAATTATTGAGTTTAATGTGGGATGTCCTGACTGGTAAGGAGTCAGTAAGGACTTTAAAAAAACAATTGGATAAAGAATTGATACATAGCGTGTACGCGCCACGCAAGAGATCTAAGTTTCACGATATTATTACGTCGCATCATAAAGAAATAGACGAAGTAGCCATCAACACAAAGACAGCTATTCATAAAGTTGCTAATCAATTGGACGAGGCAATAAAAGGAGAATTTCGTTCAAAGGTTGAGGAGGCTATTGAAAGCAATCAGCAAAAATATAATCATTTATAGTCTAGTTTCTCTACCATTAGCTAGACACTTGTAGAGGATTTTTACAGCAAGTATTCAAAAGTCAGAGCAAAAATGTTTTGACTTTTTTGATTTACTCTTTCTGATCAGAATGCTTCAGTCTTATGTTATAATAATAAAGATTAATGCTTGTAGCTACGATAAGCAAAGAAAGAACGATGATATGATAAAAATATTTGATACCCATACCCACCTTAACGTGGAAAATTTTGAAGGAAAGATAGACGAGGAAATTAATTTAGCTAGCGAACTCGGTGTTACAAAAATGAATGTTGTCGGCTTTGACCAAGATACCATTTCAAAATCTTTGGAATTATCTTCCCAATATGCACAGGTATATAGCACAATAGGATGGCATCCAACTGAAGCTGGTTCTTATGATGATAATATTGAGTCAATGATTATCAGTCATTTAGAAAATCCCAAGGTTATTGCACTTGGTGAAATTGGTCTGGATTATTATTGGATGGAGGATCCCAAAGATATTCAGATCGAGGTGTTTAAGCGTCAAATTGAACTTTCAAAAGAGTATAACCTTCCTTTTGTCGTTCATACACGTGATGCGTTAGAAGACACCTATGAAGTCATTAAGGAATCTGGAGTTGGGCCTTTTGGTGGTATAATGCACTCTTTTTCGGGCTCGTTAGAAATGGCTCAGAAATTTATTGATTTAGGGATGATGATTTCCTTTTCTGGTGTTGTGACCTTTAAGAAGGCATTAGATGTACAAGAAGCTGCACGAGAGTTGCCATTAGATAAGATATTAGTGGAAACAGATGCTCCTTATTTGGCTCCTGTACCTAAAAGAGGTCGAGAAAACAAAACTGCTTATACGAGATATGTCGTTGAAAAAATAGCAGAGCTACGAGGCATAACTGTGGAAGAGGTAGCGGAGGTTACATACCAAAATGCAGTAAGGATATTTAGACTTGATGAAAAAAATTGATATTCAAGAAGTGATCGTTGTCGAAGGGAAAGATGATACTGCTAATCTGCGACGCTTTTATAATGTTGATACCTATGAAACTAGAGGTTCAGCAATTGATGAAGATGATTTAGAGCGTATCGAACGTTTGCACAATTTGCGGGGAGTTATCGTCTTTACAGACCCAGATTATAATGGCGAGCGTATCCGAAAAATTATCATGAATGCCGTTCCGACAGTTCGCCATGCCTTCCTCAATCGAGACGAGGCAAAGCCAGGCTCAAAGACCAAGGGACGATCTCTGGGTGTCGAGCATGCCAGCTTTGAAGATTTGCAGAAGGCACTCTCAAAAGTGACCCAGCATTTCAATGATGAAGATAACTTTGATATCACCCAAGCAGACCTCATTCGTTGGGGATTCATTACTGCTAGTGATAGCCGAAAACGCCGTGAGTATCTTGGAAATCAACTCCGCATCGGCTACTCCAACGGCAAACAACTCCTCAAACGCCTCAGACTCTTCGGAGTGACCAAGGCGGAAGTTGAAGAGTGTATGGAACGTTTCACAAATGTTAGGAGTATCGAAAGTCTCTCTCGCATTCATGAAGAGCAATCGAAACCGTAGACTGAGGTAGATGATTTCTCTGAGACGTTAGAGAAGATTGACGATGACTTAATTTGGTAAAATTAGTGATGAATCAAAATAATTAGGGTTTATTTTGAGTAAATGAGGTAATTATGCAAATAGGTTTCTATAAGATGAATATAAGAGATGAAGTAATAATTGTCACTAAGAAAAATCAAAAATTTCAAGGTGTTATTTATGCTATTGAAGAAAACAATTATTATGTAGCTCTAGATTATAAGAAGGGGAAAATTACGACTAGCAAGGTAATTTTACATGACAGTGAAATCGAATCTTTTAAAATAATTGAGCATAATGCAATTAGACGTGGAGAAAATCCTATGAAATAAAAATAAAGGGTTAAAGACTAATAAATTGGTCTTTCAGTTACAAGGTGTTGTTTTCGGTCCTAAATTTTCTAATCCAGAAGACGTTACCCTGTTAATTAAGTTGATTGGTGATTCGATTGAATTTAAACGTTCATAGATAAATTTTAGATAATATAATTAAGAAGAGAAATAAACATGCACATAGCAGATAAAACCGTTACCCGCGCTATTTTGGAGCGTCATGGGTTTACATTTAAGAAATCATTCGGTCAGAACTTTTTGACCGATACTAATATTTTACAGAAGATTGTTGACACGGCAGAGATTGACAAGGGTGTCAACGTGATTGAGATTGGTCCTGGTATCGGGGCTTTGACAGAGTTTTTGGCTGAGAATGCAGCTGAGGTTATGGCTTTTGAGATTGATGATCGTCTCATTCCTATCCTTGCTGATACGCTTGCGCGTTTTGACAATGTCCAAGTGGTCAATCAGGATATCCTCAAGGCTGATTTGCAGGCCCAGATTCAGGCTTTCAAGAATCCTGACCTGCCTATCAAGGTAGTAGCAAACTTACCTTACTACATCACAACACCAATCCTCATGCACTTGATTGAGAGCAAGATTCCTTTTGCGGAGTTTGTAGTCATGATGCAAAAAGAAGTGGCAGATCGTATTTCAGCTATGCCAAATACTAAAGCATACGGTTCTTTGTCAATCGCAGTGCAGTATTATATGACTGCCAAAGTATCATTTATCGTTCCGAGAACTGTTTTTGTTCCTGCTCCAAATGTAGATTCAGCTATTTTGAAAATGGTCCGTAGAGATCAACCAGTAGTGAGTGTTCAAGATGAGGATTTCTTTTTCAGAGTGTCAAAAGTAGCCTTCGTACATCGTCGTAAAACACTTTGGAATAATCTAACGAGTCATTTTGGAAAATCAGAAGATACTAAAGCAAAATTGGAAAAAGCATTAGAAATAGCAAAAATTAAGCCATCTATTCGCGGAGAAGCCTTATCTATCCCTGATTTTGCAAGTTTAGCGGATGCCTTGAAAGAGGTTGGGATATAAGCTATGTTGGTTGACAAGAAGTGGCGTTTTGAAGATAGTGCAAGTTATTTCGCTTGTCCTAAATGTCAAAATCCCTTGATAAAAGAAAGTAACAGCCTCAAATGCTCTGATAATCATTGTTTTGATTTATCCAAATTTGGATATGTTAATCTTCTTGGAGGAAAGAAGATAGATGAACATTATGATAAAAAATCATTTGAAAATCGGCAGCTTGTCTTAGAAAACGGCTATTATAATCATATTTTAGAAGCTATTTCAAAGGTTTTGGAAAATAATTCTCAGTTTCATTCGGTTTTAGATATTGGTTGTGGAGAGGGCTTTTATTCTCGTCAATTAGTTAACAAGCATGAGAAGACTTTCTTGGCTTTTGATATTTCTAAAGATTCGATTCAATTAGCTACTAAAAGTGATCAGTCTAAGCTTGTGAAATGGTTTGTTTCTGATTTAGCTAACCTTCCTATTCAAGACTCATCAATTGATATCATTTTAGACATTTTTTCTCCTGCAAATTATAAAGAATTTAGGCGGGTACTGAGTGATGATGGTATCCTTGTAAAGGTTGTTCCTGTAGCTGAACATGTTCAAGAATTGCGAGAAAAAGCTAGTCAATACTTGAAACAGAAAGATTACTCTAATCAAAAAATTCTAGATCACTTTAGAGAAAATTTTGAAATTATTTCTGAGCAGAAAGTTGTTCAAAGCTATAACTGTTCTCAACAAGAACGTCAAGCTTTCATTGATATGACACCGCTGTTATTCAGCGTAGATAAAACGACTATTGATTGGGCGAGTATATCAGAAATTACAGTAGGTGCCTTAATAGTAATTGGAAAAAAGCGCAGTGTATCTAAATAAGATCACTGCTTTTATGTTGGGAATTCATAAAATTGAGGTTATTTGAGAGAAATCAAACACCTGCAAATAGTTTCTATTTAGCTTATCTCTGAGAGTAGAGCTTATTTCTCATTTTATGATATAATAGTGGTATTCTAAACAATTAAGGAGAACAATTGCAAGGTAGAATTGTCAAGTCGCTAGCAGGTTTTTATTATGTGGAATCTGACGGTGTTGTTTATCAGACACGTGCGCGTGGAAATTTTAGAAAAAAAGGTCAAATTCCCTACGTTGGGGATTGGGTGGAATTTTCTTCGCAAGATCAATCAGAAGGATATATTCTATCAATTGAAGAGCGTAAAAATAGCCTCGTACGACCACCTATTGTTAATATTGACCAAGCTGTCGTTATCATGTCTGCTAAAGAACCTGATTTTAACGCTAACTTATTAGACCGGTTCTTAGTACTTCTAGAATATAAGATGATTCAGCCTATCATTTATATTTCCAAGTTGGATTTGTTAGACGATTTGGTTGTTATTGATGATATTCGCGAACATTATCAGAATATAGGCTACGTTTTCTGTTATTCTCAAGAGGAACTCTTGCCTCTGTTAGCAGATAAAGTGACTGTTTTTATGGGGCAGACAGGTGTCGGAAAATCAACGCTTCTCAACAAAATTGCTCCTGAGTTGAAACTTGAAACTGGTGAAATTTCGGATAGTTTAGGCCGTGGCCGGCACACCACAAGAGCAGTTAGTTTCTATAACGTTCATAAAGGAAAAATTGCAGACACTCCTGGTTTTTCTTCTTTGGACTATGAAGTGGACAATGCAGAGGACTTAAACGAATCCTTTCCAGAGCTTCGTAGACTTAGTCATTTTTGTAAATTCCGCTCGTGTACGCATACACATGAGCCTAAATGTGCTGTAAAAGAAGCCTTAACTCAAGGTCAGTTATGGCAAGTCCGCTATGATAACTACCTCCAATTTTTAAGTGAAATTGAGAACCGTCGTGAAACATATAAGAAAGTTATTAAAAGAAAGTAGGTTTCTATGTCAACCAATAAAATTGCCCCATCGATATTAGCAGCAGACTATGCTAATTTTGCTAACGAATTGAAACGTATTGAAGAGACAACAGCAGAATACGTTCATATTGATATCATGGATGGTCAATTTGTCCCTAATATTAGTTTTGGTGCGGATGTTGTATCCAGCATGCGTAAACACAGTAAACTTGTTTTTGATTGTCATCTGATGGTTGTTGATCCAGAACGTTATATTGAGGCTTTTGCTCAAGCTGGTACTGATATCATGACCATTCATGTTGAAGCAACGAAACATATACATGGTGCGCTTCAAAAGATAAAAGAGGCAGGAATGAAAGCAGGTGTGGTTATTAACCCAGGAACACCTGTAGAATCTCTTATTCCTATTTTAGATTTGGTTGACCAGATTTTAATTATGACTGTTAATCCTGGCTTTGGTGGACAAGCCTTTATTCCAGAAATGATGTCAAAAGTAAAGACAGTTGCAGCATGGCGCAAAGAGTACGGTCATCATTATGATATTGAAGTTGATGGCGGTATAGATAATACTACAATTAAGGCAGCAGCAGAGGCTGGTGCAAATGTCTTTGTTGCAGGTTCTTATCTCTTTAAAGCAAGTGATTTACCTGCACAAGTAGAAACCTTAAGGGTGGCGCTCGATGACTAAAATTGCTTTATTTGCTGGCGGTGACTTAACTTATTTTGAATATGATTTTGACTATTTTGTCGGAATTGACCGTGGAAGCCTATTTTTATTAAAAAATGGGCTTTCTTTGGACATGGCAGTGGGTGATTTTGATTCTATAACAGAAGATGAACTGCTTTATATCAAACACTATTGTAGCAATATCGTTTCTGCTAGTGCAGAAAAAAATGATACAGATACAGAATTAGCTTTAAAAACTATTTTCAAAGAATTTCCAGAAGCTCAAGTGACCGTATTTGGAGCATTTGGTGGCAGGATTGACCATATGATGTCTAATATCTTTTTACCAAGTGACACAGATTTAGAACCATTTATGTCACAAATCAGACTCAAAGATGAACAAAACATAGTGACTTATCTACCATCCGGGAAAAATCAAGTCTCAAGGATTGAAGGGATGTCCTATGTCTCGTTCATGCCTGAGGGTGAGTCTACTTTGCAGATTTCTGGGGCTAAATATGAATTGAACAAAAGTAATTATTTTAAGAAAAAAATGTATTCCAGTAATGAATTTATGACTTCGCCAATTGAAGTAGAGCTCAAAGATGGTTACTTAATCATTATTTATAGTAAGGATAGAGGTTAATATGCTTGTCATCATTTTGATCATTGTACTAGCTAGTCTGACAGTGACGATAATTTCTTACCAAAAAATGACAGAATTAACAAAGTCCGTTGAAAAACAACTTGAAGATAATGCTGATAATCTATCAGACCAACTGACATATCAGATAGAAGCGGCGCAAAAAGATCAAATTCTAACGTTGACTAATCAGCTAAACCGTATGCAACAGGAAATTTATCAGTTACTTACCGATATGCGTACAGAATTAAATCAGCATTTAACGGAGAGTCGAGATCGATCAGACAAACGCTTGGAATTGATTAACTCCAATTTATCTCAGTCAGTTCAGAAAATGCAAGATTCCAATGAAAAACGCTTGGATCAAATGCGCCAAACTGTTGAGGAAAAGCTAGAAAAAACGCTACAAACGCGTTTGCAAACTTCTTTTGAAACTGTATCGCGTCAACTAGAGAGTGTCAATCAAGGTCTTGGGGAGATGAAAACTGTTGCCCAAGATGTTGGTACACTGAACAAAGTCTTGTCAAATACTAAGACAAGGGGAATATTAGGGGAGTTACAACTCGGCCAAATTATAGAAGATATTATGACAGTTAGTCAATATGAGAGAGAATTTCCTACGGTGTCTGGCTCTTCTGAGCGTGTTGAATATGCTATTAAATTACCTGGAAATGGTCAGGGAGATTATATCTATTTGCCTATTGACTCTAAGTTTCCTCTAGAAGATTATTACCGATTGGAAGATGCTTATGAATTGGGTGACAAGGTTCAAATAGAACTCTATCGTAAATCTTTACTGGCAAGTATTCGTAAATTTGCAAAAGATATAAACAATAAGTACTTAAATCCTCCTGAAACGACAAATTTTGGTATCATGTTCTTACCAACTGAAGGGCTCTATTCTGAAGTGGTAAGAAATGCAACATTCTTTGATAGTCTAAGACGTGACGAAAATATTGTAGTAGCTGGACCGTCAACCTTATCTGCTTTACTAAATTCATTATCTGTTGGCTTTAAAACCTTAAATATTCAAAAGAATGCTAATGATATTAGTAAAATTTTAGGGAATGTCAAGGTTGAATTTGGAAAATTTGGTGGCATGTTATCAAAAGCTCAAAAACAATTAAATACAGCAAGTAAAAGTATTGATAGTTTACTCACAACGCGGACAAACGCTATTATCAGAGCCTTAAATACAGTTGAAGAACATCAAGATCAAGCAACCACTAGCTTGTTAAACCTTCCTATAACAGAAGAAGAGGAAATTAATGAAAATTAACCAAATGAAAAAAGACGAGCTTTTTGAGGGGTTTTACCTTATAAAGAAAGCAGAAGTTCGTAAAACGCGTGCAGGTAAAGACTTTATTGCCTTTACCTTTCAAGATGATACTGGCGAAATTTCAGGAAATATGTGGGATGCACAAACCTATAATGTAGAAGAGTTTGTAGCCGGTAAAATTGTTCATATGAAAGGGCGTCGTGAAGTTTATAATGGAACTCCCCAAGTCAACCAAATTACATTAAGAAACATCAAAGATGGTGAACCTAATGATCCTAGAGATTTTAAAGAAAAACCTCCAATCAATGTTGACAACGTGAGAGAGTACATGGAACAAATGCTCTTTAAAATTGAAAATGCAACCTGGCAGCGTGTGGTAAGAGCACTTTATCGTAAATACAATAAGGAATTTTTTACCTATCCAGCCGCCAAAACAAACCACCACGCCTTTGAATCAGGATTGGCATATCACACGGCAACGATGGTTCGTTTGGCAGATAGTATTGGAGATATCTATCCAGAACTTAATAAAAGTTTGATGTTTGCTGGTATTATGCTACATGATTTAGCCAAGGTCATTGAGTTATCGGGTCCTGATAATACAGAATATACTATTCGAGGTAACCTTATCGGTCATATTTCACTTATTGATGAGGAATTAACAAAAATACTAGGAGAGCTTAATATTGATGATACAAAAGAAGAGGTTACAGTGTTACGCCATGTTATTCTGAGTCACCATGGACAATTAGAATATGGAAGCCCGGTTCGTCCTAGAATCATGGAGGCAGAAATTATCCATATGATCGATAACATTGATGCAAATATGATGATGATGATAACAGCTTTAAACCGTGTCAACGAAGGTGAAATGACAAATCGCATTTTTGCCATGGATAACCGTTCTTTTTATAAACCGAACATTAAATAATTTAGGTAGAATAATTAAGACCTAAAATAAAATGTTCGTTTTTAGCATTTGTTATGTTATACTATATGTAAAGAATGCTATGAATAAGGAGAAAATATGAAATTAAGACGTAGCGAACGCATGGTTGTTATTTCAAATTACCTAATAAATAATCCCTATACATTAACTAGTTTAAATACATTTGCTAGTAAATACGGTGCCGCGAAATCTTCGATTTCAGAAGATATTGCTATTATCAAAAAAGCTTTTGAACAAGCTCAAATCGGAGATATTAAAACTGTGACTGGTGCAAGTGGAGGTGTTATCTTTACACCAACTATTGCTGAAGCAGAAGCGAAAGAAATCGTTGAAGAATTAAGACAGCGTTTATCTGAAAACGATCGTATTCTTCCGGGAGGTTACATTTATCTTTCAGATCTACTCAGTACACCAAAAATGTTACAAAGTATTGGTCGCATTATAGCGAACGCTTACAGAGGTCAAAAAATTGATGCTGTCATGACGGTTGCAACAAAAGGTGTTCCTTTAGCAAACGCAGTAGCAAATGTTTTAGATGTTCCTTTTGTTATTGTGAGACGTGATTTGAAGATTACGGAAGGTTCTACTGTGTCAGTAAACTACGCTAGTGGTTCAAGTGGCCGTATTGAAAAAATGTTTCTTTCTAAGCGTAGCTTAAAACCTAACAGTCGAGTTTTAATAGTTGATGATTTCTTGAAAGGTGGAGGTACTGTTTCGGGGATGATTAGTTTACTCTCAGAATTCGATAGCACATTAGTAGGTGTCGCTGTATTTGCAGAAAATGCTCAGGAACAACGTGAGAAGATGGCCTATAAATCTCTTCTGAGAGTATCTGAAATTGATGTAAAAAATAATAGAGTCTCTGTAGAAGCGGGGAATATATTTGATTAAAGAGTCAAGGTGACATCCTTGATTCTTTTTGCTTGTAAAAGTAATAAAAGCTTGACACATCATGTGTAAAATGATACTATGATAAACGGTACTTTTACTTTTGGTCTCTCAAAAGTGTACAGAGACGTGCTGACAATTGTTGCAAAAGTACACGCAGGTATAGGCTGTCACCAAGTGCTATATCAACCAAAAATAAAAAACTTACAGGAGAAATGTAGATGCCTACAATTAACCAGTTGGTACGTAAACCACGTAAATCTAAAGTTGAAAAATCAGATTCACCTGCTTTGAATATTGGTTACAACAGTCACAGAAAAGTTCACACTAAATTATCTGCACCACAAAAACGTGGTGTTGCAACTCGTGTTGGAACTATGACACCTAAAAAACCTAACTCTGCCCTTCGTAAATTTGCTCGTGTACGTTTGAGCAACCTTATTGAAGTTACTGCTTACATTCCAGGTATCGGACACAACTTGCAAGAACACAGTGTTGTGCTTATCCGTGGTGGACGTGTAAAAGACCTTCCAGGGGTACGTTACCATATCGTTCGTGGTGCACTTGATACTGCAGGTGTAGCTGATCGTAAACAAGGCCGTTCTAAATACGGTGCTAAACGTCCTAAAGGGTAATTAGAAGGGGGATAAGAGAAAATGAGTCGTAAAAATCAAGCGCCTAAACGCGAAGTATTACCAGATCCATTGTATAACTCAAAAATCGTTACACGTCTTATCAACCGTGTAATGCTTGATGGTAAACGTGGTACTGCTGCAACTATCGTATATGATGCTTTTGAAGCAATTAAAGAAGCTACTGGAACAGATGCTCTTGAAGTATTCGAAACAGCTATGGAAAACATCATGCCTGTACTTGAGGTACGCGCACGCCGTGTTGGTGGATCAAACTACCAAGTTCCTGTCGAAGTTCGTCCAGAACGTCGTACAACTTTAGGACTTCGTTGGTTGGTTAACGCATCACGTGCTCGTGGTGAACACACTATGAAAGATCGTCTTGCAAAAGAAATCATGGATGCTGCAA
>ERZ507021.288-NODE-288-length-19669-cov-8.72596_pt1 | contig 19669 bp, 22 predicted proteins | sample MGYA00512877_ERZ507021 | MGnify/ENA metagenome assembly ERZ507021 | reverse complement strand
ATTGATTGACCACCCTACTCACAGCGACGTCGTTTGACATCGAATAGACTAGAACAATACCATATTTGGCAACTGTTAATAATCCTTTCAGTCACCTCAGACCTATTCTCGTTTGTCACCCCAGAAGAACAAGGCAATGGTCCCCGGGCCGGTATGCGACCCGATCGTCGTACCAATGTGGTTGATTTCTACCGGCCCGTTCAGCTGCTTGAAGCGGTCCTCAATCATGTCGGCGACGTTTTTGGCGTCATCGTAAAAGGCGGACTGAGAAATATAGCATTTACCATCGTAAGCCAAGCCCTTTTCAGCATGGTCCGCCATTTGGTCCACCAGCGCCTTCTCGGCCATTTTCTTCCCCCGCAATTTCTTCCGCGGCGTCAGATGGCCTGTGGCGTCCATATCCAGCAGCGGTACGATGTGGAACTGGGTGCCGAACCAGCCGGAGACCTTGGACAACCGGCCCAGCCGGACATAGTAGCTGAGATCGGTGGAAATGAACCAGTGGTGGACACGCAACTTGTTAGCCTCGGCCCAGCCCTGGACGTCATCAATGGATTGGCCGGCATCCCGCAGGTCGGCGAGCTTGTCCATCAGCAGGCCGTAACCGGACGATGCCGCCAGGGAATCAACAATCTCGATCTTGCGGTCGGGATATTTGGCATCCAGCTGTTTTTTAGCCACCATAGCGGAATTAGAAACCCCGGATAAGCCGCTGGATAACGACACGTGGAGAATATCCTGACCGGCTTCCAGAAACGGGGTGAAGTATTGGATAAATTCATCCACGTTGACCTGGGACGTCTCAGTTTTCGCCCCGTTGGCCATTTCGGCATAAAACTGATCGAATGGGATCGATTGGCCCAGATCGTCCAGATATTGTTTGCCGTTGATAGCAAAGTGGAACGGGACATAATGGATGCCGCGGGCGTCGAAGTGCTCCTGACTCAGGTCCGCGGTGGATTCACAGCTTAGAATAAATGACATAATAGCGATGCTCCCCCTTGATTGTTACCTATTACTCTTAGTCTACCAGTGGCTCGGCGAAAAGCATAGGGATTAACAGGCGGATGGGGCTTTGGAGGATTCAATAGCTCATCCGTAGAAGGCTTATAGTATGATTAGTCCATCAAGAAGGATAGGTGACAGCAATGGAAACGGTAAGGGCAAGAAAACAAGGGAACGCACTGGTTGTCACGCTTCCCAACAAGTATGGTGTCCAGGAGGGACAAGAGTTCTATATTTCTCACGAAGCAAATGGCTCTTTTGTGTTGATTTCGAAGATTAAGGACTTCTTTGCGAACGTTAAACCTGGAGAGTTTATCGATGATGACGACGATATTTCCCGGAATTTAACACCACGTGGGGGAGAACTTGATGACTGAATATCCAGCGTCTTGGTCAGGCGAGCCGTCGTGTCTTGTTGGAAGCAGCACAAACCGCCACAAGTACTAAAAAAAATGGGCCCCTTTGGCGAAGAGAGGCCTGCTTTGATATACAAGAAAACCGCTGCCTGGGGAGGAGGACAGCGGTTGCGAGGTTGTTGTAGAGAAAATCATCATGAAGAAAAAGTTGGTTAGTCTGGTTTGTTGTCGGTTGTTGGCTGTCACAGGTTACCGGGGAGGGCGGTTGTTCCTGTTGACAATTTATATACTACGGAACAGGTGTGACCAAATGATGACCGAATTTTGTTCCCCAAGTAAAACATTCATGACGGAATGTGGTGACGTATACTGGAACTAGACGAAAGGGGCGTTTTCAATGGATAAAGACGCACTATTGACCCAATGGCAGAAGGAAGAAAAGGCCGGGATCTCCGGTTGGGATTTTTTCCGGCTGGCTGGCCGCTGGTATAACGACCCGCTGCCGTGGCACTACAAGAAAATTGTGCGGGACCATTTGCGGCGTAATGACCACTTATTGGACATGGGTACTGGCGGCGGTGAATTACTGCGGAGTTTCCACCATGATCCGGCGCTGACCAGCGTCACGGAAGCTTGGGAACCCAACGTGAAACTGCTGGAAGGCACCTTGGCGCAACGAGGAGTCGCAGTTTATGCAGTACCTAAGGATGAACCGGCACAACTCCCGGTGCCGGATGCGTCCCAGGACATTATTTTGAATAGCCACGCCGCCTTCGACGCAGATCTCATCTTCAGCAAGCTCAAACCGGGCGGCCTCTTTATCACGGAGCAGGTCGGGGCGACCAATAACTTTGCCCTGTCCCGGTTCCTGGTCCCGGATTACACGCCGGCTTTTCCAGATAATACGATGCTCCACACTGTTGCTGACTTTGATCATGCCGGCATGGAAATCATCCAGGCCGACACTGCTCACCCGACGATGACGTTCTTCGATGTGGGCGCGGTGGTGTACTACGCCAGCATTATCCCGTGGGAATTCCCGGGATTCTCCGTCGCCCAGGCACAGAATCAGTTATTTGTGCTGCAAGGGCTGATTGAAACCCATCGGCGCATTGTGACGAAGGAAGATCGATTTTTGGTGATGGCCCGGAAGCCGTCGCGGTAGGGGGCGGCCTCCGCTTAAACGGTCGGTTTCGCCCTCTGACAAAAAACACCACCTACGGGGGGAGGCCGTGGTGGTGTAAATGGGGAGAAGAAAAATCATGAAGAAAAAAGTTGATTGTCAGTGTATGTCAGGAAGTTCACTTCTGGGGAGGATGTTTCGTTCCTGTTGACATTTTATATACTACGGGCTAAGTGTGAACAATTTGTGACGATAAATGGGCGTAAATGGTAACACTTTATGCGTGGAATACGAAGATGCCGCCAGAGCGGGCTTAACGGCCCATTTCCGGCGGCATTTTTGCCCCTATTTCGCCAATAAATCGGCCAATTCATCAACCTGCTGGTCAAAGACTTGCAGCGTTTCCCGGATGTAGTCGGGCTTAGTCATGTCAATGCCGGCTTTCTTCACGATTTCGATGGGATAATCACTGGCCCCGGCAGACAGAAAGGCCTTGTATTGCGGCACGGCGGTGGCCGGATCGGTGAGCATGCGCTGAGCCAAGGTGTTGGCTACAGCCTTAGACGTGGCGTATTGATACAGATAGTAATTCATGTAGTAGTGGGGGATCCGCGCCCAGCTGACATTGGGCCAAGGATTCGGGGCCACGTCCGGGCCGTCGTATTGGGCATCCAAGGCAGCTGTTTTATCCGTCAGCGTCTCCGGGGTCAAGGACTCGCCGGCGGCGTCGGTGGTGTACATGAAGTGCTCAAACTCGGCGTATTTTGTCTGGTTGAAAATAGTGTTCAGCAGATCTTCGACGGATTCGGTCAGCAGGTAGGCCTTCACTTTAGCGTTGTCCTGATATTGGGTGCGCATGTAGTGGTTGAGCAGCGACTCGTTGCAAGTCGACGCAATTTCGGCAATGAACATTGAATATTGGGAATACCAATAGGGCTGGCTGGCATCAGCGTAGACACTTTGCATGGCATGGCCGGATTCGTGGGCCAGGGTGCTGGCGGCGCGGTAGGTATTGCTCCAATTGAGCAGGACGTAGGGATGGACACCGAAGACATCTTCTTCGTAGCCGCCGGATAATTTTCCGGCGTTCTCGGCCCGGTCGATCCAGCGGTTGTTGAATTCTTCCCGCAGATGATCCAGGTAGTCTTCCCCCAGCGGGGCTAATGCGGCCAGCGCCCACTCTTGGGCTTGGGCAAAGGTGGGCTTCAGCGGCGCTTCGCCCACCAGCGGCACAGACAAGTCGTAGGTGTAGAGCGGGTCCAAAGCCAGGACTTGTTTACGCAAGGCGAAGTATTTATGGGCGCTGGGCAGAAATTCGTGGACCGTGTCCACCAGATTGGTGAACACCGACTCCGGGATGAACTCTTCGGTCAGGTCCATCGCTCGGGCCGACGGGTAGTGGCGCACATGGGCGAGTGTATTTTGCGTGTGGACATGCTGCTGCAAAGCTTCGGCGAAGGCATACTGCGATTTTGCATACGCGGCTGAGAACTTTTCCGCCGCGGTCTTGCGGATCGCCCGGTCCGGCGACTGATACAGCTGGTAGATTTTTTCTTTACTCAGCGGAATCGTGTTGCCGTGAGGATCTTTCATGGTACCGAAATCGATGTCGGCGTCATTCAGCTTGTTGTAGATCGTTTCCGGCGCCCTGAAGGACTGGCCCAACGCGGACAGCAGGGTTTCTTCCGCCGCAGTGAGAATATGCGGTGCACGTTTTTCCGCCTGGGCAAAGATGAAGGCGTAGTCTTCGAGTTGCGGTTTGGCGGCGTAGAAGGCCGTTAATTGGGCGGGTGTGATCTGAGGCAGGGTCGCGGTCACGAAGGCCGTCGCGGTGTTGAAGGCCGTGATGGTCTGCTGGGCTTGGGCATAAGCCGCCTGACCCGCCGCGGCGGTCATGTCGCTGTTGTACAGATGCTCGCCGTAACTAAAGATCCGATCGGCCAGGGCTTCCGCCTGGAAGTAGGCCGTCAGCACGGTATACAGCGTCGCCCCATCGCTTAATAGGACCGCCTGCTGCTGGCCGATGGCTTGGCCTCGACTGATCAGGTCATTGCACGCGGCGTTGAATGCGGCCGTGGTGGGGAAAATATCCTCTAGCCGCCAGGTTTGTTCCTCTGGCACATCTTGCCGCTGACGTAATTGATTGGCTGACATAAAAACCCCTCGATTCCTGTGGATAGTCTCATCTTAGCACAAGAATCGCGGGGTTTTAGTGAGAAATTAATAGAAAGACGGTTTCGGTCCATCTGTATGGGGCTGGTTCACACCCAGAGAGTGGCCGACCGCTTGACTGGGATCGTTGATCAGTTTCACCACGAGGTCGGCAATACTCTTCCGGGAGACTTCGGTGCCCTTGAATGGTTCGCCTTTCTCTGTGGTTTCGTAGCTGACCACGTCTTTATTCGACAACCAGGCCGGCCGAATGATGGTATAGGCCAGATTTGAGGCTTCGATCACCTTCGCTGCGGCGGCATAAGTTTCCAGATAACCGCCGTCCAGCATCTGGTGGTTCCATTGGCCGAACGCGCCGGGCACTTCATCGTAGATACCCAGGGTGGAGATCCAAATTAGGCGCTTAACGCCGGCCTGATCCATTGCCGCCACCACGGCTTTGGCTTGGGCCTCGATGTTGCTGCCGGCTAAATTGGCATAAACAATGTCGATGCCTTTCAAGGCTTTCGCCAGGTCAGCGGTATTAGCGGCATCTCCGTCGATCACAGTCTCCCGGTCCGGCTGGGTAATTGTCAGTCGTTTGGCGTTGCGCAGAAACAACGTCAAATGATGCGTCGTTTCCTTCAATAACTGCTTTTCTGCCAGCTGGGCAATATGCCCATGGGCTCCTAAAATCAACACATTAGCCATTCAGAAAGCTTCCTTTCTTACTCCACCCCCATTATAACCACGCACGCGTCAAGGAATTGTGGGCAATCGTCATTTGCTGCCCAAAAAGCTGTTCTGTTACCGGTCTCATCTGCCATAATGGAAAAGAAAGGGGGCGGCTGTGATGCGCCATATACCGAATATTCTATCGAGTTTGCGCCTGATTCTCCTGCCGGTATTTCTTTACTTTGCTTTACAGGGTCAATTCCTGCCGGCGGGGATCTTGATCACCATCATCAGTTTGACCGATCTGCTGGACGGTTATCTTGCTCGGCGGAACAACTGGATCTCCCAAGTGGGCAAGGTCCTGGACCCGCTGGCCGATAAGCTGACCCAAATCAGCGTGATCATCGTATTCTTTATTCATTTACCCCAATATCGTTGGATCTTCTGGATCCTGCTGGGCAAAGAAGCGGTCATGCTGGCGGGCGCTGGGCTGCTCATGTACCTGGGGGTCAAACTGCCGGGCGCGGCCATGTGGGGCAAAGTGGCCACGGCCTTGTTTTACGTCACCGCTGTGCTGGTCCTGCTCTTCCCGCAACTGCCCAGCCCGCTGGTGACGACCCTGTTTATCGCCTCCGCGGTCACTGCGGTGGTGTCCGTCACCCTGTACGTGCCTCAATACATCCGCTATCGGCGGGATGCGGCGCGTTAATTTCCTTCTTCCGCCCGACGCCGGCTCCGCCTGATGACCGTGGCTCCCGGCTGATTTTTCTTCGATAATAGAAGAAAACCAGAAAGAAGGTCCGCGGGGTATGGCATTAACGAGTACAGCAGCGCAACGCGTATTGGATTGGAGCTATCACCGGGCGGTCAAAGGTGCGGGTAAGGGCGAACCAGTGCCCCAACTGGCCGCAACGTATTTGGCGCGCGCTGGCGGTGATCCGGAGGCGGCCATTCAGGAATTTCTGCGCTATGCCCGCCGCCGAGTGGGGACCGTCAGCTTTCTCACCGGGCTGGGCGGCCTCGCGACCCTGCCGGTGGCGATCCCCGCTGAGGTGGCCAACACCCTCTACATGCAATTGCGCATGGTCACGGTGATTGCCGCACTGCGCGGGTACGACTTGAATGATGATCGGGTCAAAACCATGACCTTGATCACGTTGACTGGTAACGCGGCGGAAGATTATTTGAAGAAAGCGGGGATCGCTTGGACCGGCCGCTTGGGTGAACGGGTCTCAGCCGCTACCTTGCAACGGATCAACCAGTTGGTCGGTCGCAAGCTCTTCGCCGTGGCCGGCGAGCACGGACTGGTGCATTTTTCTAAACTGGTACCGCTCCTTGGCGCGGGCGTCGGGGCCGGCGTAGATATCGCCGCCACGGCCACCCTGGCGGTGGTGGCAAAACAGACGTTCTCCGCTGGCCATTTGGCGCATACCACCAGGACCGGGCCGGTTGATTTCTCCCACTTTGACGCCCAGACCTGGTTGCAATAAGCCACTGGGCGAACGTTCTTTCCCCAGTTGTTGATTTTGTTTGCATTTCTCTCAGATAATGGTCTATTGTAAGCTTAAGCGTTAATTCGTTAAGACGAAAGGGGATCAATTTGTAATGGCTGAAAAGAAGACGGTGTATGAGGCAGAAATCACCCCGTTGAATGCGGACAAGATCGGCACGGCAGCGAAGGGTCGGGCCCGGTTTGAGGTGCAGGGAGACGAAATGGTGGTCACGATCAACATGACCGGCACGCCGGCAAATAGTCAGCACTGGCTGCACTTCCACGGTTTCCCCGATGGCCGGGACGCCGCGCCGGCTACCGCAGCCCAGGATGCCAACGGTGACGGCTATGTGGACCTCGTTGAGACTGAGTCTGTGTCCGGGACCACGATGGTGCCTTTCAATGCCAGCCCGGAACACATGCGGGTGCCTGAGGATACATATCCAGTAGCCGATGCCCAGGGTGATTTCATTTATCAAAAGATCATTCCGCTGGGGGTCTTGCGCAATAGTTTCGAGAAGGTCTTCCACGATCGTGACTTGCAGTTGGACAAACGGGTCATTTACGTTCACGGTGTACCCGATGATTTCAAACTCCCCGACACTGTCCAAGGCGCCGTCGCCGGCCACACCGCCAACACGACGCTGCCGATTGCGGTGGGGAAAATCAAGAAAATCAGTGATTAATATTTGGTAACCAAAGAGGCGCCGCACAGATCCTGAATTCAGGACCTGTGCGGCGTCTTTGTAATCATATGGGAGAGATAGAGATTCAACGAACTGAGTGCCAATGCGGAGCAACCGGAGGCGGAATGGGCTCAGCCATGGGAACAACACGGCGGCTTTGCCGCCGATGTTGTTAGGCAATTTTGAGACCGCGGTTTTTGCGGGCTCAAAACGCCGTCATGGCTAGCTACGCATCGCCAGCCCAATTCCGCCGGAGGTTGCGTAGCATTGGCACGGGCCAGCATTCCTAGGCAATCGCCCCTTCAATCGTCTCAATATCACCCTTGCCATCCCGGGCCACGATCGCCCCAATGGCCGCCGTAATCCCCTTCACATCATCCGCCAAGGACAAGCTCGGTGTGTCCGGCCGGTTCACGACTTGGTCCGGCAAAAACGGAATATGCATGAACCCCGCCTTGATTTCCGGGAACTCTTTATCCCGCATATACTGCACCTGGTACATGATGTGGTTGCAGACATACGTGCCGGCAGTATTGGAAACCGCACTGGGAATTCCGGCCTCGCGAATGGCTTTCGCCATGGCCTTGATCGGCAATTGGGCGAAATACGCCGTCTGGCCGTCGGCGTGGATCGTGTGGTTCAGCGGCTGGTAGCCGGCGTTATCGGCGATCCGGCCGTCATCCAGGTTGATGGCGACCCGTTCTGGGGTCAGGGCGAAGCGCCCGCCGGCTTGACCGATGCTCAGCACATAGTCCGGGTGTTCAGCGGCAATGGCGTCGTGGACCACCTGGGCGGATACGTTGAACTTCGTGGGGATTTCCAACTTAATGATTTCCGCTCCGGCGATTTCGTCCGGCAGCCGCTTCACGGCTTCAATAGCGGGATTGATTTTGTCGTCGCCGAATGGATCGAATCCGGTCACAAGAATTTTCATAAAAAATCGACTCCTTTGCTTGTTCTAGAAGGCTAATACGTACATCAAGACAATTTGCACCAGCAGTAAGAACACCGCGATGGGGGCCTGCTGCTTGATGACTCCCATCTTATCATGCATTTCTAGTAATGCCACCGGCAGCGAATTGAAGTTCGCGGCCATGGGCGTCAGCAGCGTGCCGCAGTAACCGGCAGTCATGCCGATCGCGGCGACCACCGCGGGATTGGCGCCTTGGGCGACCACGAAGGGAATGCCGATGGCGGCCGTGATCACGGCAAATGCTGCAAAGGCGTTGCCCATGATGATGGTGAACACAGCCATGGCGACACAGTACAGGATGACGCCCAGCAAATGATTCCCGGCGGGAAAGACATTGGCGATCAGCTTCGCGGTCAGTGTGCCCACGCCGGCGGCAGTGAAAACCGCGCCCAGCGTCGCCAGCAGTTGCGGCAAGATGCCGGCCGAGCCCACTGAGCGGACCATGCGCTGGCTATCCTGGTAGATCATCTTCGCCGGGGCATGAGTCAGCAGAATGGCGACGATCAAGGACAGCGCCGCGCCGATGCCGATGCCGACCTGGCCTGCCTGCGGTCCGAGACTTTTGACCTGAGCAATGGCGATGGAGACGATGGCCAGCACGACGCTGGGGAAAAAGACCCAGCCGCCGATGCGTTTGGCCGCCGTGGCCGCGTATTTCGGATCCACTGGGGCAATTTTACCCACCTGAATCTGCTTGAATAATGCTAAGATCCCGATGACGACGATGATCCCGCCGGTCACGGCATAGGGGATGACCGTGCCGAAGGCAAAGATGACCGCCAGCAGCAGCCAGAAGAGGCCGGTGCCGATATGCGCTGGGTTGTCCTTGGCTTTGATGGACTCAATGCCGGCGATAGCCAGGAGAAAGCCGATGAGACAGTACATTACCGTGAGCAGAATGTTGCCGAATTGGGCCATCAGTTACCCTCCTTGGTGTCGTTGAAGCGGCGGTCAAACCAAATATTGTACAGCGCGACGGTCACCAAGGTAACCACCGCCACCGGGATGGTATACAGCACGATTTGCGTGCCGGTGACGGGGTGCTTGAGCGACGTCATCGTGCTGACGATGAGCAAGACACCGCCGGAAGCGACGAACAAGTTTTGGGCAAAGAAATTACCGAAGTTATCCACGGCAGCGGAACGGCCCTTGATCTCATCCAGGTCCTTCTCCGTCAGCGGCCGTTTCACCTCGGCCGCCGCGGTGACCATCGGCGTGATCAGCGGGCGGACGAATTGCACCTGACCGGACAACGAGATACCAAAGACACCGCCCAATTCCCGCACGATTAAATACAGATTCAGAATACGGCTGGCGGTCAATGATTTCATTTTTTGAATCCCGTTGACGGCGACTTCCTTCAAACCGTGGCTTTCGACCAGGCCAATCATTGGCAAGGTCAGAAAGAACAGCGAGACGACCCGGTTCTGGACGAAACTCTGGCCTAAAGTGGTCAGTAAAGTGGGAATGTCCATGCCGGCCAGGAGACCCGTGGCCAGAGCGGCAATCACTACCACCGCCACGGTGTCCCATTTAAAAGCAAAGCCCAGGACGATGATGACGATCCCGAGCAGTTTGAGATATTCCATGCGATACCCTCCAATTATGATAATGAATTAACTCTCCATTTTATCGGTAATCAGCAGGGTAGTGCAATAGGCAGAACCGGCTTAGCGGTTCTGCGGTCGGTGGTACAAAGCGGCCAGACTGACAATGGAATCCAGCGTCATGATGATCGCCATCAGCCACATCGCGGCCATATTGTGCATGGTGGCCACCAGACCGATCAAGATGATGTTCAGCGCCAGCATCAGCCAGGCCATGAAGCGAGAAGACATGGGCATAATATTCACTTCCTTTTATATTATAAGATAGCACGCGGTCAAGAAAAAAACACCGCCTAGTGGCGATGTTTTCAGAAAATCAGTGTTCAGCTGCTTTGATTTGGCTGTCCAGTTCGGGATCGTTGAGGTCGGCTTGCACAAAGTGGGAGTCGTGCACCGGCAGATGCAGGTTGAAGTCCGAGAATGTCTGCAAGGAGACCTTACCGCTGGTCAAATTATAGGCCAGGATGTGGCCGCCGAAGGTGCGGTCGTCGTCCAAGAAGTGCACGTGGAAACCGGCGCTGGTCGTTCCTTGGTACAGATCTGGAGAATAATAGCCGATCAGGGTGCCGGTGACGTTGTCCTTTTCAAAAACGTGCTGGCTCTTCGCCGCCTCGGCCAGGGGCGGGTAGGGCTTCTTTTGCTTATCGATCGCTCGGGTCTGGACGTGGCCGAAAGTGCCGTGGATCTTGAACGCGAAGAATTGATTAGCGAAGGTGTGGGCCTTGAAGATTTCCTGTTCCAGCGCCTCACTGGTCATATTTTCCCGGTCATAATCATTGGTCGGGTCGTCGAAATGTACGTTGGCGAAGGGGGTCAGCTCATCCGGAGCCATTTCCCGGACGGTGCCGGCGCCGGAAATTTGATACGCTTTGCCTTCTAAGATCACCATTTCCCCATCTAAGCCATCGGCCGTACCGATACCGGTATCTCCGTGGGTCAAGAGATCGGCGACACTCATGGTGCCGTCGTACAAGCCCGGCACCAGCAGCGCCAGGGTACCGTGTTGATACAATACATCTTCTTTTGCCATTATTCAGCCATCCTTTCCAAAATCGACGGGTATCAAAAAAGACGCCCCGCGGGGCGCCTCTCACTCACAATTACAGTTGGTCCGGTAACAGAGATTCACCCAATGCCTTATTATCGCTGTAATCCACCGGGATGTCCACGAGGACTACGCCTTTCGTGTGGAACGCCTTGGTCAGAACATCATCCAGCTCTTCGGGTTTATTCACCCGCAGGCCGGTAGCGCCGAAGCTCTCGGCGTATTGGACGAAATCAACCGGCCCAAAATCCGTACCGGCAGCTTGGCCGTATTTCAGTTCTTCCTGGAATTTGACCATGTCATAGTGGCCGCCGTCGTTCCAAATCAATTGGACGATGTTGGCCCCCAAGCGGACCGCTGTTTCCAATTCTTGACCAGAGAAGAGGAAGCCGCCGTCCCCGGCGACGGAAACGATCTGGGTATCCGGCCGTACCAGCGACGCCGCGATCGCCCAGGGCAGGGCCACACCCAGTGTCTGCATGCCGTTGGAGAACAGCAGATGGCGGGGTTCGTAACTGCGGAAGTGGCGGGCCATCCAGATGTAGTGGGAACCCACATCGACGGTGACGGTCATATCATCGGTGACATGCTGCTGCAAGGCTTGAACGATGGCCAGCGGGTGGGACGTTTTTTGACCAGGCTTCGCGGCCGGCGGCACGTCTCTGGATTGCAGTTTGTCTTGCAATTCAGCTAAGTACGTCTTCGAACTGTCGGCGACTTGGTACCCGCGCAGATACGGCAGCAAGAAATCCAGTGTCTGGGCGATATCGCCAACCAATTCCTTCTCCGGCTGGAAATTGTGGTCGATTTGGGCGGCGGAATCATCAATGGCGATGATCCGGGCGTCGCTCTCAGCGTTCCAGTTCCGGGGTTCGTATTCGATCGGATCGTACCCGATGGTGATTACCAGATCGGCGTGCTTCAGCAGCATATCGCCGGGCTGGTTGCGGAAAAGACCAACGCGGCCGAAGAAGTTCTTCTCCAAGTCGTGGGAAATAATGCCGGCGCCCTGGAAGGTTTCCACGACGGGCAGGTCAGAAACGGCCAGAATATTCCGGATGGCCGCAGTCACTTCCGGCGACGATGCCCGCATGCCCAGGAGTAAGACGGGCAGCTTGGCTGCTTTGATCTCTTGGGCCAGCAGGGTGGTTTCAGCCGGGGAGGCCGGCCCCAGCGTGGGCGGGATCAAGGGCTTGATCACCTTGCTCTTGACGGGGGCATTGACGACATCCATGGGGACACTGACGAAGCTGGCGCCCTGCTTGGAGGATTCCGCAGCCTGATAAGCATTGGCCAGTACTTCAGAAATGTTTTCCGGTTCTTGCACTTCCACGGAATACTTCGTGATCGGTTCCATCAAAGCGGCGGAACGGATGCTTTGGTGGGTCAGCCGGAGCAGGTCAGCCCGGGGCACTTGGCCAGAAATGGCCAGCACCGGGTCGCCCTCAGCGGTAGCCGTGACTAAGCCAGTGGCCAGGTTGCTGGCCCCTGGGCCGGAGGTCGTTAACACGACGCCAGGCTTGCCGGTGATCCGGCCGATACCAGCGGCGATGAAGGCCGCGTTTTGTTCGTGGCGGGTCACGATCAGCTGCGGTTTCTTAGGCAGATCGCTGTGGGCCAGGACTTCGAAGACCCGGTCCACTTTGGCACCGGGCAAACCGAATACGTATTGGACATCATGGTTGATCAGGCTGTCGACGATGGCGTCGGCGCCGCGGTAAGACGTATCAGACACTGAAGAATCCCTCTTTCTTATAGGTGATACACAGGTTGGTGAATGTGTATCATTTTACGCTTCAAACTGTATTCGTCAAGGGCTAAAAATGCTTATATTACGTGCAAAACAGCACTAGCAACTGTTATACAAACGGTGAATGCCAGCGGCATGGTACACTAAGCTTGAACAGTGCTTTGCAGAAAGGAGCCGATTACATGCAATTAACTCAAAACTGGCTGGCCCAGCTGCCCGTAACCGTCACAGAAGCTATCCCAGTGGGCGGCGGCGATGTGAATGCCGCGTTTCGGCTGACCACCTCCCAGGGGACAGTTTTCTTACTGGTGCAGCCTGGTCAGACCAAGGATTTCTACGCCGGCGAAATTGCTGGCCTGAAGCTGTTTGCGCAGGCCGGCATCAACGCCCCGCGGGTGATCGCCAACGACCAGATCAACGGGGATGCTTATTTGATTCTCAGCTATGTTGCCAGCGGCAGCGGCGACCAGTACGCGTTGGGCCAAATGGTGGCCAAGCTCCATCAATTCCAGAGTCCCAATGGAGAATACGGCTTTGATTATCCGTACAAAGGTACCGCGATCACCTTCAGCAATGCTTGGACGAAGAGCTGGGCCGAGCTGTTCGTGGATCGCCGCTTAGTGGGGTTAGCGACCGCCATTAAGAAGAAAGGGCTGTGGGATACGGCCTGGCAAACGCCCTTTGATCGGTTGTGTGCCCGGCTGCGGGATGAATTTGAAAAAGATCCACCGGCCCCGTCCCTGCTCCACGGTGATTTGTGGGGCGGCAACTACATGTTTGACGCCCAGGGCCAGCCGGTGCTGATCGACCCCTTGGCGCTGTTTGGCGACCGGGAGCTGGATATCGGCGTGACCACAGTCTTTGGCGGCTTCAACGAGCGCTTTTACCAAGGCTACCAGGCGACTTACCCGCTGGCGTCCGGGTATGAAGAGCGGATTCAGGTCTATCGGCTGTATTATTTAATGGTCCATTTAAACAAGTTCGGCGCCATGTATGCCGGCAGTGTAGCTGGGGTATTGGCCGCCATCAGTCGTTAGGCGGAGATTGACTTACAAACTTGTTCGCGGAGGCGCACGCTTTCTTGCCTATGATAGGAGGGAAGAAAGGGGCGGTATCCATGCGCAAGGTTTTAATTGGGATTGGGGTTTTCGCGCTGCTGGTGGCCGGGGTCGGCCTTGGTTTGAAATTTTGGACAAAGGATCAAACCAGTACGACGGCGCAGGTGATTGATTTATTAAACCCGTTTGTCACCCAGGAGACGGTGTACGTCCAGACGACGAGCCGGTATGCCAGTCGCTACAAAGACAGTACCGGTAATAGTATGGACTATGCTTATGACACAGTCAGCTATAATGCTCAAGGCCAAGCCCGGACGATTCGCTACACGGCGTTTGGCAAGAAAATTAAGCCGAATCATTATTTGGCAATCACGACTAAGGGGCAGAATGTGCGCCAATGGGCCGAAGTCGCCTGGCGCAACATTCCATCCGCAGCTCAGGTCAAACTGAAGTAACGAAAAACGATCCAATTCAGGCGCTGCTGCCAGTGCTGAATTGAATCGTTTTTTTAGGTTAAGCGTTTGGATGTTTCGCTTCAAAGGCACTGAGCGGGATCAGATTCTCACCGTAGTAACGCTTCTTGAACGCCGCGATCGTCGCTGCGTCGAAGCGGGCCGGATCAAGCTGCAAATGCTCAACGGGGATCGGCCGCTCGTTGGTGATCTTGACGTCGATCAGCACCGGTTCGCCATTGGCCGTCACCGCCAAAGCCCGGTCAAAGGCCGGTACCAGATCCTCAACCTTGGTCACAGTGATCCCGGTCATCCCTTGGCCGTCAGCAATTTCGGCGAAATTCAGGCCCGGCATATCGATCCCGAACCATTCTCGACCGTCGTCTTCCTGTTCGTCCTCGATATACCCCAGGGCATTATTCGAAAAGACGACGTTGATGATCGGCAAGTGGTAGCGGACTTCAGTATTCAAGTCCTGCATGACCATGGCGGCCGCTCCGTCCCCGGCCAGGTTGAAGACCTGACGGCCCGGATAGCTGAGCTGGGCAGCAATGGCCCCCGGCAGACCCACGCCCATGGTGGCGAACAGCCCGGAGGTGATCCACGGCTGCTTGCCGTTCACTTTCAATAAGCGTACCGAATTCTGGGTGACATCACCGACATCAATGGAGAAAATAGCGTCGTCCTTGGCAATTCGATTGATCTGCTTGAAGGCCGGTTCAAAGCGCAGCTGGCCTTCGGTGCGGTTCATCATGTGATCGTTGTATTGATGCCAATTGGCGACATTATCCTTGTTCGCCGCGTACCAGCCAGTGGGAGCCGTGGCGGTACTGCGGTCCAGCAGTTTCTGCAAGGTCTGCTTAGCGTCGGCCAAAATGGCGACATCGGCGTGGTGCCGTTTGCCCAGCATCTTCGGGTCGCTGTCGATCTGAATGAACTTGGCCGCCGGATTGAACATCACTTCAGCGAAGGGGTAATTAGACCCGACAAACATGATCAAGTCGGCTTCCCGCAACGCTTCGTTCGCCGGTTTTGACGCCACCCGGGCCGCTGATCCCAGTAGCGCTGGGAATTCATAAGGAATGATCTCCTTGCCCAGGGCGGTGGTGATCACCGGTAATTGCAGTTTTTCTGATACCGCCTCAACGGTGCTCGCCGCACCGATGGTCCCTTGGCCCACGTACATGACCGGCTTCTTCGCCGCTTGGATCAGGGCTAAGGCCGCGTCCACCTGCTCATCGCTGCCGGCGGCCAGTTTCGGCCGGGCAAAGTTTGCCGCGGCGCTGTAATAGCCGTTGGCAGGAATCTCTTCCCCAGGCAGATCGTTGGGAATCACCACGACCGCCGGCCCATGGGCCGCGAAAGCCCGGCGAATCGCTTCGTCCACGATATGGGGCAGCCCCGCCGCCGTGGTTACCGTCCGGGCATACACGGCCGCGTCTTGGAACAGCGGATCCTCATTGAGTTCCTGAAAGAAATCAAAGTTCATAAATCGCTGCTCCACCTGGCCCACCAGGAATAGCGTCGGCACCTTATCCATCTTGGCATCGTAAGCACCTTGGAACAGATGCGTCGCCCCCGGCCCGGCAGAACCAAAGGCCACACCGATATGCCCCGTCAGCTTGCCATCGGCTACTGCCGCCAGCGCGCCAACCTCTTCGTGACGCACATGAATATAGCGGATCCGTTCCTTTTCCGCATCCAGCGCGTACATCATATTGTTGAATGTCCCGCCGGGAATGCCGTAGATATGGTCCACATGCCAGCTCTCCAAGGTCCGCAATACCGCGATCCCTGCATTAATCGTATCAGCCATCGTTGATACCCCCTTACTCATTTCTGGGGCTTATCATAGTCGCAATTGGCGGTAGTACAAGAAATATGCTTGGCGAGCGGGGCTAGCAATTCAAAATAAAAAATGCGGTTCGACTAAGCTAAAAGTTTGGTCGAACCGCATGCATAAATGCATGTTGGGATTATTTAGTTTTGTGAGGGAATCATATGGGTCAGGCGCTCTTTTTGTTACTAAGCGGTAGTCGTGGAGCTTTTGTGCGAAAGCGCTTTCAAATAAGGCAAAAAGCTGCTATCTTAAGTATAGAAGGACAACGAGGGATGTGATCAAAAATTAGTCTTTCTTCGTCAGAAGGGGCCATAGGGCTTCGACTTGTTGGATATCCCAAACCGCATCAAACGATTTTAAGGTTGAAAGGACGAATGTATGGATTTTTTCAGCCTCTTCTGGGTTGCCTTGATGGAATTCGATGGCGCCCTCAAGGACCCGCCGGTGGATTGAGAATTCCAATTTCCCGCGCAAAACACTATTTTGGTGAGAAAGCTCAAGAAGATTGGCTGCTTCATCATACTCTTTAGCGGAAGCAATGAGTGCAGTTCCGACATTCAGCACAATATCGGTCACCAGATCAGCGTTGTTTAAAACAGTTATGTATGCGGATGCACGGTTGAAAATGTTGTGGGCTAACCACACCAAATCCTGCCTAGACAAAAATGTTGGCAAGTAGCGTAACATATTTAAATCATAAAAGAGCCAATTACGTTGTGACTTGAAGTATGTCATGGCGAAGTTGATATCACCATCAGGAATCGGTTTCGTCAGCAACATGCCAAGTGCAGCTTCAATGGTGATGCTATCTAATCGTTGAAATGGAAGACTATCTGGTTCCATTGGCTTGGCCGCTTTCAGGCTCGAAAGCATGCTTTTCAATGAGATGAAATCTCTGCGATTATATGCGTCAGCAACAGAACTGTAAAATGCAGACATCTGAGTTGGAGCAAAGCCATTTTTCTTGGCAAAAAATTCGGAAGGTGCAATCCGTAACCTCGCTAGGAGCGGCAACACGGTCTCAAAGTAGGGAGACGTTTGTCCCTGCTCAAATCTGCGCAGAGAAGATTCACTCATGATGCCCTGAGCAGCTTCTTTCACACTGAGTTTGCGATCTTTCACGCGAAATATGTTGAACACATTTCCTGAATTAACTGACATGCCTGCACCACCTGATAAAGGAAAGGACGGAAGACAATGAATAAGATTGGAAAACCCACTACAATTTTGATTGTACTACTCACCGGGACAATTTTACAGTTACCTGTTAAAGAACGAGATGTCGGTGGGCATGCGTATATTCCACGAACAGAGATTCAATTAAATGAATCACATCGATGAAACTACGTACCGAAACTCTCATGGCCGGAATTGTTCACGGATATCCAACGTACTGTAAGAGAGGAGAAATTTATAATGATTAAATCGTTTGCATTAAAGGCTGCTGTTTCGCTCAGCTTGTCCAGCGTTGCGCTCATGACAATTGTGCCGCCGCTCGTAGCGGCTCATGAAACTCATACCACCGCGGGGCGCGTGGAGTCACATAATGTGGAATCTGCCAATCCCTCAAATAATCTGCCGATTGTGCGAGCTGATGTGGGTAACTTTGTAATCACCCCTAGTTTTGATACATCTTCGTTCCATTTCACCTATGCCCAAGGAAATTTATATCTCAATGGTGTTCTTGCCGTTGCAAACTTTTCAAATCCTAATAGTCCCATTGAATTGCGTGCTGATGGTTGGACAGAAGGAAAACCGTACAAAACTACGATTGGAGCCTTGAACAAACAAGAGAATATCAACACTGCTATAGGCAATGCGCTTGCGTCAATTCTCAGCTTGATTGTCCCGGGAGGCATTGGCGTTGCATTGGGTATTATTAGCACAGGCAGTGCGATTGTCAACGTGAAGAATGCAATCTACCCAAACAACTCTAGGACCCCTGTTGCGAAATATGTCACGGTTCAAACGAACGCGCAAAATGCCGGCAACGGGAAAGTCAATTTCTACCAGGTATTGAAGTTTTATAAAAATTCCAATTACACTGGATTGGTAACAACAGTCAGAACAGCTACGCAAACTGCTTCACTGGGATAGTGGAAGTAAGGAGGCGTTTCTGATGAATGATAAATTGGTCAAACTGCGTGTCACACAATTGATGTCTTGGTTGGGTCTATTGACATTGACTATGCTGACCATGATGCTGTTCCTCCTGTTGAATAGGCTTATTGTGAAGCAGCAACTTGCAGTATTTGACTGGCGAATTGTAACAGCCGTATTCGTGATTGTCGTCAGCACTGGTAACGCCATCATTCTGTACATGAAGACAGAGTACTATCGAGATTCAATACAGAAGTTGAGCAAGCATACCCAACTCCAGGAAACGGATCGTTGGATCTATTCTCGATGGTACCGATTCACGGTGTATTGTCGTCTCGCCACTTTAGGGCTCATATTGTTGGCTGGGATAACAATCATGATTGCGTCTATGGGGCTGAAACAAACCAATATGGAAAGTTTAGACACTGCTGTCACATTGGTGTGGGTAGGTGTTGCAACTATCGTATTTCTTGTTCAATTATTGTACTGGCTTAGCACAAAAAAGAAGTTGATGCGGACTATCGGATAATCGAACTAAGCGATTGAGACAAATGCCGGAGTTCCAAAGTTAACGAGGATGGACGTGTCCTCAAAGCCATTAGTGCCTTCATAAATGGACGAGGGGACACCTGATTCGTTGAGCAGAGACCGCAGATTCGATGGAATGCGGTCTCTTTTCATGTATTTCGGCGATTGAGCCAATCAATTGACGATGTGGAAAGCGCTTGCTAAAATTATCTGATAGGGATGAAAAGAGGCGCGGATATGGGTACATTGCTGGTCTCAATTATTTCCATTGTCGCAGTCATCGTCGTGGTCCTTGCCGCGTCGGTACGCCGATCAGCGGCGGGTAAGTGGTACACCGTCCTAGGCCGCTCTTCATACTTGCCGGTCATTGTTGTGGGCGTTGGCTTCATTGGGTTCATCGTGTGGGACATGATCCAGGGCGGACCCGGTGCCACGATGATGGTTATGCCTTTTGTTGTGTTGTTTGCGGTGGTGTTAATGACTGCCTTGATCAAAGAAAAATCATAGCGGCGCTGAACCAACAACGGAGGTGATCCTGTGAAGAAGAATAGCGGCATCCTGATTCTATTTATCCTTGCTGTCGCGGGGTTTATTGTCATTTCGATGCTGAATCAATCGGTATACCAGATCTTTACGATTTTTGTTGTGTGGTCGGCTGTGCTGTACGTGGTTTACCGGCTTGGATTGCTGGCGTGGGTATCTTTACGGAGGGGACAGCGTAAGCTGTGATTTTTTTGCTGAACATGAATAGAGACCGCATTGCCCATCACGGGCAACCCGGTCTCTTTTTCGCATCATGAATAATAGGCGTTAGTAGATCGGAAGAGC
>ERZ507021.287-NODE-287-length-19709-cov-8.43808_pt1 | contig 19709 bp, 21 predicted proteins | sample MGYA00512877_ERZ507021 | MGnify/ENA metagenome assembly ERZ507021 | reverse complement strand
AAGTCGCCTAACCACATCGGCGGCAAGCCGCCGTGTGGTTTCCACCACTGAGCCCCCTCAGCCTCCGATTGCTACGCATTGGCACTACGTACACTAGACATGGACAATGACGGCCAGTTTCAGAGTGATTGATAAAGAGGGATGAACATGGAAAAAAAACGCGGTTTTGCCGTGGTGAGTCGGTTTGCGGAGGCGGGGTTGGCTTTGCCTCAGCGGGCGACGCGGCATTCGGCGGGATATGATTTTACCGTGGCAGAGGATTTCTTGCTGCCGACGGTGTGGCGGATGAATTTTGTTCGGTTGTTTCGGCTGATTCGGAATGAGCATCCGTTGACTGATCGCGATTATGAGCGGGCTGAAGAGGTACTGAAGCCATATTTGGTCCCCACGGGGATCAAGGCTTACATGGGCGACGACGAGTATCTGATGCTGGCCAATCGATCCAGCAACCCGATCAAGCGGGGGCTGATCCTGCCTAATGGGGTGGGTATTGTCGATGCTGATTATTACAACAACCCCAGCAACGAAGGTGAAATTTTCTTTGCTTTGGTGAACTTTGGCGTACGGGACGTGGTCCTGCACCAGGGAGATCGAATTGGGCAGGGAATTTTCATGCCATATTTAACGGCCGATCAGGATACGGGGAACGACCGCGACCGGGCCGGCGGATTTGGTTCTTCCGACTGATGGCACTTGTCGCTGAAGGGCGCATACTGTACTGATACCAACAAAAGGAAAGGGGTATTCAATGGTCAAAACAAAAAGCCGCTATGTCTGTCAAAACTGCGGTTATGTGTCGCCGCAATATTTCGGCCGCTGCCCCAACTGCGGCGCTTGGAACCAAATGGTGGAAGAGGTCTACACCGCGGATGCCAACAAAAAAGTGGGCGGCAGCAGCAATGGCGTGCAAAGTCAGCCTGTTGCCTTGGATGCCGTTAATCTGGATGATAACAAGCGCATCCCAACGCACATTTCTGAACTCGACCGCGTTTTGGGGGGCGGGGTCGTGCCGGGGTCGCTGGTCTTGATCGGCGGTGATCCGGGTATTGGCAAGTCTACTCTGCTGATGCAGGTTTCTGGCCAGTTGGCCAAGACCAGCGGCGAACAGGTGCTGTACGTCAGCGGGGAAGAAAGCGCGAGCCAGATTCGCCTGCGGGCTGAACGGCTGGGGGTTGGCGGCAAGCACGTCGTCGTTTATCCGGAAACCGATATGGATTTGATTCGCCGGGCAATCAAAGAGGTCAAGCCGGGTTTTCTAATCATTGATTCTGTTCAGACGATGAATGAACCGGCCCTAGCCTCAGCCGCTGGCAGCGTCAGTCAGGTGCGGGAAGTGACCAATGAGTTGATGCGCATCGCGAAAAACGATGGGCTGACGACGTTTGTTGTTGGGCACGTGACTAAAGATGGGGCGATCGCCGGACCAAAAATGTTGGAGCACATGGTCGATACCGTTCTATACTTTGAGGGGGACATGCACCATACGTATCGAATCTTGCGTGCCGTGAAGAACCGGTATGGGTCCACCAATGAGATCGGTATTTTCTCCATGGAAGAAGATGGCCTGCACGTGGTGGACAACCCCTCCGAGTCGTTTTTGGAGGAACGCTTGCCCCATGCGACGGGATCGGCCATCGTGGTGTCCATGGAGGGCACACGGCCGATTTTGGTTGAGATTCAGGCTTTGATGTCCCCAACACTGTTCGGCAATGCCAAGCGAACCACCACAGGCATCGACCACAACCGGGCAGCCTTGATCATGGCGGTACTGGAAAAGCGGGCGAATCTGCTGTTGCAGAATCAGGATGCTTATCTGAAGGCCACTGGCGGGGTGAAGTTGGATGAACCGGCCATTGATTTGGCGATTGCCATGGCAGTGGCCTCTAGTTACCAAGACGCCGAAGTCGATCCTGGAGATTGTTTCGTGGGCGAAATCGGTTTGACCGGTGAAATCCGCCGGGTGAATCGGATCGAGAGCCGGATTGAAGAAGCGGCCAAGCTGGGCTTCAAACGGATCTTTGTTCCGAAAAATAATTTATCCCGCTATAATCCCACTGCGAAGATTCAGGTCGTGGGGGTCACGACGATCACCCAGTGCCTGCAACAGGCGCTGAAACCAAGTAAAGCTGCATTAGCAGAGAAAGGGGGCCGTGGCGCATGAGAAAAAATATTATGCGGTTTGTTTTCGCCCTGGCTGGGGCGGCCATGGGTTATGCTATTTTTCCATATTTCTGGGCACTGCTCCGTCAGGATACCAACATGTTCTTGATGAACGGGTTAGTCAATGCCTTGTTAGGTGCAATTATTCTATTAGTGGTCGAATTGGCAGCGGAACCGACGCTAACGGCAAGTTTAAATAAAACAGAGGCTAAACTGGCGGCGCTATCGCCGTCGGTGCTGCTGTTCAGTACGCTATTCGCCACTGCGGGACTGATCATTGCCAATTTGATTTCTATTCCGCTGTACCAGACACGGAATGTGTTGACGAATAAGATCGTGCCTATCGGCTTAATGATTTTGATGGCCTATTTGGGGGCCCGGGTCGGCTCACTGCGCGTGGAGGATTGGCGCAAGACGTTTGCCCGCCGGCGGACGCCGGAACCGACCAAATCCGGGGAAGTCATGGGCCGCAGGGCGGATGATAATTTCCGCCGGTATAAGATTCTGGATACCAGTGTGATCATTGACGGCCGGATTCACGACATTGCCAAAACCGGCTTTATCGAGGGCACTTTGCTTGTTCCAGATTTTGTGGTCCACGAACTGCAGCTGATTTCCGATTCCGCTGATAATTTGAAGCGGGCTAAGGGTCGGCGCGGGCTGGACATTCTCAATGCCATGCGCAAGGACCCAGCGGTGCACATCGATAATTACGATGGCGATTTCGACGACTTAACCGAAGTGGATTCGAAACTGATCAAGTTAGCGAAGCTGATCGATGGTATTGTCGTCACGAACGACTTCAACCTGAATAAGGTTAGCCAATTTCAAAACGTGCCGGTGCTGAATATCAACGCCTTGGCCAATGCCTTGAAACCCCAAGTCCTGCCCGGGGAAACCATGACGGTGAAGGTGATCAAGCAAGGGACCGAACGGGCCCAAGGGGTCGCTTATCTGGAAGACGGGACGATGATCGTCGTTGAGGATGGTCAGTTCTACATCAATAAGATGCTGGATGTGATCGTCACCAGTGCCCTGCAAACCAGTGCCGGGCGGATGATCTTCGCCAAGCCGGCGCATCAAACCAAGAAGCTGAATAGCAGCGATAGCGACAATAAGTCGAAGAAACGGGCTTGAAGTCCCGTTGGGTTCCAAGTAGACTGATATTTGTGGATTTTTAACTTGTGGAAAGAGGTTATTTCTTTGACTGACGGAAAGATTCGTGTCCGGTACGCCCCGTCTCCGACGGGTCACCTGCATATCGGTAATGCCCGGACGGCCCTATTTAATTATTTGTTTGCCCGCCACAATGGCGGCACCATGGTGTTGCGGATTGAAGACACCGACACTAAGCGGAACATTGAAGGCGGTACGCAAAGCCAGATCGACAACTTGCACTGGCTGGGTATCGACTGGGATGAGGGTCCGGATGTCGGCGGCGATTATGGTCCTTATCGCCAGAGTGAACGGCGGGATATTTATGACCGCTATATCAAGCAATTGCTGGACGAAGGCAAGGCCTACGAGTCTTACATGACTGAAGACGAACTCGCGGCGCAGCGTGAAGCCCAGAAGGCTGCTGGCCAAACACCGCGGTACGAAGACGAATACGCCGGGATGAGCGCGGATGAAAAGGCCCAAGCGATCGCCGACGCGAAAGCTAAGGGCTTAAAGCCGGTCATTCGGTTCCGCGTGCCCAAGGATCACACTTATGCCTGGGACGATATCGTCAAGGGCAAGATCAGTTTCGACTCCGATGATGTCGGCGGCGACTGGGTGATCCAGAAGCGGGACGGCATGCCGACGTATAATTTTGCCGTTGTAATTGATGATCACCTCATGGAAATTACCCACGTGCTGCGCGGCGACGACCATATTGCCAATACGCCAAAGCAGCTGATGATCTATGAGGCCTTTGGCTGGCAAGCGCCGGAATTCGGCCACATGACCCTGATCATCAATACCGAAACTGGGAAGAAATTATCCAAACGGGACGAGAGTGTCCTGCAGTTCATCGAACAGTATCGGGAATTAGGTTATTTGCCGGATGCCATGTTCAACTTCATTACGCTGTTGGGCTGGTCTCCGGTGGGCGAAAACGAACTGTTCACCCGGAAACAATTGATCAAACAGTTCGACCCGACTCGGCTGTCCCGCTCGCCAGCAAAGTTTGATGCCAAGAAGCTGGAATGGGTCAATAACCAGTATGTGAAGAAGACCAATCCCAGCACGCTGCTGGGCCTGAGCATTCGCAATTGGCAAGACGCGGAGCGGCTGCCTAAGGAAAAGATCGATCGTAAGACGCTGGAATGGTTGCGCGCCATCGTTGGGCTGTTCCAAGATCAGATGAGTTTTACCCAGCAGATCGTTAAGCTGTCCGAGATCTTCTTCATCGAGCCGCCTGCATTGACGGACCAGGCGAAGGTTGAATTATCTGATCCGCTTGCCCTGCCAGTCTTGCAGGAGTTCCAGAAGCGGATTCAGGAGCTGCCTCAGTTTACGGCGTATGCCATTCAAAATATGATCTATGATATTTCGAAGGACACCGGTGCCCGGGGCCGCAAGCTCTACATGCCGATTCGGATCGCCACGACCCGCGAGACCCATGGCCCGCAATTAGCGGAGTCCATTGAGATCTTGGGGATCGACAAGGTCAATAAACATTTGAATTTGACCTTGCAGGAAATGGCCTCACTGAGTACAAAACAAGATTAAATATGAGAATGACGCGCACCTGCGCTGGGTGAATAGCCTGGTGGAGGGTGCGTGTTTTTTTAGTTGACGTTGCTTTCTAGGGTATAATAGTAAGCAAACACCATTTAAAGAAAGGTGGACCCTATGCTTAAAGTTTGGAATACGCTTACCAACCAAAAAGAAGAGTTTCATCCGTTGACCCCGCACATTGTGAACATGTACGTCTGCGGGCCCACGGTTTACAACTATATTCATATCGGCAATGCCCGGTCCGCCATTGCCTTTGATACGATTCGCCGCTATTTTGAATTTCGCGGCTACACGGTCAACTATATTTCGAACTTCACTGACGTGGACGACAAGCTGATCAATGAAGCCAAGGCCGAAAACAGCACGGTACCAGCGATTGCGGACAAGTATATTGCGGCGTTCTATGAAGACACCGATGCGCTGAACATTGAACGGGCGACGGTGAATCCCCGGGCTTCGCACAACATTCCGGAAATTATAGATTTCATCAAAATTCTGGTGGATAAAGGCTATGCCTATCCTGTGGATGGCGACGTCTATTATCGGACGCGGAAGTTCAAGAATTATGGTGAATTGTCCGGTCAGAATGTGGATGAATTGGAACAGGGCGCCTCCCAACACGTGACGGCTGAAGAACTGGCGCGGAAGGAAGATCCCTTGGACTTTGCTCTGTGGAAAGCAGCTAAGCCCGACGAGATCTCTTGGGAATCGCCTTGGGGCCAGGGCCGACCAGGCTGGCACATTGAATGCAGCGTGATGTCCATTAAGTACTTGGGCGCGACGTTTGACATTCATGGCGGCGGCCAGGACTTGGAATTCCCCCATCACGAAAATGAAATTGCCCAGAGCGAAGCGGCTACGGGCCACACTTTTGCCCGCTATTGGCTGCACAATGGGTTCGTCACGATTGGCGACGACGACGAAAAGATGAGCAAATCCCTGGGCAACTTTGTGTTGGCCCGGGATTTGATTCAGGACAATGATCCCCAGGCGGTGCGTTTTTTGATGGCTACGACTCAGTATCGGCGGCCGATTCGATACAGCCAGGCCAGTTTGCAGGATGCCAAGAATAATTTGGAGCGCCTGCAGACGGCTTGGACTAATTTGAACTACCGTTTTGCCAGCGCTGAAGCCGGTAATACCTCGGCAGTGGACGACCAGGCAGACGCGATTCAAACCGCGTTTATCACGGCCATGGATGATGATTTCAACGCCCAGAACGGGATGACCCATGTCTATGAATTGGCGAAGACCATCAACACCTATGTCGAGCAGAAAGTCGTGCGGATCGGCACCCTGGAACATCTCCGGGGCCTGCTGCGGGATTTGGCCGGTATCTTTGGCATTCAATTTGCTGAAACGGGCGAATTGCTGGATGCGGATGTGGAAAACTTGATTGAAGAACGCATTGCGGCCCGCAAAGCCAAGAACTTTGCCCGCTCCGATGAGATTCGTGATCAACTGGCTCAGGAAGGGATCATCTTGGAAGACACGCCTCAAGGAACGCGGTGGCACCGCAAATGATTGATGACAAAAGTTTGAACGGCATTGATCTGGCCTACTTAGGCGATGCGGTCTATGAAGTCTTTATCCGGGAACATTTATTGAGTCAGGGGATTCGCCAGCCGGCCGCCCTGCAGCGCCGCTCGACCCATTTTGTTTCAGCCAAGGCGCAGGCTAAACTGAGCGCATTGATGGAAACTGGCGATGTGCTGACGGCGGATGAAAAGGATGCGTTCCGGCGCGGGCGGAATGCCAAGAGTTATACCCACGCTAAAAACACATCGGTATTGACGTATCGGATTTCCACCGGCTTTGAAGCCATCTTCGGTTATCTGCAGGCGAATGAACAAACCGCCCGGATCGCTGAACTGGCCCACTGGTGCATTACGCAAGTAGAGGAGGGTCATACGCATGACTGAACATGAAACACCGGCAGTGGACGAAAACCTCGTCTTCGGCCGCCACCCGGCCATCGCCGCCCTGCAACAGGCGGATGCCCAGACGGTGAATAAGATTTTCTTGCAGGATACAGTACAAAAGGAGTTTGCCGGGGATATTTTAGCCCTGGCCAAACGGCATAAGATTATGGTGTCCCGAGTGCCCAAGGCTAAATTAGATACCTTGGTGAACGGCGCCAATCATCAAGGTGTTGTCGTGGCTCTAGCAGCATTTCCCTATGCCAGCGTGGACGATATTTTTGCCAAAGCCGAAGCGGCGGGTGAGCCGCCGTTTATTATGGTTCTGGATAATGTGGAGGATCCCCATAATCTCGGGTCCATTGTTCGGACTGCGGATGCCGCCGGTGTCCACGGCGTGATCATCGGCAAGCACCGGGCGGCCACGCTTACGGGCACTGTGGCGAAAGCAGCGGCTGGCGCGTTGAGCCGCGTCCCTGTTGCCCGGGTGACCAACTTGAGCCGAACGATCGAAGAAATCAAAAAACGCGGTGTCTGGGTCTTTGGCACCGCCATGGATGGGGAAGACTTCACGACCTGGAACAGCAGCGGTCCGGTGGCTATCGTCATTGGCAACGAAGGCAAGGGCATCTCCCCAGGTGTCGCCAAGCTGCTAGATGGGACCGTAACGATTCCCATGGCGGGGCAGATTCAGAGTCTGAACGCGTCCGTCGCCGCGGCCATCATCATGTACCGGGTATTTCTCGGTCGGCGGGGTGACAACTGATGCGCCATCAGATCATTATCGTGGATGGCTATAATGTCATCGGGTCTTGGCCCGAGCTGACCAAGCTCAAAGAAGCAGGGCACTTCGACCAGGCCCGGGATCGGTTGTTGGACATTCTGTCGGAATATCACAAGTTTATTGGCGACGTGCGGATCATCGTAATTTTTGATGCAATGTACGTCCCGGGAATCAAAGAGAGTTTCACAAAATGGGACTTGGAAGTGACCTTCACGCCGGAAGACGAAACGGCCGACAGCTACATCGAGCACCTCACCGGAGAATTGAATACCCCGCTGAATCAGGTGACGGTGGTGACCTCTGATCAGGCGGAGCAGTGGACTGTGTTTTCCCGGGGTGCACTGCGGATCTCGTCGCCGGAGTTTGGCCGGGAGATCAAGCGTATGCGCGATCAGCTGGCGGCCGACACGAAACATTTTGCCGCGGCCACGCCGCGCAATGTCCCCTGGCGGCCGGACCAAATGCTCAGCTTAGGGCAATTCCTGAAAAAGGTGATCGATAAACGGGGCCATGATGACGCGCATGATTAATGCGCTGATCATGGACTAATAATTTCTGATTAAAATTACTATATTTTGTTGCCGTCAGTTCGCTTGGCGGCTCTTTTTTTGCCCCTCTATACTGAATTTATTGACAGTTGTGGAGGGATGAGCATGCCAATCGATGAGACCTTGATCGCCGCCGTCACCGCCGGCGATTCAGAAGCCTTAGAAGCTCTGTTCCAAAAATATTTGCCGTTGGTGAATAGTATTCGTAAACATTATTTTGTCCGCCTATTTGATGATGATGATTGGTATCAGGAGGCTCGGTTATGCTGCTATCAGAGCTGTTGCCGATTTGACGGTCGGCGGGGATCAAAGTTTGGCGGCTTCTTCAAGTACTGTTTTACCAATCATGTGCGCGGGCTTGTGCGGCGGGAAATGGCGGCCAAACGCAAGGGGGATGCTGATAATGTATCGTTGGAGCAAATGCTGGTGAGCGGCAAATTACAGACCGCTGCTGAAAACACTGAGACTAATGTGTTAGACACCTATTTGCGGCATATTCCCGACCTCTGGCCGCAATTATCCGGTCAGCAACAATCCGTCTGGCAAGCCATGCTGCAGGGACAAACTGTGGTGGAAACGATGACCCCTTACCAGTTTCGCTGTGCGCGGGCTGCCTGTCGGGAGAAGTTGACGGAATTAATGACGGAGGATTGCACCACGGCCGAAATTCGCCGAATGAGCACACCCCCTCGGGTTTGACGCTGCCCGCTCCCTTATGCTAAAGTGGTTCAGTACAGAATCTGAAACAATAGGGGGACAAGTCCATGGCAGTAAGGAAAGTCGCCCTGGCGTGCAGCGTTTGCGGTTCCCGCAACTATATGGTTGCTGAGAAAAAGGACCGGACCGAGCGCTTGACGTTACGCAAGTTCTGCAAGCATTGCGGTAAATATACGATCCATCGCGAAACACGATAAGTCAGGGGTAAGTAACGAAATGAAATTTTTGAAGAGTGTCGTTCAAGAAATGAAGCTGGTCACTTGGCCAACATTTAAAGAAAACCGCCATGATACCGGGACCGTTGTGATCACGTCTATTTTGTTCGGCGTTTTCTTCGGTGCCGTGGACTGGGTCCTGGGCACCGCCATGAACTGGTTCGTCAAGCTGTAAAGACGATTAACCAGCTGCAGCGATGACTTTCTTTAGCCGTCGCTTTTTTTGTCCGCATTTGCTATACTAGGGGTGTCGAAAACTTCGTGAGCGGAGTTTTTTTATTTTGCCCAAAAAGAAAAGGAGTTCAATCATGGTCGAAACAGCTGAGAAACATTGGTACGTACTGCACACTTACTCCGGTTATGAAAACCGGGTCAAGGCAAACCTGGAATCCCGGGCCCAATCCATGAACATGGAGGACTTCATCTTCCGCGTTGTTGTGCCTGAAGACGAGGAAATGGAAAAGAAAAACGGGAAAGAAGTCATGGAAAAGAAGAAGACCTTCCCTGGCTATGTCCTGGTGGAAATGGTCATGACCGATGAATCTTGGTTCGTCGTGCGGAACACCCCCGGTGTCACCGGCTTCGTTGGGTCCCACGGGGCCGGCAGTAAGCCAGCCCCGCTGCTGGACAGCGAAGTGGCGCAAGTCCTGCACTCCATGGGCATGAGTACGCGCCATGAAGGTGCCGTGGACTTCGAACCTGGCGAGAGTGTCACCATCATCGATGGCGCCTTCAGCGGGCTGGTTGGTAAGGTGACCGAAGTGAACAAGGAGAAGCTGACCTTGAAGGTCAACATCACCATGTTCGAGCGGGAAACCAGCGCAGAACTCAATTTCGACCAAGTCGATAAGATCTGATTATGGCTTGGTGGCTGTGGGGGCTGCTGCTGGGTGCGGCAGCGGTGCTGGTGGCCGCCGCAGTGGATTGGTGGCGAATCGGTCATGTGCCGAAACACTTCACCCCCATTCAGCCGCACCTCGGCAACACGCCGACAATTTATATTCATGGGTATAGCGGCAACCGTTATTCCTTTGGCCACTTGCTGGGTCGGTTGCACCGGGCCGGCATTGCGCAAAAGGCCATGGTGATTCACGTAAAAAGAAATGGCCAGTTACGGGTTCAGGGCCATTTGCTGGATACTAAAAATCCGACGATTCAGGTGATTTTCTGCCGTTCCCGGGCCCATCTGGCCACTGAACTCACCTGGCTGCACCAAATCCTGGTGCTCTTGAAACACAATGGCGTGCACCGGGTGAACCTGGTCGGTCATTCCATGGGCGCTGTGCTGGTCATGCTGGCGGCGATGCAGCTGCCCACCAAAGATACTCCCCGAATCAATAAGATCGTTACCCTGGCGGGGCCGTTCAATGATATTGAACTGGGTAAGGACACGGATGAGATCCTGGTTTACGAATGGGGACCCCGCGGACCATTCCGGCAAGCACCGATTTATCATTATATTGCCGAAAAAGTCCACGACCTGCCCCGGGATATTCACATCCTGAATATCGCCGGCGACATCTTCACCATCCCCACCCGGCACGACGACGGTGTCATCGCCGTCCAATCCGCCTTCGCCTTGCGCTGGCTCTTACCCAAGGCCGGCATCGATTATCAAGAAGTCCTCATCCGCGGCGTCCGCGGCGCCCACTCGCTGCTGCATGAGAATAAGCTGGTGGATGATAATATTGTGCGTTTTTTGTACGCATCGTAGGATTAGTAGTAGAAAATATTGGATGATACAGGTGATACACTGGCAAAGTTATGTGTATAGTCAGTCTAGTGCCAATGCGTAGCAAGCGGAGGCAAAATGGGCTCAGCCGTGCAACCACACGGCGGCTTGCCGCCGATGTGGTTAGGCGTCTTGAAGACCGCGTACTTTGCGGGCTTCAAGCGCCGTCACAGCGTTCCAGCCCATTTTGCCGGAGCTTGTGGAGCATTGGCACGGCAGTTAAAGGCGCTTTTCATTCTGAGTCCACTTGTTGTTTACAAGCGCCCATGCTATAGTATTCAGGTAGTTTTTTCTACACGTGGGAGGAGAAATCAACATCTCCATGAACCACGGCACGAACGCTAGGAGGTATGTTTCGTGGCAAAGAAAGTAGCAAACGTTGTAAAGTTGCAGATCCCTGCTGGTCAGGCGACCCCTGCACCTCCTGTTGGTCCTGCTTTGGGTCAAGCCGGCATTAACATTGTCGCCTTCACCAAGGACTTCAATGCCCGCACAGCAGAACAAAAGGGGACTATCATCCCTGTAGTTATCACCGTCTATGAAGATCGTTCCTTTGATTTCGTAACGAAGACTCCTCCGGCTGCCGTTCTTTTGAAGCAAGCAGCTGGCGTAGACAAGGGTTCTGGCGAACCGAACACCAAGAAGGTGGCCAAGGTCACTAAGGATCAGGTTAAGGAAATCGCTGAGACCAAGATGCAAGACCTAAACGCGGCTGACGTTGACGCCGCCATGCGCATGGTTGAAGGTACGGCTCGTTCGATGGGGATCACCGTCGAAGACTAAGTACGGATGATTAGTGAAAGCTGATTGATCAAGTGGGAGGGCCTGAGCGCCCGTTAACCACATTTTGCAAGGAGGAAAACAGAGTGGCAAAAAAGAGTAAAAAGTATCAAGACGCTGCCAAATTGGTGGACAAGAACAAAATCTATTCTGCCAGCGAAGCAATTCCGCTGGTTAAGAAGACTGGTTTTGCCAAATTCGATGAAACCGTTGAAGTATCCTACAACTTAGCCGTTGACCCGAAGAAGGCCGACCAGCAGATCCGGGGCGCCGTCGTGCTGCCTAACGGGACTGGTAAGAAGGTTACCGTCATTGTCTTTGCCCAAGGCGATCAAGCCAAGGCAGCTCAAGAAGCCGGTGCTGACGAAGTCGGTGCCGAGGACTTGGTGCAAAAGATTCAAGACGGCTGGTTGGACTTTGACGTTGCCGTGGCAACACCGCAAATGATGGCCCAAGTTGGTCGTCTGGGCCGGGTATTGGGACCGAAGGGCTTAATGCCTAACCCCAAGACCGGTACGGTGACCATGGACGTGGCGAAGGCCGTCAACGACGTCAAGTCTGGGCAAGTTGCCTACCGGGTTGACAAGGCCGGTATCGTGCACGCACCCATTGGCAAGGTATCCTTCGATGATGCCAAGCTGGAAGAGAACTTCAAGACTTTCAACGACACCATCATCAAGGCTCGCCCGGCTTCTGCTAAGGGGAACTATATCAAGAACCTTTCGATTTCTTCCACCTTTGGCCCTGGCATCAAGGTTGATCCGACATCGTTCTAATTTTTTAGACGATCAAAAAGCATCGCGGAGATTTCTCTGCGATGCTTTTTTACTTGCCCTGGGCCAAAAAAGATAAATTGTACAGATCGCGCAACTCATCGATTTCAATTTCATCCGGTCGATTGGGGCGCACAATGACCACTAGCGGGAAGTGTTCAGAAAACATTGGCGGCTGCAGCCACTTTTTGATTTGGTCAGCGGTGATATACGGCGTTAGCGCCGCGGCGAGCTCTTCTTTTGACCAGACCATTTGAAAAAGTAAATAGTGCTGGGCAAAATCCGGCAGTGCATTGGCTTGTTCAGCGTACTGCGCCATCCGGCGGGTCGCTTCTTTACGGGACAATTGGGCCATGGAATCCCTCCTTGCTTTGTATGATACGCGAATCAGCAGGGATATGCTACAGTATACGTATCAATTTTTAATGGAAGCGAGCATGCGTATGACGATCACTATTGTTCCTAATCTTTCAGCTGCCCAACGCGCAGCGGCCAATCAGCTGGTGGCCGCTGTTGAGGCCCATGATCACACGTATCGGGAGCCGTACCTAAGCAATCAGTTTAATTTTTCGCTGACCATGCCCAGCTTTTTTCTGGCGTATCGCGCTGACCAATTAATTGGCCTGCTGTCTTTGTATACGGACGGCGGCGCGGGCACCATGGCCGATGTATTTGTCCTGGTGCACCCCGAGTGCCGCCAGCAGGGTGTGGCCACCGCGCTGTGGCAGGCGGCCAAGCCGGTGCTGCTGGCCAACGGCTATACTGAGTGGGAATTCATCACGGAGCAAGTCTTTCTAGCCGACTATCCCGAATTTCTTGCCCGGACCAGCTTGCAAGCAGATTCGGAAACCGAGTATCAAATGGCCGCCGCCGCGGCTCAGTTTCCGATGCCCAAGCAGAGTCCCGGCCGTATTCGGCCCCTGCGTGCCGCGGATGTGGCGGCGCTGGTCCCGCTGTACACCGCCGCCTTTGCCGATCAAACCCCAGCGGCGGCGCGCAATTATTTGATGCGGGCCATTCCGGATGACCAGACGCTTACCTATGTGTATGTGCTGAACCAGCAGCTTGTCGGCAGTTGTGCGGTGGATATCAGCGGTGTCAGTGATTATTTCTTTAGTCTCTTTATCAGTGCGGACTACCAAAATCAGGGGTTGGGGACCGACATGGTCCGGCAAATCATGGCGGTGCGCAGTGCGGCGGCCCCCAAGGCATTTACGCTGGGGGTCGAGACCAATAATCCGGCAGCGCTGCATGTTTATGCCAATGCAGGATTCAAAAAACAAACGGAAGTGGTGTATTTAATATGTCCGAAGAAAAACAACCACTGAATTACCAAGAAATCAATCGCCAAACGGTGAACCAGTGGGTCGCCGATGGCTGGGAATGGGGTCAACCCATCAGTCACGCAGAATATCAGCGGGTCGCCCAGGGCGGGGTGCCGCACTTGGTGCTATCACCCACTAAACCGGTCCCCGCGGCGTGGTACCCCGACTTGCACGGTAAAAAAGTTTTGGGCCTCGCTTCCGGCGGTGGTCAGCAGGGTCCGCTGCTCACCGCGTTGGGAGCCGACGTGACGATCATCGACTATGCGGATACTCAAATTCAAGCAGAGCAGCTGGTGGCGCAGCGAGAGGGGTACGACATCACGGCGATCCAAGGGGATGTCACAAAGCGCCTGCCTTTTGCTGATGAGGCCTTTGATCTGATCGTCCACCCTGTGGCCAATGTGTATTTTGCGCAAGTCCAGCCGGTGTGGCAGGAGGCGTTCCGTGTCCTGAAGCATGGCGGCGCGCTGTGGGCCGGGTTGGATAACAGCATCAATTTTCTGGTGGATGGGGCAGAGGAACGGATCATCAATGCGCTGCCCTTTGATCCGTTGAAGAATCCTGACCAGATGGCGCAGTTGCAGGCCGACGACAGCGGCGTCCAGTTTTCCCACGGCATTGACGAGCAGATCGGCGGTCAGCTGAAAGCCGGTTTCCAGCTCTTGGATGTCTATGATGACATTAACAGCAGCGGCCGCTTGGCCAAGCTGAATATTCCGACATTTTGGGTGACCCGCGCGGTGAAACCCTGATTTGCCTGAGACCTGCTAATGCGGGTCTTTTTCTTTCCGGTATTGTCGTGCATCGGCCCGCCGGACGCGGAAAATTGTGGGCAGCACCCGGTCCGCATTGGGGTCAAACAGCTCTAGAAAACCTGTGATCGTACCGATGATCCGAGTCCCTTCGGACCACTCGCCAAAGTACCAGGCGGCTAGGCCCGCGATGGCTTTCTTCAACAAGCGGTCGGACCAGTTTAACTGGGTATCGGGAAAGACCAGCGCCTTGGCCGTACTGGCCTGCGCGGCTGCCATGTGCCGCAGGGTGGCTTCAGCTTGAAAGACCACAAAGTAATAATTCAGCAATTCTCCGCGAACATTGTGGGGATCGCTCAGATCTTGGAGGTAGCGGGCGCAACTGGCTTCCATCCGGGTGGTGATAGCGGCCAGTTGCCGCTCGTGGTCCGGTTGGCGCAGGAGCGGTACGATCAGCATTCCGATGAAGCGGATATCCTGCAGGGTCCATTGGGGCTGCGCTAACAAATGGGTCAAAAAACGCTGGGTACTGTCCTTGAGGGCCCCGGCTCGGCCATCCCAGGCGGCGACCAGCAGCCGGGCATAGGCGGCATTGGTTTGCGCCCATAAGGGGGCGTCGGTTGGTACCGTCATGTATTGGCGGAGACTCATGAAGTCTTCTTGATGATAGTAATGGTCAATGACCGTCAACTGCTGTTCCGCGGGAGTCAGTTGATACCCCTGTTGAATATACCGAAATTCATCCGCTGGAATGCCCAGCCGGTCCAGCAGGGCAAACAATTTGCTGGCGCTGATGTCGTGCTGCCCTTGTTCGAAGCGGATGGCGAAAGAGCGGGAGGTGATCCCGCTATAAATTTCTTTTTGGGTGAATCCTTTGAGCTGGCGCAAATATTTAACCGTTTTTCCCAGCGCGGCCATCAATGACTCCTTCTTTCTCTTGATGTGGCATATACGCCACATTTTAGCACATTGATTGGCCCGAAAACGGCCCACAATGAACTCATCAAGAAGGGATGGGATCATCATGGGTCGTTATTTGCGCCGTTTTCCCGGTCAGCTGGCCGGAGTCGTTGGCTTGATCGCCGTAATTCAGGGCATTACCGTGTGGGCGTCTACCCTGAACGCCACCTTACTGGATGCGTTGATTCAATTTAATTTGCGCCGTTTTCTGACCGCTGCCGCGCTGCTCATGGGCGGGTGGGTGCTGATTGCGCTGCTGACCTACGTCGTGACCATTGCCCAGACGCGGCTGACGCAAACGATTGATATTGCCATTCGCCAGGATCTGACGACCCTGCTGCGGGGTAAGAACTACGAGACGTTTGGCGAACGGACCGTGGGCGCCTATGTCTCCTGGTTCACCAACGATATTGAAATGATCAACGTCCAGGGTCTGGCCAGCCTCTTTATGGTGGTTTCTGAGCTTTTCGGCACCGGGTTCGCGTTGATTGCCCTCTGGCGCTACCACTGGACATTGGCAGGTACGGCAGCGGTCTTGGCGGTGCTGATCATCACCGTGCCACGAATCTTTGACCGGCCGCTGAATCGGACCAATACCGCGCTGACTCAGGAGAACGAACACTTTGTGAACCGGACGGAGGATGTCTTAAGCGGTTTTGACTTTCTCTTTGCCTTTCACGCGCTGTCATTGATCACGCAACGGGTGGTGGCCGCTTCCCGGGAGCTGAAGCAGAAAGCGGTCGCCCAGAGCAAAGCCCAGACGGCGGTGCAGGTCACTGGGTTTCTGGGCAATGTGATGGCCCAAGTGGTCCTGATGGGTTTGAGCGGGATTCTGGCCATGCAGCGGTTGGTCACGATTGGGACCTTGTCCGCCGTCGGCAGTCTGGCTGGCAACGTGTTCAATAATTTAGGCAGCATGAGCAACTATCTCGGGATGATGCGCGGCGTGCAGCCGATTTTTGCCAAATATCAGGCAGCTGCACCGGCGCCGGCGACAAAAAAAGACCCGGTCACCCGGGTCGCGACCGCGCCGCTGCTGGCGGTGCAGCATGTGTCATTCAGTTATCAGGATCAGCCGATCCTCCAAGATGTCTCCTTAACGATTCAGCAAGGGCATAAATATTTGTTGGCGGGGCCTAGCGGTGCGGGTAAATCAACGCTGTTGAAGTTAATGGCCGGGTATTTGACAGGGTATCAGGGCCAGCTGGTCTTTCACGGGCAGGACTACCGGGCCATTGGTCAAGCAGCTTTAATGGACCGGATCCTTTATCTGACCCAAACGCCCCAGGTGATCAGCGGGACGGTCGCCGATAATTTGGCGCTCACGGCGCACTATTCCGCGGCCGAGATGATTCAGGTGCTGCGCCGGGCAGCCTTGATTACTACGGATGCCGAGGGGCCGGCTTTTTTGAAACAAAATGTTGGCGCTAAGGGGACGGCCCTCTCCGGCGGCCAGCTGCAGCGGTTGGCGCTGGCCCGGGGGTTGCTGCGGGGCTATCACATTCTGCTGCTGGATGAGGGGACGTCCGCGGTGGATGGGCCGACAGCGGTGCAGATCGAGCAGGACCTGCTGCTGGATCCGCGCCTGACCTTGCTCATGATCAGTCACACACCCCATGCAGCCACGGCACCGTTATTCGATCACGTCATTCAGTTTCCGCTAACCAAAACTGCTGGGACACCTGCGTCAGTGTAACGTGCACGGGGGTCTGGAATTCTTCGCCATCGATTTGGATGTGTTCATGGGCGGCGGTGGCGAAACGGAAGTGGCGGCGTTGGTAGAGGTGCAGTTTGGGGTGGCGGGATTTGCCGCTGAGAATATTGGCTAAGATCGGCATCAAAATGTGCCAGGGCGCCTTGTTCACAGCCACGAGGCTGAGCCGCTGGGGATCGCGGCGGTCGTCCGGGAACAGGCGAATACCGCCGCCAAGAAACGGGTGGTTCGTGAAGACGAAGAGGTACGTTCGTTGATTGGCGTGGGTGTGTTCACCTTGCCAGGTCGACGTAAAGCCTTGTTGCTCGCGCAGGGCGCGCAGAATATTGATCCCATAGGAAAAATGGCCCAGATGAACGCGGTTCAAGTCAGTTTTCAGCCCGGATTGGTTCGTATCATACACGATGCGGGCGTCAATACCGATGCCGAAGTTGTTAATGAAATATTGCGTGCCCAATTCCGGCGAGATCGCTTTTCCCACGTTACGGGATTGGGCCCGGCTGCGGGCTAACGCAGCAACCGCCTTGTCCGGGCGCAGCGGGATCCCGTTCGCCCGGGCAAAGTCGTTGCCAGTCCCAGTGGGGACATAACCCACTGCAGTGGTGTGGTTGCCGGTTTCCTGCAGGCCGTTGACGACATCGTGCAGGGTCCCATCGCCGCCAATGACGACACACCACGCTTCAGCCGGCAGGCCGCGGCTGATCCGCCGAGCGTCGCCGTCCCGGGCGGTATAGTAAATCTGGTCAATGGTGAACAGGGCCTGCAATTGGGTCAGCAGGGCTGGAATTTGCTTGCGGTGGCGGGCATTACCCGCCTGAGGATTCACGATCACGGTTATTTTAGCCATTGTTCAACGCTCTACTTTCGTCAGGTTATCTTTACTTTAGCGTATTGGCGGCCGTTTGGGCAATTTCGTGCTCAGAGAGCGCAGAGGGCGAAGCCGACCGCATAGAAGCGTAAGCACAAGGACCAGGGACCATAAACCCGCACTTAGGTTTCTGGTCCCTGGTCCTTGTGCTCTAGCTTCTGGTCGGCTGAGCCCGTTTAGGCGAGGCAGTCTAACTTTTGATTGCCGGAGTTCGTTTCCGCAAAAATACCCCAGCACACAGCTGGGGCAATCAATTGCTTAGTCTTCGTGGTGCGCGTCGATCAGCTGTTGTTGCAGTGCCGCCAGTTTCGGGGTTAGATACACCGGATACAAATCTGGATTGACCAGTCGCTGAGTGGCTTCCGGCAATCGAGTCAACGCTTCCCGCGCATGCTGCTGGATGGCAAAGACATCGGTGGGCACGGCGCTGGTGTGGCCGGGGGCCAGGACCGTGGCGAGCAGCGGCTCGGCGGTGAAGTTCTTCAGCGTTACCCGGGCGTGGGTCACTTGGGGATCCGCACTCACAGCTGCAATGACGGCGGGCAGGGTTTCATCCGCCAGGGCAATGATATCGGCAAAGGCCCGCTGACTGCCTGGATGGTAGAGGCGGTAAACCTGCTTGTGCCCGGGCAGGGTCGTTTTCTCCCGGGTGGCACTGACTTTGATCTTCGGCTGCCATTGGCCGTTGACTTGTAACGCGGCCAGCTTGTAGACCCCGCTGAGGACCGGGGACGAGGCACTGGTGATCAATTTCTCGCCAATACCGAAATTATCCAGCGGGGCGCCCTCTTTGAGCAGGGATTGAATAACCGTTTCATCCAAGGCATTGGACGCCGTGATTTTGGCTTCGGGGAAGCCGGCATCGTCCAGCATCTGCCGGGCGGCTTTGGCTAGCGCGGTGATGTCCCCGGAATCAATGCGGATACCGACCGGTTTGTGCCCGGCGGCGCGCAGTTCCTTGAACACGGTGATGGCATTGGGCACGCCGGAGGCCAGGACGTCATAGGTGTCCACCAGCAGCGCACTGTTATCCGGGTAGATCTTCGCCCAAGCGCGGAATGCGGTCAGTTCATCGGGGAAAGATTCGATCCAACTGTGCGCCATGGTACCGGCAGCCGGGATGTGAAAGAGTTTGGCGGCCAGCACGTTGGAGGTGCTGGCACAGCCGCCGATGACCGCGGCCCGGGCGCCATAGACGGAGGCATCCGGGCCCTGGGCGCGCCGGGCACCGAACTCCATGACCGGCCGGCCCTCTGCCGCGGCGGTGATCCGCCGAGCCTTGGTGGCAATCAAGGATTGATGATTAACGAGGTTCAAGAGCAGCGTTTCTAACAGTTGTACCTGCATCAATGGGCCCTGCACCGTGAGCAGCGGCTCCCGGGGAAAGACGGGCGTCCCCTCCGGCAGGGCGGTGACGGTACAGGCCAAGTGTAAAGTGGCCAAGTAGTGCAGGAAATCCTCCGAATACAGCTTCAGCGACCGCAAATAGTCAATATCGTCAGGGGCGAAGCGGAAGTTCTCCAGGGCCTCAACGACCTGCTGCAGGCCGGCGGCGATGACGAAACTGCCGTGATCCGGCACGGTGCGGTAAAACACATCGAAGACCGCTTGATCTTCGTGGGGCAGGGCGGCGTAATAACCGTTGGCCATGGAAAATTCGTAGAGATCAGTCAGTAACGCGTGGTTCATGATAAATGGGGCAAGGAAACCCATGATTTCAATCATGGGAGGAATTGCC
>ERZ507021.286-NODE-286-length-19751-cov-3.98101_pt1 | contig 19751 bp, 17 predicted proteins | sample MGYA00512877_ERZ507021 | MGnify/ENA metagenome assembly ERZ507021 | reverse complement strand
CCGATCTTTGCGGATGCCAATAGTTTTGGCTATGCCCTTAAATTATTAGGGGTTGCACAACGCGTCGGGGAAACAAAAGATGCCATTAGTATCGAAGTGTCCCCACAATTAGTCCCTTTCACCCATCCGCTCGCCACAGTGAATAATGAAAATAATGCGGTCTTAGTCAATGGTGAGTCTGTTGGTGAAGTCATGCTTTATGGCCCTGGGGCTGGTGAAATGCCAACCGCTAATTCGGTGTTAAGTGACTTAACCAATGTGGCAACTGACCTCGCCTTAAACACGCCTGGTCGTCCCTTTAACTCCTTTAACCAAAACATTGATTTGGCCAAGCCATCACAGCGTATTGCACGCCGGTTCATTGTGATTGAAGTGGATGATACACCAGGTGCGATGTATTCAGTAACCGGCATGTTTGCTGCGGCTAAAATTAGCTTTACCGATCTCAAACAAACCCCTGCTGCTAACGGTACCGCGCGTTTAGTCGCCTTAACCCATCCTGCTAGTGATGCTCAAATCAATCTCATTCGAACGACCATTCGCAATGCCGATGGTATCAATCTCGCTGCGGAGTATAAGTTATTCTCATGATTACAATTAAAGTACCAGCTACTAGCGCAAATATTGGCCCTGGTTTTGACTCACTAGGGATTGCCTTACAAACCTATTTAACCTTAGAAATTCACGAAGAAACCGCTAAATGGGTGGTAGAACACACAATGGGTGCTGCCATTCCCCATGATGCCACGCACTTCATTGTGGCAACTGCTCGCCAATTAGCCCCAGATCTGACACCCCATCGTTTGGTGGTCAAATCAGACATTCCATTAGCACGTGGCCTGGGCTCATCTTCATCGGCCTTACTGGCTGGTTTGGCGATGGCCAATGAATTGGCCAACTTACAGTTAACAGCTGATGACATCTTAACGTATGCGACGAAACTAGAGGGCCATCCAGATAATGTTGCGCCAGCATTATTTGGTGGTGGGGTCGCCGCCTACTTTGACGGCCAACAAGTTTATCATGCCCCAATTCATTTCCCTGAAGACTTGCAATTCGTCACCTATATTCCTGACACGCAATTATTGACGGCCGCAGCGCGGGCTGCGTTGCCCGCCCAATTGGATTTTAAAACCAGTGTGGCAGCTGGTGCGATTGGTAATACCTTGATTGCGGCCCTCAATGCCAATGATTTTGAGACGGCTAAGCAGTTGATTGAAGCCGATAAATTCCACGAATCCGCGCGTCAGCATTTGGTCCCGCATTTGGCACAAATTCGAACGATTGCCCATGACCTCGGGATTGTAGGCACTTACTTGTCCGGCGCAGGCCCAACAGTCATCACTGTAGCACCTGCCCAAGTCGCGCAAAAATTACTAACAGCGCTGAAAGCTGCCGGTTTACCTGGCACCTGCCAACAATTGCAGTTGGATACCACTGGCCTCACTATTCAAAAGGAAGATTAAACCCATGAAAGTTTCTAAATTTGGCGGCTCATCACTCGCTGACGGTCGCCAATTACAACGTGTTTTTGATATTATTCAATCCGATAACGCCCGTAAAGTTGTGGTCGTTTCTGCTCCAGGTAAGCGTTTTAAAGACGATACCAAGGTAACTGATTTACTCCTTGCTTATGCCGAGGGAACAATTGCTGACACCGACACAACAGAGATTGTGCAAACCATTAAAGCCCGTTATCACGCCATCGGCGATTATTTTGACCTTCCTGCTTATGAATTAGCAGACATTGACGAACAAATTGATCATCTTGCCCAAAAACACTACCGTTCATTTGATTATCTTTACGCCGCTTTCGCCGCCCACGGTGAATTTCTCAATGCACAACTCGTCGCCAAAGTCTTCACCCACCTTGGCTTACCAGCCCGCTTCGTTGACCCCAAGGAAATTGGTCTTCGCGTTGATGATCAGGCACGCTCAGCCACTTTCAATCCAAAATCTTACGACACCATCGCGAAACTTGATTTGACCACCAGTGAACGCTTGATTGTGCCAGGATTTTTTGGTTACACAGAAAATGGTGACATGGCAACATTTTCACGTGGTGGTTCTGACATCACTGGTGCCATTATGGCACGCGGTTTGAGTGCTGACTTGTATGAAAACTTTACGGATGTCAGCGCGATCTATGCCGTTAATCCCAACATCATTGATCAACCGGCGGCTATCAAACAAATGACTTATGACGAAATGCGTGAATTGTCTTATGCGGGGTTTGCTGTTTTTCATGATGAAGCCATTATTCCAGCCATTCAGGGTGGCATTCGTATTAACATTAAAAATACCAACGACCCTGACGCGCCTGGTACTTTTATTGTGCCACCAACTGAAGTACAGCAAACAACACCGGTAACTGGTATTGCGAATTCTAATCGTTTTGCCGCCCTCTACCTCCACCGTTATTTGCTCAACAAAGAAGTTGGTTTCACACTACGTATTCTGGAAATTTTAAAGCGGCACAACATTTCATATGAACACATGCCTTCAGGAATTGATGATTTAACCATTATTTTTGATAAAACCCTCCTTTCTCAAGCCCAAATTGATCATATGTTGGCTGACATTGCCGCCGAAATTAAGCCAGACACGCTCAAATGGTTACCAAGTTATGGCATTATTATGATTGTGGGTGAAGGGATGCGTAACCGTATTGGCGCGTTAACTGAAATCGTGGCACCGCTTAAGGATCAAGGCATTAGCTTGCAGATGGTGAACCAAGGCGCCAGTGAAATCTCAATTATGTTAGGTATTCAACCCGATTTAGCTGATCAAGCAGTTAAAGCTATTTATCATAATATTTTCACAGCCTAAAAAAACCACTCACAATGTGAGTGGTTTTTTGTTAGGCAGCTTAAACCTTATCCGCAAGATAAGTCGTTAATGCTTGGCTTAACGGTGCACGTTGGTTATCAACCAACGCCATTTGGTTCGCAATGACAAGCTGGCCCATTTTGATTTCTCGGGTCAAGTTAGGTTGCTGTAATTTCGGCATGAAGAAGGCGTTAAACTCAGTGAGTCGTTGCGCCGTTTGGAACTAGTTAGCTGGGACTCTTACCAAATTGGTATAGTTCATACTACCATTCAATTTGTGATCCAGCCATGACCAATGTTGGCGCACCCAATCCCATACCTGTTGTTGTGCCAACGGATTATGCAAGAGGCCCCCATACCAAATGGCAAAATCTTGCGGCTTAATAATGGCTGGTTGATTCAAGCTCGCAATCAGCGTTTTCAGTGCTGTAGCATCTGTGCTGGCTGGCAAAACAGCCATTAAATCATTTTTAAACCCCGTATCCGTTGTTTGTTGATAAGCTGTAAATAGCTGTTCAAACAACGTACCCGTTGGCTGGGTCGTTAATTGATATGTCAACACCGCACGCCGCATATAAGCTGGCATTTGCGTGAGGTTATCGCGATATTGGGTAAATTGTTGCGTTGCCATCGCCATGGCTTCCGGCAATTGAGCATACAAGGCGGCATCCAATATTAACGGCCGCACTCTGATATCATCATTTGATTCTGTTGGTTGCTCATGCCAACCCAACCGTTGTAAATGTGGTTGCACCAGCTGTCCGACAAACTGCTTAAGCTGCGCTGTGCTTGCAGGATCATCGGCTACCAGACGCTTTAAGTCCGCAATGATTTGATGTACAGCTTGTTGCACTAAAATAGTATTATTTTGTGCCAATTTTCCAAGCATTGGCACCAGTTGCGCATACGATATCACTTGCGCTTTAGCGAGTAATCTGAGATCCGTCAACAGTTGTAATTGTGTCACCGCATCTAACTGGTCACTATGCGCCATTAAATCAGCCAATAATTGGTCGTCATAGTGTATCACGGCATGCACTTGATTGTGCAAATTAAATTGCAACGGACCCCCAGCTTGCGCACGCAATGTGGCATAGTCGCCCACCACCATCTCAGGCGTCGTCAACATCAGGGTGTCCTCTGAAAAATTATTGGTCAATGGCACCTGCCATAATTGCCCTGTTGTGGTATGCTGACCAATGAAAAACTGGCTTTGCTTGACCACAAGTTGCCCATCGTCATTGATAGACGCTGTAATCATGGGATAACCTGGTTGTGACAAATAAGTCGCCATCACACCTGACACATCTTTTCCAGACGCTTGCGACAAAGCACGCCACAAATCGTCACCAGTCGCATTGCCATATTGGTATTGATCAAAGTACTGCTTCAGACCCGCTCGGAATGCTGTTTCACCAATCATGGCTCGTGTCATCACTAACATTCGCGCCCCTTTAGCATACACAATCGCACTATCAAATAAAGTGTTCACTTCATCCGGATGATTAATGGCCACATGCACCGGTTGTACACCGTCAATTGCATCACGATTTAAAGCTAATGAGACGTCATTCATTTGGAACGATTCCCAAATGTGCCATTCTGGCATTAAAGCATCAACAGCAACGTATTCCATCATGTTGGCAAAACTTTCATTTAACCATAAATCATCCCACCATGTCATCGTGACTAAATCACCAAACCATTGATGCGCCAATTCGTGCGCAATGATGGTGGCAACCCGATGTTTCTGCGCCAAAGACGCATTGTCGGGATCTAAAATCAGCGCTGATTCACGATATGTGACCAAGCCCCAGTTTTCCATGGCACCAAATGACAAATCTGGCACGGCAAGTTGTTTGGATTCTGGCAATGGATACGTGGTATCAAAGTAATCTTCATAAAATTCAATACTGCGCTTGGCAATATCCAGCGCAAAACGGAGCGCCGACGGTGTATAAGCATCAGAAGCAAAAACTTGAATTTTTACCCCAGATGCTGTAGTCGTTGTTTGACTAATTAACGCCCCGAAAGCAAAGGCCACCAGATAGGTCGACATCCGTTTGGTCGTGGCAAAATAGTGTACGCCGTCAGCAACGTGCGTTTCTGGCATATTCGCCAAAATGGTTTCGTGCGGTTGCTCGTCATACTTAATCGCCAAATCAAAAGTCGCTTTGGCCGCTGGTTCATCAATCCCTGGAAAGGCCTCACGTGCACCACTGGATTCAAACTGCGTCAACACAATTTGTTTTTTGACACCATTGACCTCATAATCTGCCGGATAGATGCCCATCAACGTGGCGGTTAAGACTGTCTCATAAGTGACAACAATTTGAATATCACCCAAAGGGACGTTAGAAATCATTAACGCATCTTGTTCATCCTGCGTATTAAAGGCCATTGCTTGCCCATTGACGGTAACCGTGTTGATTTTGAGACCACGCTGATGTAACAAAATTTGATTTGTCAGTGCCTGACCAAAAATGGTGGTTTGGCCGCTAATGCGCTGTTTTTGTCGATCAATATCCAGATAAACATCATAATGTTCTGGTATGAATGTTGTCAGAAAATGTTGCAATGGTTTCGTCATCAGATCTCCTTTTGGGTCACTAGTCTTACTTGGTCGTCGTGGTTAAGCAATGGCGTGCGCATCAGCTCACCCGCATTTCAGTATTAAAATTGATGCAAATAGTTTTTCAACGCCACATCGTCCAAGTGATTATCTAAGCCAATCAACAACTTGAGACGTGCTTTTTGACCGTTAATACTTGTGGCAAAGATGGCCCCAGCTTTTTCAAGTTGGACACCACCACCCAAATAGTCATAGACTGGTTCGGCCACACCATTAAAACTCCGTGACACAATCACCACGGGAATGTTGCGTGATAAGAGATAAAGCACCCCATTAGCCGCTTCTTTTGATAAATTCCCGGCGCCCAAGGCTTCAATAATGATCCCATCAATTTTAGCGGCCGCTAACAATTCTAATAGTTGACCGTCCATACCGGCATATGCCTTTAGCACCGGCATATTTTGCTTGACGCTGTTGATTGGCAACACATGGCGTTGTGGCAAATCATAAAAGTAAATAATTTGATGTTTCGTCAATAGCCCCATCGTGCCACTAATTGGTGAGCCAAATGTGGCCACATTGGTCGTATGCGTTTTAGTCACAAAACGCGCGGCATGAATTTCATCGTTCATCACAACCAATACGCCACGGTGCCGTGAATCGTCATGTGCCGCAACCCGCAGTGCAGAATGGTAGTTATATAACCCATCTGACCCAAGTTCATTAGACGAGCGCATTGCCCCAGTCATCACAATTGGGAAATCAACCGCTAACGTACTATCCAAAAAGAATGAGGTTTCTTCTAACGTATCTGTCCCATGGGTAATCACAACCCCATCAAAGGCTTGCTTGGCCGCCAAAATACGTTGTTGCAGTTGCAACATATGCACGGGCCCAATATGCTCACTAGGCAAATTGAAAATATTTTCAACCGTCAGGTCAACGTCTGGTAAGGCCAATTTAACGCCCGTTAAGGGATTTTCAACGCCTGTTTCAACACCACCATTTTCGCCTTCGTGCATTGAAATGGTCCCACCAGTATGGAGGACTAATATTTTTTTAACGGTCATGATGCACCTTCCTTATTCTTTCTGAAATTAACCAATGTATTTTGCCAAGCATGCATTTGCTCGATAAACGTCTTAGCACGTGGCTTTAATCCCACTTGCTTATCATAAATATGATCAATCACCCGCTGAAGCCCGCGTTTGGTAACGGGCGATAGATTGATTTGATTGATTTGCCGCAAATCAATCACACTAAATTGCCGCAAATAAAAAATAGTTTTCTGATCTAACATCAATCGATGTTCGTCTAAATCATAATGTTCTTCAGCTAAAATGCCATTATATTTTTCCGAATAATCAAAACGTCCGGTCACTTGGCCGCTGATTGGGTCGGCGCGCCAATTAGGCGCAACCCCAAGTGGCACGAGTAACTGAATTTCAAAGATATTGGCAATCACTTGCGGATCAAGGCCCGCTTCTAATTTCTGTAAAGCCAGTTCAAACTGATGATACCAACGCGTCAACGGTTCACCCTCTTCAAAACTCTGATCAATCAGACTGGCAATTAAAGCCGCATAAGCATTGGCTTCAATATCATCAATCAATCGTGGATATAAGTTAGCTTGCTGCGCATCATTGATATAACCAAGTCCGGTGTTGCGCTTTGGTAATGCTCCTTCAAACGATAAAATCGTGAACGGCTGCACAGCGGCACTCAACGTCGACTTTGGCTTTTTTGCACCACGTGCCAAAAAAGTTCGCAACCCATCCTTTTCGGTGAGCATACGAACTAATAAATCATGGTCTTTATATTGTCTGGTATATAGCACAATGCCATTAATTACTGCCATTTATCACATTACCAACTACATTAACTGGCAGGTCATCGTCAAGCTTAATAATCTTCTTTACGGTAACCTAGTGTTTGCAAAGCTTGTGGTCGGTCACGCCAGCGTGGTTCAACCTTAACCCATGTTTCCAAGAAAACTTTGTCGCCCATCAAACGTTCAATATCTTTACGGGCGCGCGTGCCGATTTCTTTAATCATCGCCCCTTGCTTACCAATAATAATATTCTTTTGCGTTGGGCGTTCGACAATAATTGACGCTTGAATATGAATTTTATCTTCACTTTCACGCGCGATCTTATCAATCACCACGGCCACTGAATGTGGAATCTCCTGACGTGTCAATTGTAAGACTTTTTCACGAATCAATTCGCCAATGACGAAGCGTTCTGGATGATCTGTTAGTTGATCAGAATCGAAGTATTGTGGCCCTTCTTCAAGGCTTTCAACAATGTTACCCAATAATTCTGGCACATTGTCCCCTTCAGTGGCAGAAATTGGGAAAACTTCCGCCCAAGTTGGGGCGTCTTCTTGATAACTTTGAATGACATCAAGGAGTTCATCTGACGTGACCAAATCAACTTTATTAATCAACAGATAGATTGGTGTGTCTTTTACTTCTTTAAGTCGGCTAATAATAAAATCATCACCGCGACCACGTGGCATTGAGGCATCCACCACAAACCAAATGGCATCTGCTTCATGCAATGCTGAGAAGGCTGACTTCACCATGAAGTCACCTAATGAATTTTGTGGCTTATGCACACCAGGTGTGTCAATGAAGACTACTTGTGCATTATCAGTGGTATAAATCCCTTGGATTTTATTCCGTGTTGTTTGTGCTTTATCTGACATGATGGCGATCTTTTCACCAACGATGCGATTAAGCAATGTTGACTTACCAACATTTGGTCGGCCAATAATGGCCACGAATCCTGATTTAAATGGTGTTTCTGTCATAATATTTTGCGACGCCTAGGTCGACTTTCTCCCCTATTGATAGTGATAGCTCGATTACCACTGGCAATCCAAGCACAGTAGGTACCTTATCGATACCACATATTAATGTTACCTTATTTAAAATTATGTAGCAAATCAGAAAAATTAGTCACAATGCCGAATTGACGCCAAACATAAGGCTGAAAAATCAGCAATAAAATGATAATTTCAACGCCGACTGCCACTAAGACTGCCCCCGCAGCGACATCCTTGGCCAGTTTTGCCAACGGATGATACTTTTTTTCCACGACGAGGTCCACAACGGCTTCAATAATCGTGTTCAAAAATTCACTGAAAATCACAATAAACACAGCTATTGTGACCCAAAGCCAGTCTGATCGATACAAGCCATAATGCAAGCCAGCAACTAAAATCAGAAAAGCTAACAAAATATGGATACGCATGTTGCGTTCGCGCACCAAGATCAACCAAATCCCGTTCAACGAGTTACGCATTGCTCGGAAAAAATTACGATTACGCGTTGTTTGCCGCTTTTCTGATGCTGGTTCACCGATTAATTTTGTCTGTTTATTATCTCTTGAGGCCATAATCATCCAAAATCTTCCGCTGCAAATCAAACATTTCCTTTTCTTCTGCATCGCCTAACATATGGTCATAGCCATTTAGATGCAAAAAGCCATGTACGACCAAGAAGCCAAGCTCACGTTCATAGCTGTGACCCAGGTACTCTGCTTGCGTAGCGATGACATCCACAGAGACAATGATATCCCCAATGTTTTTAGCAATGTCATCCACCGCAGCAATTTGTTCAAACACATCATCGCCTTCTTCGATGGCAAAACTAATGACATCAGTGGGTTTGTCCACGCCACGATATTCGCGATTATAACGTTGAATGTCATCATTATTGACAAACGTAATCGACATTTCTGTATCATCTGGTAAAACTAATGCTTGGCCAGCAAAATCAATCACCGACGTCACGAGGTCGTGGTGATAACGACTAATACCAGCTTGTGTTTGATCAATGATCGCTAGATCCATGTGAGGATGGCTCCTTTTCATTCGTGTGTTGTGCAGCTTCTGCGGCCTCGTAGGCATTAACAATCAATCCAACGACTGGATGTCGCACCACATCTGCGCTACTAAAGTTAATAAAGGCAATCCGATTCACTGATTGCAAAATCTTTTGCGCCGTAATCAAACCAGACTTAGCCCCACGTGGTAAATCGATTTGTGAGATATCACCGTTGACAATCATTTTTGAGCCAAAGCCCAAACGTGTCAAAAACATTTTCATCTGTTGATTAGTGGTGTTTTGTGCTTCATCCAAGATGATGAAGGCATCGTCTAATGTTCGGCCACGCATATAAGCCAGTGGCGCAATTTCGATGACCCCACGATCCATCAAGCGCTGCGTCTGTTCAGCCCCAATAATGGCATGCATCGCATCATAGATTGGTCGCAAATACGGATCAACCTTCTCTTTCAAATCACCTGGCAAAAAGCCTAGTGACTCACCCGCTTCAACGGCTGGTCGCGTAATAACAATACGCTCAACTTCTCCACGTTTCAGCGCAGAAATCGCCATCACGACGGCAAGATAGGTTTTTCCCGTACCGGCTGGTCCAATCCCAAAAGTCACATCATGCTTGCGAATGGCTTGAATATACTGCCGTTGTCCGAAGTTCTTCACACGAACGGCACGGCCTTTATTATCACGAATCAATGTTTCTGAATATAAATCACCAAAATATTCAAGTGTGCCACGTTGTGCCATCGTGACAGCACTCACGACATCCGCCGGTGAAACGGTAATTTGATGTTTAATCAGTTGCGTTAATTCATGTAAAACAGCTTGCGCAAGTGCCACCTGATCGGCTTCACCCGCAATCGTCATCTGGTCGCCGCGTGCATACAACGTGACATCTAATCCTTCCTCAATGAGACGGATAAGACTATCATTTACCCCAATTAATTTCGTCTGCTGCTCGGCATTCTCGAATTTAAAAATTTGCTGTATTTGTGCTGACAAATTGCAAATCCCCTTTTATATTGTTTCTTTTAATTTTAACACAAAAAACGGGCATTTGCCCGTTATTCCACCGTTAAATCATGCATAATATTGTCATAACCCTGCGCTTCTTCTTCAGGTGTTAGGCGTAATGGCGCGGCGATCACTGCAGTGATTTTTGCCAAAATATAGGTACCAATCGCCGCAAAGGCCACGGTGAACAAAATCGCCACCAACTGCTTCCAAACGAGTGACCAGTCACCGTTCACAGCACCAGCAATGCCGCCAATTGTCTTATCCGCAAACACCCCAGTCAAAATGGCCCCCACTGCACCCCCAATGCCATGAATCCCAAAGGCATCTAGCGTATCATCATAACCAAAACTATTCTTAACAAAAGTAATGCCGCCAAAGCCAATGACACCGGCTAACAAGCCCATCACAACCGCAGCCCAAGGTGCAACGAAACCTGCAGCTGGTGTAATGGCAACTAAACCAGCAACCCCACCACTTGTAATGCCCGACAAGGTAGCGCGGCCATGCATTTTATATTCGGCAAGTCCCCAAGTCAATACACCAGCAGCTGAAGCCAACCACGTGTTAACCAAGGCCAAAACAGCAATACCGTTGGCAGCTAATGCAGAACCTGAGTTAAAGCCGAACCAACCAACCCAAAGCAAGGCCCCACCAATTAGGACGTATGAAGGACGAACTGGTACGTGTTTGTCATTATGACGATGACCAATCATCAAAGCCAATACCAAGCCCGTCACACCACTTGAAATATGAACAACTGTCCCACCAGCAAAGTCAATCGCGCCTAGCTTAGCCAACAAACCAGCGCCCCACACCATGTGTGCCAATGGGGTATAAATAAAAATCAACCATAGCGTTATAAACACAATCATGGCTTTAATGCGGACACGGCCAATCACCGAACCGGTAATGATGGCAGCTGTGATAATTGGAAACATGCCCTGGAATAAGGCAAACGCACCATCTGGAATCGTTAAACTCTTGGTCGAATGGGTAAATGACACCCCTGATAAGAACAAGTGCTTAAAGTTCCCAATGATATCACCCGCGCCACCAAAGGCTAACGAGTAACCAACAGTGAACCAGACCATTGTCGCAATACCAATAATTAAAATTGGTACAAACATCGTGTGCAATAAATTGCGTCGTTCACCCAAGCCACCATAGAAAAGGGCTAAACCTGGCGTCATTAACCAAACCAATGCCGCTGAAATTAACACCCAAGCCAAATCACCTGTATTCATAAAACTGTACTCCTCTTTTAACGTTGCTCTAATCATATCAGCTAGACCAATTGATCGTTTTAATTGTGGTAGGTTTTATGACATTGCTAATTTTTAACCCAAAGCAAAAAAATAGCCGCTAGCGGCTATTTCACTTAAAGCAATTGATTTGATTAAACTGTTTGTACAGTAATCATGTTTGTTGTACCAGATTGTGACATTGGTACACCGGCTGCGATAACAATTGTGTCACCTGAGTTAGCCAAACCTTGTTCCTTAACAGCTGTCTTAGCCAATGCAATCATTTCATCGATTGTTGCAGGGGCTTCGTAAACAACTGGCAAGACACCGTAGTTCAAAGTCAAACCACGTTGTACACGTTCTGAATAAGTCACGGCCAAAATGTTAACTTCTGGACGGTACTTTGATACCATACGTGCTGTGTAACCTGAGTTTGTTGACACAACGATTGCCTTAGCGTTTACGCTGTGGGCAATACGTGATACAGCTGAAGCAACAGCTTCAGTTGAATCAGTTTCATCAAAGTGAAGATCTTGATGACGACCGTAGTAAGGCAATGATGATTCAGCCTTTTCATCGATAGCAGCCATTGTTGCAACGGCTTCAACTGGGTATTCACCGTTAGCTGATTCACCTGACAACATTGTGGCATCAGTACCATCGAAGACAGCGTTGGCAACGTCGGAAGCTTCGGCACGTGTTGGACGTGGGTTTTCTTCCATTGAGTCAAGCATTTGTGTCGCAGTGATAACTGGCAAACCAGCCAAGTTCATCTTGCGGATCATTTCCTTTTGTACCAAAGGCACGTTTTCGGCTGGAATTTCAACACCCATGTCACCACGTGGCACCATCAAACCATCAGAAACAGCAATAATAGCATCAAGGTTATCGATACCTTCTTGTGATTCGATCTTAGGCACGATTTGCACGTGTTCCATGTTCTTTTCCTTCAACAGCTCACGAATTTCGAGCACGTCTTCAGGCTTACGAACAAATGATGCGGCAATATAGTTGATACCGTGGTCCAAACCAAAGCGGATGTCATCAGCATCCTTTTCAGTGATACCAGGCAAGTTGATTGAAACACCAGGTGCGTTAACACCCTTACGTGATCCCAAGATACCATCATTGTCAACACGAACAACAAGTTCACGGTTGGCAACATCCTTTTCAAGAACAGTTGTGCCAAGCAAACCATCATCAAATAAGACTTGTCCACCCACTTGCACGTCATCAAACAAACCTGCGTAGGTTACGGCAATTTTTTCCTTTGTACCTTCAAGGTTTTCGTCCATTGAGATACGCAAAACGTCGCCTGTTTGGAATTCAATCTTACCATCGACTTGCTTTGTTGTACGGATTTCAGCACCCTTTGTGTCCAACAAGATACCGACTGTCTTACCTGTGATCTTTTCAGCTTCATGAACAGCATTCATGCGGCCCAAGTGTTCTTCGTGATCACCGTGTGAGAAGTTGAAGCGGAATACGTTGGCACCCGCTTGGATCAACTTGACGATTGTTTCGACATCAGATGATGACGGACCAAGTGTTGAGACGATTTTCGTCTTTTTCATGGTTAAATATGCTCCTTAGTTATCTTGGTTGTTGCTTGTGCAACACTACCCAAGCTCTATTTTATACATTCTTAGGTGTTTATACAAGCCATAATATTAATGACTTCGTCGAAAGACCACATTGTCATTTCCCAGCAATGGCGCCAGTTCACGCATGATAGCGGTTTCATCACTTAACCAAAATGCCGGTGCTAATTGTTGATTTTTTTGGTCATTTTGCCAATGAATCACGACGGGATTATTACCATGATACTTTTTCAAAACGGCAATAACGTCACGGCGATTTTCTTGCGTATCATGTGCGGTATCAAACTGCAAAAACCACGTCCCTTTTTGTTGTGATTGGGTTAAATCCGGAGCCAAACTCAAGTGATCGGCCACCACTGAAATTTTCCCATTATAGTGATCCACACGGCCCGTGAATTGGATGATGGCGCCAACCTTTAGGTCAGCTTTCACTTTGTCATAAAGTTGATGGAAAACGGTCACACTAGTTGTGCCCGTCGCATCTGATACTGTGACAAAAGCCATTTCTTCACCCTTTTTGGTACGGGTTGTGCGCACTTGGTCAATGAGGGCAATAACGGTCACCGGTTGCTTTTTATCAGTCTTTTCAGTCAAATCAGCAATCTCTTGGTAATTGTGATCAGCAATTAAGCTGGCATACCCATCCAGTGGATAGCCCGATAAATTCACCCCAATCGCCTCTTTTTCATAGGCTAACTTCTCCGTCAAATCCCAATCCGGCACTTTCTTAATTTTGGTTTCGTTTAAAATTAAGTCGCCAAAGCTAGCCGCTTCAATCAAATCATCTAAAGCGGTAACAAGTTCCATCCGATTGTAGCCGAATGTATCTAAAGCTCCCGCATAAACTAGCTGACGCAGCGTGTCCCGTTTTCTAAACTTTTCTGGTAGACGCCGCACAAAGGATTGAATTGATTGGAACGGGCCATTAGCTGTCCGTTCAGCCAAGACAGCAGCCACAAAATCAGTTCGCAAACCTCGGATATTATTAAGTCCCATTTGCAAGACGCCTTGATTAACTGTCCAAAAACGTTGTGACTGATTGATGTGCGGTGCTGCTACTTGCAATTGACGCGCCTTAGCTTCCGCAACATACAGCCGCACCTTTTCCGGTGACCCTAAATTGGCATTTAACACAGCAGTAAAAAATGCCGCTGGATAATGGGCTTTCATATAAGCCAATTGGAAAGACAACTTACTATACGCCACCGCATGCGAGCGATTAAAGCCATAGTTTGCAAATTCATCAATATAAGCAAAAATTTGGGCCGCTTCTTGGCGATCATGTCCCAAGGCTACTGCCCCATTAATAAACTTTTCTTGCATCGCCGCCATTTGCGTCAGCTTCTTTTTTGACATGGCACTACGCAACACGTCCGCTTCCCCAAGCGTCAAACCAGCATAAGCTTCAGCAACCAACATGACTTGCTCTTGATACACAATAATGCCAAATGTTGGCGCTAGAATAGTTTTCAAGCTGGCGTCAGGCACCGTCACGGGTTCAAGACCATGCCGCCGTTTGATAAAGCTTTCAATGTTACGGCTGGGCCCTGGCCGGTAAAGCGAATTAACCGCCACAATATGTTCAAAGGTGGCCGGTTGCAATTGCCGCAAGACATGTTTAATGCCTGCCGATTCAAATTGAAAGATCCCATTGGTATCGCCTTTAACATACAAAGCAAGTGTTGCCGCATCATCCAATGGCACACGGCTAATATCAAAGTGCTCTGGCAATTGCTGCCGTGCTTCATATAAAGTTTGTGCCAAAATGGATAAGTTTGATAACCCTAGGACATCAATTTTTAGCAGTCCTAACGCCTCAACCGTATCCTTTTCAAACTGCGTCAATAAGCGCTCGTCAGTCCCTGACTGCACCGGCAATGTGTGCACCAGTGTATCGGCACTTAACACGACACCCGCTGCGTGCGTCGAATAGTTTCGTGGCAACCCTTCGATTTGTTGGGCAACCTTTAGCAGTAATTGCCCGTCATCAAGTTCTGACAAGACCTTTTGGAGCCCATCACCTGCTTGGAGCGCATCTTGAATTGAGACTTTTCGCCCTTGTTTACCTGTTGGCACGGCATTACTAATCCGGCTCATCATTTGCTGCGAGACACCAAACACGCGCGCCGTATCGCGCAGTGCTTGCTTAGCGGCTAACGTGCCAAACGTTAAAATCTGAGCAAAATTACGCTGGCCATACTTGTCATGTAGATATTTCAAAACAACGTCTCGTTTATTATCCGGCCAGTCAATATCAATATCTGGCATTTGGACACGTTCCGCATTCAAAAAACGTTCAAAGAGTAAGCCAAACTGCAGTGGATCCACATCCGTGATGCGCAATGCATACGCTACCAATGACCCAGCAGCTGATCCACGCCCTGCCCCGAGTTGGATATGGTTTTGATAAGCAAAATTCACAATATCCCAAACAATTAAGAAATAATCATTAAAGCCCAACTGATCAATCACTGCCAGCTCATGTGCTAAACGCGCTTGATAACGGGACTGATCGACATGCAAGCCTTGTAATCGCGCTGCCAAACCTTTCTCGGCCAACGTTTTTAAATACGTGCCGGCATCCGGCATACCAGCTGGCAACTGAAACGCCGGTAAAGCAGCTGTCTGACTAAAAGTCAACGTGACTTGACTTCTGGCTACCAAGGCTTCATTGGCCAAAAAGGCCGCCTTTAACAAATCACTCGTCTGATAGGCGGCCTTGACCTGGTTGTAATCTTGTAAAATTTGGGTGCCTGATTGCTGGGCCAACGCTTTAATGCCCTCTAATTTGACATTGGCATCAATTGACTTTAACACCTGGGTCGTGAACGCATCATCTGCATTCAGATACGCAACGTCATCTAGTGCAATCAATTGTGCTTGGGTTGCCGCTTGGAACTCAGCAAGACGGGTTTGGATTTGTGGCGCCATCTGGGGGTTAATCCCCAAATATAAATGTGCTGGCGCAATATAAGTCGTAAGGGTTTGCCAATATTGCGCCACATCATCGTATGCCGACGCAATGAACTGTGATAATTCACTATCGCCTGGCAAAATCACGTTAATTCCTTCTAAATGCTCTGACAATGCCGCCAACGTTAAATCAGGCGTTTTGGCCGTCATTTTCGCTGACGATAACCACATTAAGTTTTGATAACCGACTTGCGTTTCTGCGATTAAAATCATGGGAAACGTTGTCGCCGTGTTCACTAATCCATTAACTTCCAAAGTTACGCCAAATAACGGCTTAAGATTATTTTCCAAAGCCGTTCGGTAAAACTCGACTGCCCCATACATCACATTGAGATCGGTTAAGGCAATCGCCTCATAGTGCCGTGCTTTCGCTGTTGCAACAATTTGAGGAATCGTGTTAGGATTTTTTAGTAAGCTATAGGCGCTTAAAATTTGTAACGGTGCGTACATTAGCCCTCCGCATAATTTCGCTTCATGATACGAAACTTTGTTCCCTTTAATTATACACGAAAATCGTGAAAAAAGGTTGCGCTTTTCAGGAATAAGCGTATGATAGTTCTGTAAAGAGGTGAAAAGTATGAAATTCATTACTGTTGCTTTTTGGTCTGCTGTATTTGGCGAAATTTTGGGTTACATTGTGTCTCAATTAACTGGTGGTACTTATTCATTTGTTGGTGCTGCCGTTTTGGCCATTATTGTTGGCGAAATTGCGATCATTGCAATCCCTGCAATTTCAGGCTCAGCCGCATCAAAAGCTATCATTCATAAAAAATAAAAAATCGCGCAAATTATTGCGCGATTTTTTTATTTGGCTTGCCAAGCTGCTCTTAATTCACTTATTGTGAGTTGTCCTGGTGCACTTACAGGTTGGCCATCTAAGACCGCAAAGGTCATTTCTGAGCCATATTGATACCCTTCAATCCGTGACCGCTGTCCCAATAGCCCCATGCTAATGGTGATGAGCGGCTGCGCAATTTGTGCGGCTTGTGTGGCTAGCAATAACCGCTCAACATCCGCTTCATCATGTGGTGTCACCGCAAGTTTCACAATATCAGCACCCGTTGCCGCCAAATCAGCTAAATAAACCGGCACATCTGGTGTCTCATTTAAGTCATGATACGACATGATAACGGGCACACCAACTGCACGCGCGGCCGCCATGATTTTATCACGGAATTCGGCAGCTAACGTATATTCCACATCAACAGCGGCAAAATGATAACCCGATTTTAACGCATTGACCATGAACAACGTATATTCAAGTGGTGACATTTCGCCCCGACCACCTTGTGCTTGCGTGCGATACGTCAAAATAATGGGAAAGTCGCCAATCGTCTCAAACACTGACCCCGTCAGTTCTTTAATGATTTGTTGGTTCATAATCGGCCAATTCGCCTTAAATTCCTGCTGGGCTTGGTCGATTTCTGCTAACATTTTAGCTTCCGTCATCGCGGAAACATCTTTTTGCGCTAACGCTGCTTGCGCCCCTGCTTTCACCTGTTGCCACATCACCGCTTCACTAAAATCATCCGCAATATAGTCGGCACGCCATTCCACTACGTCTGGCTTTTGGGCTTGGAGTTGCTGGGCAAACGGTGTCAATTTATCAGTTGGTCCAAGCATTAATGGCACAGCGATAACTGGCTTACCAGTTGGGCTTTCAGGAAGGTGTAATTGTTCTCGTAATGTCATTTGATTTGATAGACAACCCAGACCATTTGTGGACTTAATCGTTGTCGCACCTGGTACTTTGGGTCTTCACTTTCTGGTAATTTTAAGAATTGTGCTTCTGATATAATTGTAAACCGATTTTGGTCATTTATAAAGGCTGACATGGCGACAGGCTTACTGGGGGCAAAAATCACCGAGGGTCCCCAGGCATTATCTAAGCTATTAGCGCGTAAATATTGGGCCAATAACCCCTCAGTTGCGGCATGGATGACAGCCACATTGCGTGCATAAGCGGTATTTTCAACCACAACAAGCGTCATCAAAGGCCGAGCAAACGTGGCCACAATGGTTGCCTTTTCCCAAGCCAAATAGTTAAAATTTGCCCAATCCAACGCTGGCAATTGATGCGATTTAAACGCTGCTGGCACGAGAATTTGATCGCCGGCATAATCGTCTAAATGTGTTAAAATACTTTCAAAATCTTGATGTAAAACCAACGTCTGGTCGGTAATGTAATCTTTTGCTGCCTGTTCTGAGTCGGTTCCGACAGGCCCTAACGTGTGTAGTTTCATCGCTTTAACTGCTTATTTTCTTTATTAATCGCTGAATTTGTCAGGATGGTCATAATTTGATCAATCATGTCATCTGAGATATCAGCCGATTGCGCAAAATCATATTTCAATAAATCACGCATCTGTTGCATGCGCGCTGTTTGTACGGTAGCCATGCCAAATTTTTCCTTGTACTCGGCTACGGCCCCAACAATTTGCATCCGTTTTTCAATCATTTGAAAAATTTGACGGTCAAGCGCATCAATTTCCGAGCGTAATTGTAACAAATCTAATTCATCTTCCGGCGTACTAAATAACGCGATAATTTCTGCTGCCAATCGTTCAGGCGTTTTACCAACCGTTTCCACTGTGACATGTGCCACACTACGATATAACGGATCCCGTAATTGCCATAACTGAAAAAATGCTGCGGTTGATTTTTCTTGCAACAACGGCCGTTGGCCTTCGTTCAGCAAACGACTAATCGTACTTTCCAAGTTCCCATGCAGATAAATAATTGTGGCCGATGAGGCTTGCAATATCGCCCGATTCTCCGGCCGCTCAATCACCCCACCACCGGTCGCCACGACACCTTTAAACGTCTGCAAATCTGCTAAAACTTGGGTCTCCAGCGCACGAAAACCCGCCTCGCCTTGACTGGCAAAAATTTCTGGAATCGTTTGGCCAGCGCGGCGTTCAATTTCTGAATCACAATCGATAAAATTGGCTTGGTGTTGGCGGGCAATTTCCTGACCAATCGTCGTTTTGCCGGCGCCCATAAATCCAACCAATAGCAATGTTTCTGGTGCTGTCAACATGATTGTCGCTACCTCATAAATGTTGTCGTGCCTTTTGCGCAGATTGAATCAATCGTAACAATTGGTCAGTGTCTTGTGCGGCCAATGCCTGATTAAATGCAGTCAGTTCCGCCATCAGTTGTTGCGTACTGGCAAGTACCGCTGCTTGATTACTCATTAAAACGTCCGTCCAAAGTTTGGGGTCACTGGCTGCAATGCGCGTGGTATCTTTAAAGCCACCGGCTACATATTGCCCAAAATCGGCCACATCCCCAAGTTGCTTAACCGCTGCATTCATCAACGCAAACGCCGCAATATGTGGCACATCACTAATCATCGCCATCAAGTGGTCATGGGTGGTTGTGTCAATCGTTTTAAAGTTCGCCTGTAAGGGCGCCAACAACGCTTGCAATGTCGATAAAGCAGCCTGCCCTTTTTGATTCGGGATGAGGAAATAGGGTGCTTGCTGGTATAACTGTGGGTTGGCGGCAGTCACCCCACTTAAATGCGTCCCTGCCATCGCATGTCCACCAATGAAGGCCACATGAGCGAGTTGCGTGGCTGCTACAGCCATAATGTCTCGTTTTGTCGAGCCAGTATCTGTGATGATGACATCCGATTTCAAAGGCAGCGACGCGAGTGTCTGTAA
>ERZ507021.280-NODE-280-length-20656-cov-6.05398_pt1 | contig 20656 bp, 18 predicted proteins | sample MGYA00512877_ERZ507021 | MGnify/ENA metagenome assembly ERZ507021 | reverse complement strand
GGGAATCACCTGAATGGGTGATTTTTTGGGGCTGTGTGTTTTGCCAGATGCGACGTTGATGGGAGATGCCCACTTAATCAAGCTGAACAAAACATACACAAAAAATATAGATCTCCGTCACATTTTTGCGTTATACAGGAAGCTCGCCACTGTGAAGGAGGTACTGCTATGACGTCACTCTCTCGTCCGCGCGTGGAGTTTATCTCCACCATTTTGCAGACCGTTCTCAATCTTGGCCTGTTGTGTCTCGGCCTGATTTTGGTTGTCTTCCTCGGCAAAGAAACGGTGCATCTGGCTGATGTGCTGTTCGCGCCAGAACAAACCAGTAAATATGAGCTGGTGGAAGGGCTGGTGGTTTACTTTCTCTATTTCGAATTTATCGCGCTGATTGTGAAGTACTTTCAGTCCGGTTTTCACTTTCCCTTGCGTTACTTTGTCTATATCGGGATCACCGCCATTGTGCGCTTGATCATCGTCGATCATAAATCACCACTGGATGTGTTGATCTACTCGGCTGCGATCCTGCTACTGGTGATCACCTTATGGCTGTGTAATTCGAAACGGCTGAAGCGGGAGTAAAAAAAGGCGCTCCATAGAGCGCCGAATAACAGTCACAAGTTGGGATAACGTAAGTTGAGGGTGCAGCGGCATAACATTGGCAGAACAACATCTTTAACCTTTCACACCACCTGCCGTCAGTCCGTTGACCAGCCAGCGTTGAGCCAGCAAGAAGACGATGGTGATCGGTAATGCAGACATCACGGCAGCGGCGGCAAAGTCACCCCACAGGTAGTTTTGCGGGTTGAGGTATTGCTGCATTCCCACGGCCAGGGTGTAGCTGTTTACGTCACGCAGTAACAACGACGCGACCGGAACTTCAGTAATGGCAGCGATAAACGACAGGATGAACACCACCGCCAGAATCGGCACTGACAGCGGCAACAGGACAAGGCGGAAGGCCTGCCACGGTGTTGCACCATCCAGCGCCGCCGCTTCTTCCAGCGAACTGTCGATGGTTTCGAAATAGCCTTTGATGGTCCAGACATGCAGCGCAATCCCCCCCAGGTACGCGAAGATTACGCCGCCGTGAGTATTCAGGCCGATGAATGGAATGTACTCACCCAAACGATCAAATAACGCATACAACGCTACCAGTGAAAGCACCGCCGGGAACATCTGGAAAATCAGCATGCCTTTCAGCAGTGTCGCTTTGCCAGGAAAGCGCATACGAGCGAAAGCGTAGGCGCAGGTGGTGGAGAGCGCAACAATGCCAATCGCGGAAATTCCGGCGACCTTTACTGAGTTCCACAGCCACAGCAGTACCGGGAACGGCGGTGGCGTAATGCGCCCATCAGCCTGTTCAACGCTAAAACCTAACGCCAGTTTCCAGTGATCCCAGGAGATTTGTTCCGGGATCAGGCTACCAGTCGCGAAGTTCCCCTGACGCAGAGAGATAGCGACGACCATCAGCAGCGGGAACATAATTGCCGCAATAAAAAGTAGCAGTAGCAGGTGAGTAATAAACAAACGTGCTTTTTGCGATTTCGGTTGGACCATTGCCATTTTTGTTATCTCCCTTAATCAAACTTCATTCGCGTGGCTTTCAGGTTGACGATCGCCAGCGCACCCACCAGCAGGAAGATCAGCGTGGCAATTGCCGCCGCCAGACCGAAGTCCTGACCACCGCCGCCTTCAAAGGCGATGCGGTAGGTGTAGTTAACGAGCAGGTCGGTATAACCGGCTGGCGTGGTAGTGCCAAGACGATCCGGGCCGCCGTTAGTTAACAGTTGAATTAGCACGAAGTTGTTAAAGTTAAAGGCGAAGCTGGCGATCATTAGCGGTGTGAGCGGCTTAATCAGCAGCGGCAGCGTAATTTTAAAGAAGTTCTGGAATGGACCTGCGCCATCCATTGCTGAGGCTTCATACAGATCGTCCGGAATCGCTTTCAACAAGCCCATGCAGAGGATCATCATGTACGGATAACCCAGCCAGGTGTTGACGATAATCAGCATCGTGCGGGCAGTGGTCGGATCGCTAAACCAGGCAGGCTTCACGCCAAATAGCGCGCTCAACATCATGTTGATTTCACCGAAGCTCTGGTTAAACAACCCTTTGAAAATCAAGATTGAAATAAACGATGGCACCGCGTAGGGCAGAATCAGCAGGACACGATAGACCGCTTTGCCGCGCAACGCTTCCCACTGCACCAGACACGCCAGAACCATGCCGACCGCCACTGTTAAAAAGACGGTGATTAGCGAGAACACCACGGTCCAGACGAAAATGGCGAGGAACGGTTTCTGAATGCCTTCGTCGGTGAAGACGCGGGTAAAGTTTTTCCAGCCGGTGGTCACGGTGTAACCGGGGCTTAACTTTTCATCGCCCCAGTTGCCGTCGGCGGTAATGGACTGGTAAAAACCAATTTGGTTATTCGGCCGATATTTCACACCGCTCTGGTTATTCGTCAGCGTGCCGTCACCGTCGAGTGTGTAGAGCGGCTGCGTGCCAGAAAACTGGCGCAGGGAGCTCATCATCACTTTGTTGCCATCCGGCAGAATGGCGGTAATGTCACTCAGCGCCTGACGATTCTGGGTAATCACACGCAGATTCGCGCGCTCGCCTTCAGGCTGGGCGGCTGTTTCTTTTAGTTGCAGTTTTTGCTCGCCGCCAAATTTAAACGCGTCGGAGAGGTAATTTTTGCCAGTTTCGCCGTCGCTGAGCGCCAGTTGCCACTCATCGCCCGCCGGGTAAAGACCAAAGTTATAGGTTTTGCCTGCTTGCCAGGAGCGATCTAACAACACTTCCTGCGCACGTTCAAAAGTCAGCTGGTTAGTGCTGCTGTAGTTGGTGAAGGCAATGGCGATGGTGCAGACCAGAGGGAAGAGGACGAATAATCCCATTCCAGCCATTCCCGGGTAAACATAGCGCCAGGCGTAGGCTTTACGATTGGCGAAAATATACAGCCCCGCTGAACTCAATATCAGCGTGGTAATGGCGAACAGGTATTCCCCTTGTGCGTACATTAAAACAACAAGGTAACCCACCAGCAGGCCGAGCAGACCTAGCACTGACCATTTCAGCGCGTCGCTTTGCCACCAATGTTTCTTTTTAATGACATCCATGGGGTTCTTCCTCATTCCAGGACAGATAAAGCATTTACGCCTTATCCGACAACAACTGCCTGATGCGACGCTGACGCGTCTTATCAGGCCTACATACGTTTCGGTTTTGTAGGCCGGATAAGGCGTTTACGCCGCATCCGGCATTTCACTGCATTACTTGGTGATACGAGTCTGTGCATCTTTCAGCGCTGCATCCACAGTCTGACGACCGCTGGCGGCGTTGATCACGGCAGTACGCACGGCATACCAGAAAGCGGACATCTGCGGGATATTCGGCATAATTTCACCTTTCTGAGCGTTATCCATGGTGGCGGCAATACGAGGATCTTTCGCAAGTTCATCCTGATAGGACTTCAGCGCTACTGCACCCAGCGGTTTATCTTTATTAACCGCTTCCAGGCCTTCGTCAGTCAGCAGATAGTTTTCGAGGAACTCTTTCGCCAGCTCTTTGTTCGGACTGGCGGCGTTAATACCCGCGCTCAGTACGCCCACGAACGGTTTGGATGGCTGGCCCTTAAAGGTCGGCAGTACCGTTACACCATAATTCACTTTGCTGGTGTCGATGTTGGACCATGCCCACGGGCCGTTGATGGTCATCGCTGTTTCGCCTTTATTAAAGGCGGCTTCTGCGATGGAGTAATCGGTGTCCGCATTCATGTGTTTGTTTTTAATCAGGTCAACCAGGAAGGTCAGACCCGCTTTCGCGCCAGCGTTATCCACGCCCACGTCTTTAATGTCGTACTTGCCGTTTTCGTACTTGAACGCATAACCCCCGTCAGCAGCAATCAGCGGCCAGGTGAAGTACGGTTCTTGCAGGTTGAACATTAGCGCGCTCTTACCTTTCGCTTTCAGTTCTTTATCCAGCGCTGGGATCTCTTCCCATGTTTTTGGCGGGTTCGGCAGCAGATCTTTGTTATAAATCAGCGATAACGCTTCGACAGAAATTGGGTAAGCAATCAGCTTGCCGTTGTAACGTACGGCATCCCAGGTAAACGGATACAGCTTGTCCTGGAACGCTTTGTCTGGGGTGATTTCAGCCAACAGGCCAGATTGAGCATAGCCGCCAAAGCGGTCGTGCGCCCAGAAGATAATGTCAGGGCCATCGCCAGTTGCCGCAACCTGAGGGAATTTCTCTTCCAGTTTATCCGGATGCTCAACGGTGACTTTAATTCCTGTATCTTTCTCGAATTTCTTACCGACTTCAGCGAGGCCGTTGTAGCCTTTGTCGCCGTTAATCCAGATTACCAGTTTACCTTCTTCGATTTTGGCGAGAGCCGAGGCGGAAAACATCATCGTCGTTAATGCGGATAATGCGAGGATGCGTGCACCTGTTTTTATTTTCATAATCTATGGTCCTTGTTGGTGAAGTGCTCGTGAAAACACCTAAACGGACTCTAGTTTCTTTATACGGCAACCTCTTTCCATCCTCCTTGCCCCTACGCCCCTCCGTTGCTTTGTGTGATCTCTGTTACAGAATTGGCGGTAATGTGGAGATGCGCACATAAAATCGCCACGATTTTTGCAAGCAACTTCACGAAATTCCTTACATGGTCTCGGGTTAGTTCACAGAAGCCGCGTTCTCATCCTCCCGCCTCCTCCCCCATAAAAAAGCCAGGGGGTGGAGGATTTAAGCCATCTTCTGATGACGCATAGTCAGCCCATCATGAATGTTGCTGTCGATGACAGGTTGTAACAAAGGGAGAAGGGCATGGCGAGCGTACAGCTGCAAAATGTAACGAAAGCCTGGGGCGAGGTCGTGGTATCGAAAGATATCAATCTCGATATCCATGAAGGTGAATTCGTGGTGTTTGTCGGACCGTCTGGCTGCGGTAAATCGACTTTACTGCGCATGATTGCCGGGCTTGAGACGATCACCAGCGGCGACCTGTTCATCGGTGAGAAACGGATGAATGACACACCGCCAGCAGAACGCGGCGTTGGTATGGTGTTCCAGTCTTACGCGCTCTATCCCCACCTGTCAGTAGCAGAAAACATGTCATTTGGCCTGAAACTGGCAGGCGCAAAAAAAGAGGTGATTAACCAACGCGTCAACCAGGTGGCGGAAGTGCTGCAACTGGCGCATTTGCTGGATCGCAAACCGAAAGCGCTCTCTGGTGGTCAGCGTCAGCGTGTGGCGATTGGCCGTACGCTGGTGGCCGAGCCAAGTGTATTTTTGCTCGATGAACCGCTCTCCAATCTCGATGCTGCACTGCGTGTGCAAATGCGTATCGAAATCTCCCGTCTGCATAAACGCCTGGGCCGCACAATGATTTACGTCACCCACGATCAGGTCGAAGCGATGACGCTGGCCGACAAAATCGTGGTGCTGGACGCCGGTCGCGTGGCGCAGGTTGGGAAACCGCTGGAGCTGTACCACTATCCGGCAGACCGCTTTGTCGCCGGATTCATCGGTTCGCCAAAGATGAACTTCCTGCCGGTAAAAGTGACCGCCACCGCAATCGATCAAGTGCAGGTGGAACTGCCGATGCCGAATCGTCAGCAAGTCTGGCTGCCGGTTGAAAGCCGTGATGTCCAGGTTGGAGCCAATATGTCGCTGGGTATTCGCCCGGAACATCTACTGCCGAGTGATATCGCTGACGTCATCCTTGAGGGTGAAGTTCAGGTCGTCGAGCAGCTCGGCAACGAAACTCAAATCCATATCCAGATCCCTTCCATTCGTCAAAACCTGGTGTACCGCCAGAACGACGTGGTGTTGGTAGAAGAAGGTGCCACATTCGCTATCGGCCTGCCGCCAGAGCGTTGCCATCTGTTCCGTGAGGATGGCACTGCATGTCGTCGACTGCATAAGGAGCCGGGCGTTTAAGCACCCCACAAAACACACAAAGCCTGTCACAGGTGATGTGAAAAAAGAAAAGCAATGACTCAGGAGATAGAATGATGATTACTCTGCGCAAACTTCCTCTGGCGGTTGCCGTCGCAGCGGGCGTAATGTCTGCTCAGGCAATGGCTGTTGATTTCCACGGCTATGCACGTTCCGGTATTGGCTGGACAGGTAGCGGCGGCGAACAACAGTGTTTCCAGACTACCGGTGCTCAAAGTAAATACCGTCTTGGCAACGAATGTGAAACTTATGCTGAATTAAAATTGGGTCAGGAAGTGTGGAAAGAGGGCGATAAGAGCTTCTATTTCGACACTAACGTGGCCTATTCCGTCGCACAACAAAATGACTGGGAAGCTACCGATCCAGCCTTCCGTGAAGCAAACGTGCAGGGTAAAAACCTGATTGAATGGCTGCCAGGCTCCACCATCTGGGCAGGTAAGCGTTTCTACCAACGTCATGACGTTCATATGATCGACTTCTACTACTGGGATATTTCTGGTCCTGGTGCCGGTCTGGAAAACATCGATGTTGGGTTTGGTAAACTCTCTCTGGCAGCAACCCGTTCCTCTGAAGCTGGTGGTTCTTCCTCTTTCGCCAGCAATAATATTTATGACTATACCAACGAAACCGCGAACGATGTATTCGACGTACGTTTAGCGCAGATGGAAATCAACCCGGGCGGCACGTTAGAGCTGGGCGTCGACTACGGTCGTGCCAATCTGCGTGATAACTATCGTCTGGTTGATGGTGCATCGAAAGATGGCTGGTTATTCACTGCAGAACATACTCAGAGTGTCCTGAAGGGCTTTAACAAGTTTGTTGTTCAGTACGCTACTGACTCGATGACCTCACAGGGTAAAGGTCTGTCGCAGGGTTCTGGCGTTGCGTTTGATAACGAAAAATTTGCCTACAATATCAATAACAACGGTCACATGCTTCGTATCCTCGACCATGGTGCGATCTCCATGGGCGACAACTGGGACATGATGTACGTGGGTATGTACCAGGATATCAACTGGGATAACGACAACGGCACCAAATGGTGGACCGTCGGTATTCGCCCGATGTATAAGTGGACGCCAATCATGAGCACCGTGATGGAAATCGGCTACGACAACGTCGAATCCCAGCGCACTGGTGACAAGAACAATCAGTACAAAATTACCCTCGCACAACAATGGCAAGCTGGCGACAGCATCTGGTCACGCCCGGCTATTCGTGTCTTCGCAACCTACGCCAAGTGGGATGAGAAATGGGGTTATGACTACAACGGTAGCTCTTCAACCAACCCATACTACGGCAAAGCTGTTCCAGCTGATTTCAACGGCGGCAGCTTCGGACGTGGTGACAGCGACGAGTGGACCTTCGGTGCTCAGATGGAAATCTGGTGGTAATAGCAAAACCTGGGCCGGATAAGGCGTTCGCGCCGCTTCCGGCAATCAGCGCCTGATGTGACGCTTGCGCGTCTTATCAGGCCTACAACGGCTGTCAAATGTAGGCCGGATAAGGCGTTTACGCCGCATCCGGCATAAAAACAGGTTGTCATTATCTGAAAGGGGCGAAAGCCCCTCTGATTATCGGGTTTGGCGCGCTATTGCCTGGCTACCGCTGAACTCCAGATTTTGAGGTGAAAACAATGAAAATGAATAAAAGTCTCATCGCCCTCTGTTTATCAGCAGGGTTGCTGGCAAGCGCGCCTGGAATCAGCCTTGCCGATGTTAACTACGTACCGCAAAACACCAGCGACGCGCCAGCCATTCCATCTGTCGCGCTGCAACAACTCACCTGGACACCGGTCGATCAATCTAAAACCCAGACCACCCAACTGGCGACCGGCGGCCAACAACTGAAAGTCCCCGGCATCAGTGGTCCGGTTGCTGCGTACAGCGTCCCGGCAAACATTGGCGAACTGACACTGACGCTGACCAGCGAAGTGAACAAACAAACCAGCGTATTTGCGCCCAACGTGCTGATTCTTGATCAGAACATGACCCCATCAGCCTTTTTCCCCAGCAGTTATTTCACCTACCAGGAACCTGGCGTGATGAGCGCAGACCGTCTGGAAGGCGTTATGCGCCTGACACCGGCGTTGGGGCAGCAGAAACTTTATGTACTGGTCTTTACCACGGAAAAAGATCTCCAGCAGACGACCCAACTGCTCGACCCGGCAAAAGCCTATGCCAAAGGCGTCGGTAACTCGATCCCGGATATTCCTGACCCGGTTGCTCGTCATACCACCGATGGCTTACTGAAACTGAAAGTGAAAACGAACTCCAGTTCCAGCGTGTTGGTGGGGCCTCTATTTGGTTCTTCCGCTCCAGCTCCGGTTACGGTAGGTAACACGGCGGCACCAGCTGTGGCTGCACCCGCTCCGGCACCGGTGAAGAAAAGCGAGCCGATGCTCAACGACACGGAAAGTTATTTTAATACCGCGATCAAAAACGCTGTCGCGAAAGGTGATGTTGATAAGGCGTTAAAACTGCTTGATGAAGCTGAACGCCTGGGGTCGACATCTGCCCGTTCCACCTTTATCAGCAGTGTAAAAGGCAAGGGGTAATTACGCCCCACAGTGCTGATTTTGCAACAACTGGTGCGTCTCCTGGCGCACCTTTTTTTATGCTTATTTCCTGGGATATGAGCGATTTTTTATAGTACTTCGCTTCTTCTTCACTAAGAATGTGCATTATCTCAATGCCATATCAGAGATTCTTTTCCTATCCCCGGTAGTGTCTGGACGCTCAGGCTACTTTTCCAGGTTATTTTATTTCTGTAATACAGAGGTTTTATGATAGGTCATATCACAAATTCTGGCGGCAATAACTCTTTGATGAAACATGATGTGGTGCAAGGAAATAATAAATTAGATCTTGATTTACTACGTAATTTCAATGGGGTACCAGGGTTAAATCGAGAAAATTTTATTTATATCAGCAATATATTTTTAAATATAAAACAACGGAACGAAAAAAATCATTCAATAAATATGTTTCGTGAAGTCTCAATCAGTAATGATATTATAAGCGTAAAATTTTATAGAAATGAAGAAATAGAATGTGCTTGTGATTTTCTGATGGATAAAGATGCGCAGGGGTATATCGACCTGTCTGATTTGGATTTAACAAGTTGCCATTTTAAAGGTGACGTTATTTCGGAGGTGTCTTTTTTATCGTCAAATCTACAACATGCAACTTTCGAATGTAAAGAAATTGAGAATTGCAATTTTACTAAGGCAACAGTTAATAATGTCATATTTAAATGTCGACGTTTACACAATGTGATTTTTCTCAAAACGAGTGGCGAATGTGTTGATTTTAGCCAAAATATTCTTGATACAGTTGACTTCTCGCAGAGTCAACTTGGTCATAGTAATTTTCGCGAATGTCAGATTAAAAATTCAAACTTCGATAATTGTTATCTTTATGCTTCGCACTTCACCAGAGCAGAATTTCTTTCTACCAAAGAAATATCATTTATTAAATCGAATCTGACAGCTGTTATGTTTGATCATGTGCGAATGTCGACAGGGAATTTTAAAGACTGCATTACAGAGAAATTGACATTAACGATTGATTACTCAGATATATTTGGTAATGAAGATCTTGATGGTTATATCAATGCCATTATCCAAATGATTAATACGTTGCCTGATAATGCAGTGAAATTAAAATCCGTTCTGGCAGTCAAACTGGTGATACAATTAAAAATTCTTAATATTGTTAATAAAAACTTTATTGAGAATATGAAAAACACATTTAGTCATTATCCTTATGTGAGCAATCCAATTATACGTAGCTATTTATATCATGATGAAGATGATAAGTTCGATATTTTTATGCGTCAACATCGTTTTAGTAAGGTGAAATTTGATGTCACACAGATGAATACTTTCATTAATAGATTTCGTGTGAATAAATGGTTGATTGATCAAAATAATAATTTTTTTATCCAACTTATCGATCAGGCTCTACGATCATTGGATGAGATTATCAGAGAAAATGCCTGGTATCTTTATAAAGAGTGGATACGCAGTGATAATATATCACCTATATTTAAAGAAGTTGACGATTATTTAAGAACATTTAACGCCAAGCAATTAACACGAAACGATAATATCTTTATCCTGTTCTCCTCTGTCGATGATGGGCCAGTTATGGTGGTAAGCTCCCAGCGCTTACATGATATGTTGAATCCTACAAAAGATACCCATTGGAATTCCCCCTACATCTTTAAATCCAGACATGAAATGCTGCCTGTTAATATTACTCCGGAAACACTTTTCGGCTCCACATCTCATGATGAACATGCGCTTTTCCCAATTTTTACTGCAAGTTGGCGAGCTATCCATAAAAAGAATAAAGGTGTGTAAGTAAAGGAAAACATCACCATTCCTGGCATCCCGGGCGGTGATGCCCCTATGGTTGCTCTTGCCAGCACGGGCATCGGCAAAGCGTAAGGTTCAACAGCGTTTTATCACTTCATGCGATTGTTGCGTTTTTGTTGCGCATTAGATCACTTAATTTGCTATACATCTCCCGTAAACACTTTTCTGCGATACAATGCCTTTACGTTATGTAACGGAGAGTTCGGCATGTCACACCCCGCGTTAACGCAACTGCGTGCGCTGCGCTATTTTACAGAGATCCCTTCCCTGGATCCGCAACTGCTCGACTGGTTGTTGCTGGAAGATTCCATGACGAAACGTTTTGAGCAGCAGGGAAAAACAGTGAGCGTGACGATGATCCGCGAAGGGTTTGTCGGGCAGAATGAAATCCACGAAGAACTGCCATTGTTGCCGAAAGAGTCCCGTTACTGGTTACGTGAAATTTTGTTATGTGCCGATGGTGAACCGTGGCTTGCCGGTCGTACCGTCGTTCCTGAGTCAACCTTAAGCGGGCCGGAGCTGGCGTTACAAAAATTGGGTAAAACGCCGTTAGGACGCTATCTGTTCACATCATCGACATTAACCCGGGACTTTATTGAGATAGGCCGTGATGCCGGACTGTGGGGGCGACGTTCCCGCCTGCGATTAAGCGGTAAACCGCTGTTGCTAACCGAACTGTTTTTACCGGCGTCACCGTTGTACTAAGAGGAAAAAAATATGGAGTGGAGTCTGACGCAGAATAAGCTGCTGGCGTTTCATCGCTTAATGCGTACGGATAAGCCAATTGGCGCGTTACTGCTGCTCTGGCCAACATTATGGGCACTGTGGGTAGCGACACCGGGCGTTCCCCGGCTCTGGATCCTGGCGGTGTTTGTCGCGGGTGTCTGGCTGATGCGCGCTGCTGGTTGTGTGGTGAATGATTATGCTGACCGCAAGTTTGATGGTCATGTTAAGCGTACGGCGAACCGACCACTTCCCAGCGGCGCGGTAACGGAGAAAGAGGCGCGTGCGCTGTTTGTCGTGCTGGTACTGATTTCGTTTTTACTGGTGCTGACGCTGAATACGATGACCATTCTGTTGTCGATTGCCGCGCTGGCGCTGGCGTGGGTGTACCCGTTTATGAAGCGGTATACCCATCTACCGCAAGTGGTGCTGGGGGCGGCGTTTGGCTGGTCGATTCCAATGGCTTTTGCCGCTGTGAGTGAGTCGGTGCCGTTGAGTTGCTGGTTAATGTTCCTCGCCAATATTCTCTGGGCGGTGGCTTACGACACGCAGTATGCGATGGTTGACCGTGATGATGATGTGAAGATTGGCATTAAATCCACCGCAATCCTGTTCGGCCAATACGATAAATTGATTATTGGTATTTTGCAGATTGGCGTACTGGCGCTGATGGCGATCATCGGTGAGTTAAATGGCTTAGGCTGGGGATATTACTGGTCAATTCTGGTGGCTGGCGCGCTGTTTGTTTATCAACAAAAACTGATTGCCAACCGTGAGCGAGAAGCCTGCTTTAAGGCATTTATGAATAATAACTATGTTGGTCTGGTACTGTTTTTAGGGCTGGCAATGAGTTACTGGCATTTCTGATGATGTAAAAAAGCCGGATGATCATCCGGCTTTCTTCTGGGCTGCCTGATGCGCTGCGCTTCTCAGGCCTACACAACATATCGCAATTTATTGAATTTGCAGATCATGGTAGGCCGAATAAGGCGTTTGCGCCGCATCCGGCAATTCTCACTGATTACCCTTCGCCCTGCGTCGCACTCTCAATCGTCAAACGCACGTCTGATGTAATCAACTCCGCCAACAACTGATACACCTTCATCGTTTCTGCCGGTTCGGCGTCGCCGCTATCGCTGATATACCCTTCATCACGCAGTGTCAGCACCAGAGAACTGAACACCGCCTTGTCGAAGAACTCCGGCGCATTGATACCGTGCAGCACGGAGAGACGTTGCGCGACGGTGCGGCTCTCTTTCTCCAGCGTACCGCGGTTGATCGACGGGTTGGCGCTCAACAGCCAGAAGGTGATGGCATAACGTTGCAGCGTTTCGCGCGCGCCTGCGGCCAGCAGCTGTAGCGTGCGAGAATGCGCCGGGTTGATATGCAATTCATTATCTTGCAGGGTAATCAGTCCCTGGCGCTGCATCTCATTTGCCAGCGCATCAATAACGCCCGGCAACTCGTCGCGATCCCAGCGCAGGAACAGCTCCGCTTTCAGCATGGGGTAAAGCACATTGACGTGCTCCATCAATACGTCACGGGAGATGTGGCGATGCTGGGTGACAATTGCCGCCATCAACGAAGGCAGCACCAACATATGCGCAATGTTATTGCGATAGTAGGTCATCAACACTGCTTGTTCGCGCGGCAGAATGATGATGTCGCCGATCGTGTCTTTCTCGACTTCAAACTTGTTCATTTGCAGCGCGTGATCGATAAGCTCGCTGGCGCTGGCTGAAGGAACAGTAGAGTCCGTGGAGTAAGGCACGTTGCGCATTAGATCCAGGTAGCAGTTGAGTTGCTCGGTTAACTGCTCGCGAGTGAGTGAGCGCTGACGTGACGCCAGAAGTGCAGTGCAGCACAGGTTCATGGCGTTAGCCGCACCTGCGTTGTTAATGCGTACCATCAGATCGGCAGCAATGTTATTGACCGTCGGCGTTAACCAGGCCGGACGCACCGCTTCGATGGGATCGATAGATTCACGCCAGTCAGGTACATGCTGGTTAAGGTAGGTCATCAACGGCATTGGTTCACCGAAGTTGACGTAACCCTGACCGAGATTACGCAGCTTGCTTAAACCGCGCAGCATCTGCGGCAGGCTCTCTTTCTCTTTCGTCGCACCGCGCAGTTCTTTGGCGTAAGTACCCACTTCCATGACGTGCTCATAACCGATGTAGATCGGAATCAGCGTAATCGGACGCGTGCCGCCACGCAGCATCGCCTGAATGGTCATCGACAGCGTACCGGTTTTCGGATCCAGCAAACGCCCCGTACGGGAACGACCGCCTTCCACAAAGTACTCGACGGAATAACCACGGCTGAACAGTTCGCCGAGATACTCACGGAAAACGGTGGAATAAAGTTTATTGCCTTTAAAAGTACGGCGAATAAAGAACGCCCCCAGACGGCGGAAAATCGGCCCGGCCGGCCAGAAGTTCAGGTTGATCCCGGCGGCGATATGCGGCGGCACCAGCCCCTGGTGATACAGCACGTAAGAAAGCAGCAGGTAGTCCATGTGACTGCGGTGGCAAGGCACATACACCAGCTCATGACCGTCGTGGGCCAGCTGGCGAACGCGCTCGGCGTTATGGACGTTGATGCCCTGATAAAGTCGGTTCCAGGTGAAGCCCAGAATGCGGTCAGTCAGGCGAATCATCTCGTAAGAGAAATTCGCCGCAATCTCTTCCATCAGCGCAATCGCGTTCTGCTGCGCTTTTTCATGGGAGATTTTTTTGCTGCGCGCTTCATCTTCTACCGCTTTGGCAATGGCGCGGGAGGCGAGCAGCTTATTAAACAGATCCTGACGAGCCGGCAGACGTGGGCCCACAGCAGCCAGACGTTGACGGGCAAAGTGCATACGCGCCACGCGCGCCAGTTTCTGAGCGATAGTTTTATCTGTGCCGTGTTCATCGGCCATGCGGCGCAGAGAAACTGACGGCGAGAAACGCACAAAACTGTCGCGACCGAGCCACAGTACGGCGAAAAATTTCTGTACGCCGTTAAGCATACGCAGCGGTGGGTTCACTTCACCTTTTTCCCGCCCAGGCGCGCGACCGAACATCACCGATACTGGCACCATCTGCACATCCAGATTTGGATTGCTACGGTGCAAATCGAGATAGTCGTGGAACAGCTTAATGGACTCTTCTTTCGGTGTGTAATAGGTGAAAACACGCGGCCCGCCGTGAATGAACACATAGCGCGGCAGTAGCGTGCCGTCAATCTCCAGCGGCTCTAAGGGGTCAGGCAGGTCATGTGCCAGACACTGGGCGCGCAACGTCAGCAAATCTGCTTTCGAGTTGTACGGTAAAACGTACATAATTGGACGAGAGGTATCCAGTCCCAGTTCCGGGGCAGGATCTGCCGGAATAGACTTGCTTTTTACCAGGATGCTTAATGGTAAATTCAGTAATTTGTAGTAAATTCGTGGCCAGCCGGACATAAACGATGTAAAGCCTCTGGTTAATAATGCAAATGCGCGGCAAGGATAGCAGAAACTCATGGGAAATTCTGTGGTATCCGCTCATGTTTCGCGCGGCGTTACGCAAACCCGAATCATCGGATTTAACGGTACACTGATATTGACGCTCATAATGTAAAAAGGTTCTTTCAATGGCCAATAATACCACTGGATTCACTCGAATTATCAAAGCTGCTGGCTATTCCTGGAAGGGGTTACGCGCGGCATGGATCAACGAAGCGGCATTCCGTCAGGAAGGCGTAGCGGTATTGTTGGCGGTGGTCATCGCCTGCTGGCTGGATGTGGACGCGATTACTCGCGTGCTGCTTATCAGCTCCGTCATGCTGGTGATGATTGTGGAAATTCTCAATAGTGCCATTGAAGCCGTGGTTGACCGAATTGGCTCTGAATACCATGAGCTTTCCGGACGCGCTAAAGATATGGGGTCCGCTGCGGTACTGATCGCGATTATCGTCGCCGTGATTACCTGGTGCATCCTGTTATGGTCGCATTTTGGATAACCCTTCCAGAATTCGATAAATCTCTGGTTTATTGTGCAGTTTATGGTTCCAAAATCGCCTTTTGCTGTATATACTCACAGCATAACTGTATATACACCCAGGGGGCGGAATGAAAGCGTTAACGGCCAGGCAGCAAGAGGTGTTTGATCTCATCCGTGATCACATCAGCCAGACAGGTATGCCGCCGACGCGTGCGGAAATCGCGCAGCGTTTGGGGTTCCGTTCCCCAAACGCGGCTGAAGAACATCTGAAAGCGCTGGCACGCAAAGGCGTTATTGAAATTGTTTCCGGCGCATCACGCGGGATTCGTCTGTTACAGGAAGAGGAAGAGGGGTTGCCACTGGTAGGTCGTGTGGCTGCCGGTGAACCGCTTCTGGCGCAGCAGCACATTGAAGGTCATTATCAGGTTGATCCTTCCTTGTTCAAGCCGAATGCGGATTTCCTGCTGCGCGTCAGCGGGATGTCGATGAAAGATATCGGCATTATGGATGGCGACTTGCTGGCTGTGCATAAAACTCAGGACGTACGTAATGGTCAGGTCGTCGTCGCTCGTATTGATGACGAAGTTACCGTTAAGCGTCTGAAAAAACAGGGCAATAAAGTCGAACTGTTGCCAGAAAACAGTGAGTTTAAACCGATTGTCGTTGACCTTCGTCAGCAAAGCTTCACGATTGAAGGGCTGGCGGTTGGGGTTATTCGCAACGGCGACTGGCTGTGACATATCTCTGAGACCGCGATGCCGCCTGGCGTCGCGGTTTGTTTTTCATCTCTCTTCATCAGGCTTGTCTGCATGGCATTCCTCACTTCATCTGATAAAGCACTCTGGCATCTCGCCTTACCCATGATTTTCTCCAATATCACCGTCCCGTTGCTTGGGCTGGTCGATACGGCGGTTATTGGTCATCTTGATAGTCCGGTTTATCTGGGCGGTGTGGCGGTTGGTGCAACGGCGACCAGCTTTCTCTTTATGCTGTTGCTGTTTTTGCGCATGAGCACCACCGGGCTTACTGCGCAGGCTTATGGTGCCCAAAATCCCCAGGCATTAGCCCGTGCGCTGGTACAGCCGTTGCTGTTGGCTCTGGGGGCTGGGGCGTTAATTGCGCTACTGCGTACGCCGATTATCGATCTGGCGCTGCATATTGTTGGCGGTAGCGAAGCAGTGCTGGAACAGGCGCGGCGCTTTCTTGAAATCCGCTGGTTAAGCGCACCGGCGTCGCTGGCGAATCTGGTGTTACTTGGCTGGCTACTCGGCGTGCAATATGCCCGTGCGCCAGTAATTTTGTTAGTAGTCGGCAATATTCTCAACATAGTGCTGGATATCTGGCTGGTGATGGGGCTGCATATGAACGTGCAGGGCGCTGCGCTGGCGACGGTTATTGCGGAATATGCAACATTGCTGATGGGTCTCCTAATGGTGCGTAAAATCCTCAAACTACGCGGAATCTCCGGCGAAATGCTGAAAAAAGCCTGGCGAGGAAACTTCCGTCGCTTGCTGGCGCTTAACCGCGATATCATGCTGCGCTCGCTGTTGTTGCAACTCTGTTTTGGTGCGATCACCGTACTTGGCGCACGACTGGGGAGTGACATTATCGCTGTTAACGCGGTTCTGATGACGCTACTCACCTTTACCGCCTATGCGCTTGATGGTTTTGCCTACGCGGTTGAAGCGCATTCAGGTCAGGCGTACGGTGCGCGCGACGGGAGCCAGCTATTGGAGGTCTGGCGCGCAGCGTGCCGCCAGTCGGGGATCGTTGCACTGCTGTTTTCGGTGGTTTATTTACTGGCAGGGGAACACATCATTGCGTTGTTGACGTCGTTAACCCAGATTCAACAGCTGGCCGACCGCTATATTATCTGGCAGGTGATTTTGCCATTGGTCGGTGTCTGGTGTTATCTACTGGACGGCATGTTTATAGGCGCAACGCGTGCGGCTGAAATGCGTAACAGTATGGCGGTAGCAGCAGCAGGTTTTGCCCTGACGCTCCTTACGCTGCCGTGGCTGGGCAATCATGGTTTGTGGTTGGCGTTAACTGTCTTTCTGGCGCTGCGCGGGCTTTCTCTGGCAGCTATCTGGCAGCGTCACTGGCGCAACGGTACCTGGTTTGCAGCAACGTGACGGTTAAAAATTCTGAATAAATAATCCTGGGTAAAATTCCTGACTACACTTAATCTCACGTTCAGAAGAAAAGTGAGCGTACTCTCATTCACAACCTAACGATGAGGTCTTGATTATGAATAAAGATGAAGCCGGCGGTAACTGGAAACAGTTTAAAGGTAAAGTGAAAGAGCAATGGGGCAAACTGACCGATGATGATATGACGATCATTGAAGGTAAACGTGATCAACTGGTCGGTAAAATCCAGGAACGTTATGGTTATCAGAAAGATCAGGCAGAAAAAGAGGTCGTGGATTGGGAAACCCGCAATGAATATCGCTGGTAATTAATCCCTCCTGCCCGACGTGTACAAGGATGTACGCCCTCTTAACGCGGTTTCTTTTTCACCTGCACAGAGTGATCATGCTGGCACTGTTCAGGATGACGACACGCTTCCACTTCCACGCATGCCGCACAGAGCCCATGTGCTTCAATCACATTATGCCGCAGGGCAAACCCCATTTTTGCCGCCAGCGTATGCATGATGTCCTCCACACCTTCCGCACACTCTTCTTTCACCGCACCGCAGCGATCGCAAATAAACATAGCTGAAGTATGCGTTGGCTGGTCGAACAGATGACAGAGCACATAGCTGTTGGTGGACTCAACTTTATGCACAAACCCTTGCTCAAGGAGAAAGTCTAGCGCGCGGTAAACCGTTGGCGGCTTGGCTTGCGGTTCAGCTTCGCGCAACAAATCAAGCAGATCATAAGCGCTGATAGCGCCATCCTGCAGACTCATCAGGCGTAACACTTCCAGGCGCTGCGGGGTCAGGCGCACATTACGCTGCGCACAGAGTTTTTCAGCCTGCGCTAATAAATCCTGCGTTGTGGTCTTTTCCATCGGGCACCTCAAGGTGTGGGTTAAGAATGTCCTTACTTTACCATGTTCCAGGAAAAACACCGAGAACCCTTATTGTTGTTGTAATGTTGATTTTCTGTTTCATAGGTAAGGTGTTGTATAGCCAGGTGACACCATTATCAACATGACAATAATTATTACTCCATTTTTAAATACATTGCTTGAAGTTAACTCGCTATTTATTTAAATGCGTTTGAAAGTATGCCTACAGATCAGAAATTATGAGCGGTTTTTGATAGTGACTTTTTGTCAAATGAATTATAAGAATGATACAGCTCGGTAAAAAGGTGGATAAATTATGTCAAGTATAATAGGAAGTTCAAGAGATTACTTTAATAAAAGCCTCAACTCAAATCAATACGATAATAAAAATGTAAGCTCGGAAAAACTTAAGGATATGTATAATAAATCGGTTGATTATGCAACGATGAGTAATCGCGCTGCGATTATTGCAAAAATAGATTTGTTTATTCAGAGGATTACCCATAATTTATGGACTGCAAGTGAAAAGAATGTTTCCTTAATTGGACGAATAAATGCTCTCAAAGATTGGGTTGACGAGTGTATTGTAGAGTGCACTAATGAGCAATTAGGTGATCGTGACTATATTTCTGCATTTGTAGAACGGGCGATTTTTCATTATGCGATGGATTTTGTTTGTAATCCAATGGAAAATAGCGATGCAACTCTAATAGACAGGTGTACTTTCGATGTAATAAATCAGAATGACCTTCCCTCCGCAATTCAGCTATTTTATGATAAACCCTATGGTAAAGTACCTGTAGCGTCATTACATCTAAAAACTGTAAGCGAAGGTTTTTTAAATTTGGAAAATGCATATAAAGCAAAGAACGATGCTCGCTTAAAACCCTTGGCTTCCCTTTTACTTTCATTCTCATATGGTAGTGCATCAGCTGATATCATAGCAACAGCACAAAGAGTTAATGATTATTGTGAAAACCACATAACAAGTAAGATAAAAATATTATCTCGTCAAGTGATGAAAAAAAGCCTGAGGGATATGAAAGAATTAGTAGATAAAAATGAACTGGATTTTAATTTAATTCTGAATGAGAGGAAAAAGAAGGCTGAAGAAGACAATAAAGACATCACAGACATTACAAAAATGCAGGCTGCAGGTGAGACGTTAATTAAATTCGTTCAATCATTTGACCCAGACTCAACGGGACCCATTGTAATTGGCAAAGATATGAATGACAAAGATATAAATGACAACGATCTCATTAACGAAGATATTATTAAGTTCATTTATGACCTATTCGGTATTGTGTTAAAAAAATAAAATGTGAATTTTCTCTGTAGTATGGAATTTTTTACATAAAAGAACCCAACATTGCTTGGGTTCTTTTTTATCTATCATTGCCATTCGCCGCGAGATAGTTCAACACGCTTTTATGTATGATTTTTTATTTATCGTCGAAACTGAATTGCTTATCATTGCTTTTCACAACGCTAACATCTAATAAGATTATTTCTTCAATTCGCGAGAGCGTCACGCTTTGAAGGGATCTCATTTTTCTTTTTCAAAGAGCCAGGCGCTTCCTGTTGTTATGGTATAGTACCCCGCTATTGAGCCTCCTGAACAGTGATGCTGAATAACATAACTCCATGATATATCGTTAAAATAATCTCTACTTTTGAAAATGCACGGTAATTCTGAAATGCAAAAAATCAACCAAACCAGCGCAATGCCTGAAAAAACTGACGTTCACTGGAGTGGTCGGTTTAGCGTTGCACCAATGCTCGACTGGACGGACAGGCACTGCCGTTATTTCCTGCGTCTGCTTTCCCGCAATACGTTGCTGTATACAGAAATGGTGACCACAGGGGCGATTATTCACGGTAAAGGTGATTACCTGGCGTACAGTGAAGAAGAACATCCGGTAGCGTTGCAACTGGGCGGTAGCGATCCGGCGGCGCTGGCGCAGTGTGCGAAGCTGGCAGAAACGCGCGGATATGATGAGATCAACCTGAATGTCGGCTGCCCGTCTGACCGGGTACAGAACGGCATGTTTGGTGCGTGCCTGATGGGCAATGCGCAGCTGGTTGCCGACTGCGTGAAAGCGATGCGCGATGTCGTATCGATTCCGGTGACGGTGAAAACGCGTATTGGCATCGATGACCAGGACAGCTATGAATTTCTCTGCGATTTCATCAACACCGTTTCCGGCAAAGGCGAGTGTGAGATGTTCATCATCCACGCACGTAAAGCCTGGCTTTCTGGGTTAAGCCCGAAAGAAAACCGGGAAATCCCGCCGCTCGATTATCCGCGTGTGTATCAACTGAAGCGCGACTTTCCGCATCTGACGATGTCGATTAACGGTGGCATCAAGTCGCTGGAAGAGGCTAAAGCACATTTGCAACATATGGATGGCGTGATGGTCGGGCGCGAAGCGTATCAGAATCCAGGCATTCTGGCGGCGGTAGACCGAGAGATTTTTGGTTCCTCGGATACCGATGCCGATCCGGTAGCGGTGGTGCGTGCCATGTATCCGTATATTGAGCGTGAGCTCAGCCAGGGAACTTATCTGGGCCATATTACCCGGCATATGCTGGGGCTGTTCCAG
>ERZ507021.277-NODE-277-length-20913-cov-5.35425_pt1 | contig 20913 bp, 21 predicted proteins | sample MGYA00512877_ERZ507021 | MGnify/ENA metagenome assembly ERZ507021 | reverse complement strand
CCGATCTATTGCATAGAATTGGTTATGCAGTTTATCTAATTCTTCATCAAATTTTGATCTTAACATATTGTATTCTCTTTCTGATCTTATTATATGGTATTAACCGAATTTACCTGTAATGTAATCTTCAGTTTCTTTATGTTTAGGATTCATAAACATTTCTTTTGTATTGCCATATTCAATTAAGTTACCGTCTAAGAAGAAACCTGTACGATCAGAAATACGTGAGGCTTGCTGCATAGAACGTGTAACAAGTAACATGGTATATTGATCTTTTAGACCATGTAAAGTCTCTTCAATTTTACCAGCAGAAATTGGGTCAAGTGCAGAGGTTGGCTCATCTAGAAGGATAATTTTAGGCTTGGTAGCAAGGGTTCTGGCAATACAAACACGTTGTTGTTGACCACCAGATAAACCAAGAGCAGAGTCGTGTAATCTATCTTTGACCTCGTCCCAGATAGACGCGCCCTTCAATGAAGTCTCTACGGCTTCATCTAACGTAGCTTTGTCTTTTATTCCTTTGAGTCTAAGACCATAAACAACATTTTCAAATACTGACATAGGAAATGGATTAGGCTGCTGAAAAACCATCCCAATTTCTTTACGAAGTTCTACGGTATCAGTGCGCGGGCTATAAACATTATGTCCGTTATACATCACTGCTCCTGTTAGAGTGACTTCAGGATTTAAATCTCCCATACGGTTAATAGCTCGTAAGAGTGTTGACTTTCCAGAACCAGACGGACCAATTAAGGCTGTAATTTCATTAGGATAGAAGTCCATTGAGACTTCTTTTAAAGCTTTTTTCTTATTATAGTAAACAGACAAATCACTGACTTGTAAAATAGGTTGTGTCATCTTTTACCTCACTATCCAAATCGACCAGAAACATAATCGCTAGTAGATTGACATTTAGCATTTTGGAAAATGTTATTCGTTTTATCGTATTCGATTAAGTCTCCAAGATAGAAAAATGCAGTATAATCACTAGCACGTGCTGCTTGTTGCATATTATGTGTTACGATAATTATAGTGTAATTTTTCTTGAGTTCAAACATTGTCTCTTCTAGTTGCATAGTTGCAATCGGATCGAGTGCTGAAGCAGGTTCATCCATTAAGAGAATTTCTGGTTTAACTGCGATAGCACGTGCAATACATAATCGCTGCTGTTGACCGCCAGATAAAGTGAATGCTGATTTATGAAGGTCATCTTTTACTTGATCCCATAGAGCAGCTTGTTTTAGTGAGGTTTCGACAACTTCATCTAAGAATTTTTTATCTCTTACACCAGCACGCTCATATGCAAAGGTAATATTTTTATAAATTGATTTTGCAAACGGGTTTGGACGTTGGAAAACCATTCCGATATGTTTTCGCATCTCGTAAACATTGATATCTTGAGCGTTAACATCAATTCCTTCATACATGATTTGTCCAGTCACGCGTGCAATATCAATTGTATCGTTCATACGATTTAAGCTACGAAGATACGTTGATTTTCCACATCCAGATGGGCCGATTAAGGCTGTAATTTTATTTTTTTCAAATTGCATATCAATTCCCTTGATAGCTTCTTTCTCACCGTAGTAAACGTGTAAATCTTTTGTGGTGAGAGCTGAATTTTCTTCAGGGAAGGTAATGATATGGCGTTCGTCCCAATTATATTCTGCCATTACTACTCCTTTTAATTAGACGAGGTTAATTTCGAATGAAGTTTCTTACCGATCGAGCGAGCTGAAAGGTTGAAAATAAGAATAACAACCAATAAGACTGCGGCGCTACCGGCAGATACTTGTGTTGCATCAGGGATTGTCCCTTCGCTATTAACTTTCCAAATATGAACAGCTAAAGTTTCTGCTTGACGGAAAATTGAGATTGGACTTGTAACACTAAGGACGTTCCAATTTGACCAATCAAGTGCTGGAGCAGATTGACCAGCTGTATAAATAAGTGCTGCTGCCTCACCGAAAATACGTCCTGAAGCTAGTACAACACCAGTTACAATACTTGGCAGAGCTTCAGGGACAACGACGTAAATGACCGTTTCCCAACGAGAAATACCTAGGGCCAATCCTGCTTCACGCTGTGTGTGGTGTACATTTTGAAGGCTATCTTCAACACTACGTGTCATTTGGGGTAAGTTAAAAACAGTAAGTGCTAAGGCACCTGAGATAATTGAGAAGCCATATTGAAATTGAACAACGAAGATTAGGTAACCAAACAGACCAACTACAACAGAAGGAAGAGATGACAAAATTTCGATACATGTTCTAACAAAGTTTGTTAAACGTCCTTTTTTAGCATATTCTGAGAGGTATATTCCAGCTCCTAAAGATAGAGGAATAGAAATAATCAGAGTAACAATGAGTAGGAAAAAGGAATTGTATAATTGTATTCCAATACCGCCTCCTGCTTCATATGATGATGATTTCCCAGTTAAAAATGACCAAGATACGTGTGGCAATACGCGAACAAGAATAAAAATTAAAAGAGAGGCGAGGATTGTAACGATGATAGCTGCAATACTATAGAGTATTGTAGTTGCTAATTTGTCAGCCTTTTTAGCGTTCATAGTTTTTCTTTCCTTCCCTTGTAATTAACTTAATAACTGTATTAAATGCTAAACTCATAATTAAAAGTACTAAGGCTAGCGACCAGAGGACATTGTTTTGTACAGTTCCCATTACAGTATTACCAATACCCATTGTTAGAACAGACGTTAATGTTGCTGCTGGTGTTGTCAATGATGTTGGTAAAATTGCAGAGTTTCCGACAACCATCTGAATTGCTAGAGCTTCACCAAATGCACGTGCCATACCAAAAACAATTGCAGTGAAAATTCCTGGACGTGCAGCGTTTAATATAACACGCCAAATTGTTTGCCAACGAGTTGCCCCCATGGCTAAACTTGCTTCTTTATAGTGACGTGGCACAGCTCTAAGGCTATCTACTGTCATGAAAGTAACAGTTGGTAGAATCATGACGAAGAGGACACAGACCCCAGATAAAATGCCAAAACCTGTTCCCCCAAAAATAGAGCGAACGAAGGGAACAATAATCTGTAAACCAATAAAACCGTAAACAACAGAAGGAATCCCAACTAGTAATTCAACTGCAGGTTGTAAAATTTTAGAACCATATTTAGGTGAAATTTCAGTCATAAATACGGCAGCACCGATAGCAAATGGTGTAGCAATGATAGCTGATAGAATAGTAACAATAAATGATCCAGCTATCATTGGAAGAGCACCAAATGACTTAGCACTTGGTTCCCATTTTGTATTAAATAAGAAGTCTGTTAATTTAACGCCATCAACAAAAAATGTAGATAGTCCTTTTTGAGCAACAAAAATCAAAATCATCGCAACAATGAAGACGATTAGGGCAAGCGAAAGAAAAGTTATTCCTTTACCAAATTTTTCTAATCGAGAGTTTTTTGAAGGAGATGTTAATTTTTTAGCTAATTCTTGATTTTTCATAATTCCTCCTAGGATCAAGATGCTTTATCTAGATGTGATTAAGTTTTATTTTGGGGTTACTTTACCTTCAGCATCTTTAACAACTTTCATGTCGTTAATAGAGATATATCCCATATGTTGTACGATACTACTTTGAACTTTATCACTTTTCATGTAGTCTAAGAATTCTTTTGTTAGACCTGTTTCATTACCTTTTGTATACATATGTTCATATGACCAAAGTTTCCAGTTGTCGGTAGTAACATTTTTAGCTGTTGGCGCAAAACCATTTAGTTTTAATGTTCCGACAGATTTATCAACGTATGCAAAAGCGAGGTATGAAATCGCACCAGGTGTTTGAGAAACAATTGATTTCACCATACCATTTGAATCTTGTTCTTGGCTTTGAATAGGAGCAACATTTCCCATAATAGTATTATCGAAGGTTGCACGGGATCCAGAACTTGCTGCTCGATTGATGATGGAAATATCTAAATCTTGTCCTCCCACTTCTTTCCAATTCTTGATTTTTCCTGCAAAAATATCACGAAGTTGGTGGGTGGTTAGATTTTTAACATTAACTTTTTTATTAACAATAACAGCTAATCCAGCTACTGCGACTTGATGGTCTTTCAATTTCTTAGCATCAATACCATCTTTTTCTTCTGCAAATAAGTCGCTATTACCAATTTGAACAGCTCCAGACTGTACTTGTGATAAGCCTGTTCCTGAGCCTCCTCCTTGGACATTGATAGTCTTACCGAGGTTTGTCTTACCAAACTCATCTGCTGCAGCTTCTACAAGTGGCTGTAAGGCGGTTGAACCAACGCTGGTGATTGATTGACCTTTATCAATCCAACTAGCACAACCAGACAGCGTCAATAAGACGGTGGCTAGCAAGGTTAACAAAAAAATGTTTTTTTTCATTTTCATTTTCCTATTCTTTTGAATAAATTTTGATATTTAGTAGTTGATATATATTACTAAAATCATTGAGTGTTTAATGATTTACAAATAGTAAAAACACACATCACTGTCCCATAGTACCATAAGTTTCTAGGGTTTGAAAAGTATTTCTTTTTCCTTTTTTATTAAAAGTATTCAATAACAGTTATGTCTGAAATCGTAGTCCTTTAGGGTAATAATTTTTAAGAGTATTATTTGTCACTTTTGCAAAACCTAATCCATTGCCTTTTACAAGAATTTGATACCAACCATTTGGAACAGTCTTGTCTAGTTTGACTACATTTCCAGATACGTACACCTCAAACTGTTCTATATCAATTTCAATAGACTGTACTAGGTCATGTTCGCTAAGTGCCATTCCTAAAGCAAACGATGGCTCAAAACGATTCTTCTTGAAAGTGCCTAGATGGAGACCATTGCGTGCTATTTTTAATTTAGACAAATCAGGGAGACCATTAGGTAGAAGATAGAGTTGGTCCCCGAAAACATCTAAAACACCGTTCAAGTCTATCTTTAAATGGTCTTGTGCAAATTGTTGCCACAATTGTAACTGCATTTTATTAATTTTCTGTGCTTTTGGCTTAATTTTCTGTGCTTCCTTAGGTCTAGTATCTCTCAGTTTTGCAACGAATTGTCCTTCACCTTGAAAATGATGAGGGTACATCCTTGCAACTTGTGGTACATTAATCCCTTCAACCATCCCATTTAGTTTAGGGATATCAACAAGTTCTAAGTAATCATACTCTTGAAGAAGCCAATTAACCACTTCTTCGTTCTCTTCTGGTGACCATGTACAAGTAGAGTATACAAGTATACCACCATGAGCTAGCATTTTGATTGCTTCTTTTAAAATATCTCTTTGTAACTGTGCACATTCAGTGGGGTAATCTTTGTGCCAATATTGTATTGCTTGAGGATCTTTGCGGAACATTCCCTCACCAGAACACGGACCGTCAAAAACAATAAGATCAAAAAAAGAATTAAAACATTTGGCTAGTCGTTGGGAGCTTTCATTAGTCACGATAACATTTCTAGCACCAAAACGTTCGACATTTTCGACTAAAATTTTACTACGTTTATTTGAAATTTCATTACTAACTAATAGACCAGTATTGTTTAAATATGATAGAAGGTGTGTTGTTTTTCCACCAGGTGCAGCTGCTAAATCTAGCACTTTCATTCCTTCTTGTGGTTCAGCAATCTGAGCCACTATCTGAGCAGCAGGTTCTTGAGAATAAACAAGGCCAGTTGTGTGTTCTATTGATTTTCCTGATATTTTCCCATAATGCCCCCAAGGGGTACTTGGGATGGCATTTGGAAAATCAAGTTGCTTTTCTTTGAGAGGATTGGTGCGATATGCCGATATGGGTTTTTGTTCAAAACTGTCAAAAAAAGCTTCTGCTTCATCTTTAAGTATAGTCTGATATTTTTCAATAAATTCATTCGGTAATTTCATGTTTCTATTATACTACATAATCACGGGCGTGCAAAAAAACCTTCTATTTAATTAGAAGGTTTTAAGTTTATTTTTTGGTAAGGTAGGATTGTATAAGATTTAATTTCGACTTTGGTAGGAACATTACTTTTTGTCTTGTTGAATAGTTGGGTTCTTCCCCGTCAAGCGTTAATAAGGTAAATCCTAATGTCTCCCCCATGATTTTTGCTGCAGCATAATCCCAAGGTTGAATATACGAAAAATAAGCTAATAATTTGCCCTGCATGACTTTTGCCATGCTAATTCCAGCACCACCATAGATACGAACACCTAAGGTTTCAGAAGCTAAATGGGCAATACCGCAATCATTTTCTGCATACATAGCAGAATTTACTCCAAGTAAGCAACGTTCTAAAGGACACTCTTGAAAAGGAACAATTTTTTTATCATTAGCATAGACATCAAAATGTCCTCCCCCGCTGTAAAGAATATCAGCCATAACGTCGTAGATGATACCAAATTGTCCAACGCCTTCTTCGTAATAAGCTAACATAACAGCAAAGTTATCTTTTTGAACAATAAAATTAACGGTTCCATCAATAGGGTCTAAAACCCAAACATTACCTTGTGCAATGGGTGAGCGCACATCATCTTCTTCGGCAAGTATATTATCATCTGGGTAATGTTGAATAATTTCTTGAATTAATAATTTTTGTGTTTTTTTATCAAGACTTGTCACTAAATCATCAAATCGAGACTTTTCTTCAACATCAAAAGTATTTAGCATCTCAGATTTAATGAATTGACCAGCTTTATACACTAATTGTTTAGCGAAATTAAATTTAGCGTCCAAGTGAAATAAATCCTTTCGCTTGTTGTTGTGCTGCTTTAACAGCTTGATAAGTGGAATAACCGCTAGTTCTCTGGAATTCACGGTCAATTTGTTTTTCCTGCGCCTTGGATTTAACAACTTTTTTAAATTCTTTATAGCTATCTAGCAAATTATCAACTTTAACACTATTTTCATAGGCGTGTTCAACTTGATTTAAAAAGCGAAGTACCTTAGTAATATCTTCCGTATTCCATGAAGGATCAAGAGGATAACTATAATTACTACTAATCATGTTTTCCCTCAATTTCAGCACGAATAGTGGCCTGTTTCAGTTCTTGTTTACGATAGTCACGCGGTAAGAAGGCACGAATTTCATCCTCATTAAAACCAATCTGCATACGTTTTTTGTCTAAAATAATTGGGCGTCGTAAAAGACTTGGATTTTCTGAAATTAATTCCATTAATGAAGATGTTGATAATTCGTCTACATCAATAGCAAGTTTTTGAAAGACTTTTGAACGTGTGGAAATAATGTCTTCTGTACCATTTTCTGTAAACGATAGAATTTGTAATAGTTCTTCTTTATTGAGTGGACTTGTAATAATGTTATGCTCTTCAAAAGCAACCTCATGCTTACTTAGCCAAGCACGCGCTTTTCGACAACTAGTACAGCTGGGTGATAAAAATAAGGTAATCATATAACCGCCTCTTGTATTTACTAGAGACTATTATACAAAAAATTAAAGAGTTTGACTATCTTTTTTCCAATTTAAAGCAATTTCTTTATCTTTTTTAAGTTGTTTTACAAGATCGTCAATACCATTAAACTTTACCATTTCTCTGATTCTTTTTAACCAGAAAATTTCAATAGTTTCTCCATAAATGTCGCCATCAAAATCAAAGATATTAGCTTCTAAACGAAGTTCTGTACCACCAAAAGTGATATTTTTTCCAATGCTCGTCATCGCTCTATAATATTTTCCATTAATCAGAACATTGGAAATATAAACACCGTCTGCAGGTAAGTAAGTGCGATTAATGGGAGCTAGATTAGCAGTTGGGAACCCTATAGTTCGTCCTCTAGCATCGCCATGTACTACCATGCCACAGGTTGAAAACTCATAACCCAAAAGTTGGTTAGCTTTCTCAACATTACCCTCTGTAATCAATTGACGAATACGTGTAGAAGAGATTTTTTCACCACCTTCAGAAATTTCATCAATAATATAGACTGGTCCCTTGAAATTACGCGCTAGATAATCACCACTGGTGCGATTATGACCGAACTTATAATCAAAACCGACAACAGCAGCTTTTGCTCTGAGACCATAAATATATTTCTTAATAAAAAGGTCAGAAGATACTTTTGAAAAATGACTGGTAAAATTCATTAAATATAACTCATTGACGCCATACTCTTGAAATTTTTCAGAACGTTTTTCTGGAGAGGTAAGATGTAGCAATAATTCAGGTTGGAAACGAGCGAAGGTTAGACGAGGTGTCTCATTAAACGTTAAGACGACAATTTTCAAATTTTTTTCGGTCGCGATTTTTTTAGCTTTATCAAAGAGGGCTTTGTGTCCCAGATGTAAGCCATCAAAATAGCCCAAAACTAAGACGCAATCTTCTTTAGCTTGAATATCTTTATAATCATTAATGTAATGGATTTTCATGATTGACTTTCTTTATAACAATACTTTGTGTGGTTTAAATTCATTGCCACGTTTTTCTAGTATAGCGATAACTCTATTTTCATAAAAAGCTGCTAAGGTATCTGCTTCATTTTCTAGTAAGATATGACGTCCGTATGAGATTTCAACTTTATCTTCCTCAGTTAGGTTAACTTTTGGGAGATCTAAAACACCATATTCAATTGGAAGTAAAAATGAAAAATCTTCTTGCTTATATTTTTCATTAATTTCTTCAAGCGTTAATGATTGTGTAATGGATAATCCTGCAGATGAGGTTCTTTTTAGGAAAGACATATGGCTAGCATATCCTAGTTTTATTCCTAGATCAACAGCTAACGTCCTAACATAGGTACCTTTACTGCATGAGACATAGAAACTAAAACGGCAGCTGCCTTTTTCGAAGTACAATGGGCTTGTGCGTCTAAATTCAGAAATTGTTATTTGTCGTTTAGGTCGCTCTACTTCTTCTCCTGAACGAGCATATTCATAGAGTTTTTTACCATTTACTTTAACTGCTGAATACATAGGAGGAACTTGTGTAATTGGACCGATAAAACTTTTCATCGCATGATCCACAACATCTTCGCTAAGATCGGAATGAGTTAGTGGAGTTCTTGAAATAACCTCTCCACTAGAATCTTCTGTACTTGTGGCATATCCTAAAGTGATTTCTCCTTCATAAATTTTGCCACTTTCTGTCATATATTCAATAACACGAGTGGCTTTTCCAACCGCAATTGGTAAAACCCCAACAACATCTGGATCAAGAGTTCCGCCGTGTCCTATTTTTTTTGTATGTAGTATCTTTCGAAGCTTGAATACAGCATCGTGTGATGTCATTCCAGCTTCTTTCTTTAAATTAATTATTCCTGTAATCATGTTTTATATTATATCAGTAAATAAGCGGTAACACAAAGAAAGGAGCGTAAAAACTTACGCTCTTTTGATATAGTGCTATAAGGATTTATACCTAATCTAAATAGTATGAAAAGCCTGTACTAACCTTCTTGAACCCTAGGTTTTCATAAAAATGATAAGCTTCCTGACGATATTCTTTTAAACCGCTATTTAAAGCCAGTACTTCACTTCCATCTGTTTTAGCTAGCTGTTTAACGTGATTAATAAGTTGGCTAGCGATACCTTTACGACGGTGTTTTTCATTAACTACTAGTGCTAAAATCCGATAGTAAGTCCCACTTTTTTCAAAAAAGTAAAGTTTATGATATCCAACGAAGGCGAGTAGTTTGCCATTATCCTCAGCTATCAAAAAGCCATAATCTGAATGAGTAAGAATAACCTTTAAAATAGATTGAATCTCTGATAATGATATTGCGTATCCTAATTCTTGATACAAAGGGACTAATTTTTCACTATCGTCTAGTGTTGCAGTTCTAATCTTCATAATCATAACCTCTTAGTCTTTTAGAGCATCGAATTTTGCTTTCATTGTTGGATTTTTTCTCGTTAATTTCTTGACAGAAACATCGTCTAATTTATTATTTGCAAGACGTAGTTGATTTTCAGACGTGGTTAAAGCAGCCTTAACAGCTTCCATACGTTTAATAGATTTATCTATTTCATCGATTGCTTTCTGGAAATTTTTGCTTGCAGAATTATAATTTTTAGCAAATGCATTTTTGAAAATATCTAAATCTTCTTCAAAATGTGTGATGTCAATATTCTGTTCTTTCATCAAAGCAAGCTCTTGTTTATATTTTAAGGTATTGAGTGCTGCATTTCTTAGAATGCCAATTAATTGGATAAAAAATTGTGGACGTATAACGTACATTTTAGGGTATTTGTGACTAACATCAACAATTCCAGTATTATAATAGTCATTGTCTGCTTCAAGCATAGTTACTAAAACTGCGTATTCGCAAGATTTTTCACGACGATCTTTATCTAATTCTTTGAAAAAATCTTCATTTTTATGCTTCTTGATAGTATCATCAGACTCATTTTTCATTTCAAACATGATACTTAAAAACTCAAGGTCATTTTCATCCTTTTCTCGATAGATAAAGTCCCCCTTTGAGCCACGACTTGATAATGTATTGTCCTTCTCAAAATAAGCATTAGGAAAGGCCAAATGTCGCACTTTATTAAATTCTGTCTCAGCATAATGTTCTAAACTTTCTCCTACTGCTTTAGTAGACTGTTGAGCTTTGAAGTTTTTATAGAATTCTACTTGTTCATTGGCTGCCTTTAGTTGTACTTCATAATCACTTTTTACTGAAGCTAAAGCTAAATCTTTTTCTTTTTCTTGAATGAGCAACTGATTTTGTATTGCATCTCTTTCTCGTTCGACTTTTGTTAGCGCCTCTTGCAAGCTATTTTCATGCTCTAAACGTAGTCTATCGATTTGGTTTTCAAGGTCGCGAAGCATCATGTCTTTTTGATTTAATTGCTCAGCGAGTTGGTACTCATTGTCTTTGAGAAGATTGTCTTTTTCTATAAGAAATTGTTTGACTTTGTACTGAAGTTTAGCTATCTCCTTGTCTTTTTCTACAACAACTTCCTGTAATTGATTTTTTGCTTGCTCCCCTAATACTAGACGTTCTTTTTCCAACCGTTCACTTACTTCTTTGTCAAAAACATCTCCACGAATTTGTTCTAATAATTGATGGTATTCAGACTCGTTGATGGCAAAAGCTGTTCCACAATGAGGGCATTTGATTTCGTTCATGATAACTCTTCCTATGATGTTTTGTATTTGGTTCTAGCTAAGTTGTTGCCTGATGTCATTTTGGATACGTCCCCACTCCTGCTCTGCACGTGCTATCTTACGTTTGTAATCGTTGAGTCCCTGTTTATAACGTTGGATAAGATAATCCTGTCTAAAAAGCGGGATACTTGGTATTGCAATATTTAACAGTTCCTTTGTGCTAATATTCATCACAGCTTTTCCTTTGTTAGCATTCTCAAGTGCCTGTTGACCTTCTTCTGAATCAAAAAAAAGCTTTAAGTAGTACCCTCTAATGTGTTGTGTAGGTCTTAGTATTGTAATATTAGCAGAGGCAACGACAGGGTAATCTTGCTCTTCAAAAATAGCAACTTTCTTGACAGTTCCTTTTGAAGCGATTAAAACATCGCCTTCCTGAAGTAGATATTTTAAAAGTGAGCGTTGTTCATCTTGGAATGTTTTTAAGTTATGGTAGTCAATTCCTAAAGGAGACATATCACTCAAATTAATAATACGGATATCGCCTGCTTCTGCTTTTGAAGGCACAGCTTTACCTTTAAAGCAGTCTACCAATTCAGATAATAAATAAGTTTTTTTCTCTGGGTTACTTGTTGGATTTTGTGGCACAATAGACTCCTTTCGTCTTTAAAATATTATATCACAAAACATAGTTTTTTAATACTAAAATAAAAAATAAGCTTTCAATAAGAGAAGCTTATTTAGATTAAATCTATTAGTCGTAAGGAAAATTCGATTTTTGATAAAGCCAATAACAAGCTACGATAAGAACAATACTGGTAATCATGCTTCCTTCCACACCAAATTTTCCACCGCTAATCCAGTCAGCACCATAGGTTTTAACATGGACTAGGGAGTTAGACAACATTGGCTCTCCACTAACTTCGATTCCAAAGACACTCCCTTGTACACAGTTCCAGGCGCCATGAATACCACACGCCCCCCAGATGTTACCTTTTAAAATAACATAGAGCGATAGAAATAGTCCAAAGAGACACAGATTGAAAATCGAGATAAGGCTTACATGATTATTAGCGCTATGCAGAAGACCGAAAAAGATCGAACTGATACTGACAGAAACTATCTTACTATACTTTGTGGCACTCACTGGAAGTAACCATCCACGACACAATATTTCAACAGAGGCGCTTTGTACCTGCCATCCAATAGCAAAAATAAGAAACCAAATCAATTTATCAGCTGTAAAACGAACAGTTTCGATAACTCCAGAGCCTGAAATTATTGTTAATATTAAGCAGGCTCCAAAGAGAACACTCCCGACTAACCATCCTCTAGATAATTCTGTTAGGGCTCCTTCTTTAAATAGCCCTAGAGAACTAATTGGACGCTTCTCTTTAAATTTCACCCACATAAATAACATTACCGTACTAATTGAAGTTGCTAGTAAAATGATTAACTGGACGATATCGCTATCCCACTCTAGTTTCCAAAAATCAAGCGAGATAATCAATTCAATAATAATATAGGTAAGGAAATCTGCTGTAAATAGTAATATCAAAGCCAATAATATGGTTAAAAGGATATGCCTTGATACTTTACCTTTTGCAGTTTCCTCAAAAATAGACTTTCTCATAAATATCTCACTTTTATCTAACTTTATACTGTTATATTATACAATTAAGATTACTTGCTGTCAATCGTTATCGAAAAGATTAGAAAAGATAATCTTTTTTATAAACTAATCTACTGATTTCAAGGCATCTAACATATTGAGTTTTTTTAATTGATGGTTAACTATAAAACCTAGACTTATTAGAATGATGACTATTACGCTTATTGGTATTATAAATGTAGTTGGTGATACTTTTTCACCAAAAAGTATTTGATCTGAACCAATTAGCGACATCATTTGACGGTGTAAATAAGTACCGCTAATGGTGCCTAGAATCACACCGATGGTTGATAAAATAATGGTTTCGCGGTAAATGTATAAAGTTACTTCTTCATTATAAAAACCTAATACCTTTATAGTTGATAGCTCCCGCTTACGTTCTGCTAAATTGATATTAGTGAGATTATAAAGAATTACAATGGCTAACAATAAAGATACGACAACTAAAATAGTCATAGAGCCATCTAAAGAGCGCACAACGGCTTCTACACTAGCCAGCTGAAGAGCATTTTGCGTAAGAGACTCAACTCCATTAATTTCTAAAAGTTTTTCTGCTAAGTTATTTGCGATTTTATGTTTGGTTAACTTAACCAAAAAAGCGTTATCTTTAGCTTCTTTCTTAAAAATAGTTCGATAGTATTGTTTTGTCATAAAAATATAGTGACCAACATTCGCATTGACAACTCCTGTTATTTTTAATTTTCTAGAAGGAAGTGTTTGTGAATGAGATAAATGGATAAAATCACCGGTATTAACATGATAAAATTGAGCTAATTTTTTAGAAATAATAATCCCTTTATTATTCAAGTGCAATGACTTATTAGTTGTTGCTTCTTGTAAATAAATAAAAGGTAGTAATTGTTTTTTGTCTGTTATGAATAGGGAAATTGACTGTTTATTAATTTGTCCAGGAATGGATTCGTCAAGATTTTCAAGGTGTATTGGTTGGTATTTGTCTATTTTTGAATCTTTTGAAAGTAGTTCAAGTATTTTTTGGGGAGAAGCATTTGTGTTATATGTTAGCAATATATCATAGGGCATAATACGACCGAAATGTTCATTGACGGTTTGCTTTAAGGAGGATTGTATTCCTAGACCTGAAAATAAGAGCGCTACTGATCCAGCAACTCCAAATATGGTCATAATCATCCTTTGTTTGTAACGAAAAATATTTCTAGCAGTTACTTTTTGTGTGAAGGACAGTTTTTTCCAAATCCAATTGATATACTCTAAAGCTATTTTAGATCCTTTAGCTGGTGGTTTTGGTAATAATAAAAATGCTGCTTTTTCTTTCAACTCACGTCGAGTGATAACAAAAACTGGAAGAACAATGCTTAATAATGAAAAAACAAAGGCTAGTAAACTGTAATTTAAGAAAAGATGATACTGTGTGTTTGGAATAGTCAGGTCTTTGGAAATGATATCAGAAATAATACGAGGTAAAAGATAATGCCCTCCAATGATACCCAAAGTAGTCCCTAATGTTCCTGCTATAAAACCATAAATAATAAATTTAAAGATAACTTGGCGGTCACTATAGCCTAGTGCTTTTAATATGCCTGCGTTGGTTCTTTCTTCCTCGACGAACCTAGTCATTGTTGTTAAGGTTACTAATGCTGCGACTAAATATAAAATAATGGGGAAAAGATTACTGATTTTAGAAGTGCTATTTGTACTGGAGTCAAAAGTGTTATATCCTTGTCCTCCAGGAAAGGTAGTACGGTTGTAGACAATAATTTGAGGCGATTCCATTATTTGGGTGTTATGTCTCAATTTTAAAAGTTCTTTTGTTCGTTTCAAAAGAGATAGTCGGCCTTGTTTAATTTTCATTTGAATAGCTTGTCTTTGAGATAGTGGCATCGCTAGGCTATCATTATCTAACCGATTGATTTGTTTTTGAGCTTTTAGTAGGCTTTTTTCCTCCTCATCGATTTTACGTAGACTCTCTTTTTTTGTTTTGGTATATCTTATTTTATTGTGAATATTTAATTTTTGCGATACCTTTTCTTGGTATTTCGCTACTTTTTCTTTGTAACTTATTGAGAAAGGGTTAATCAACCTAAGATCTTTAAAAGTTACCCTTGCCATTGTATATACTGGAGAGTGAAATGCTGTCTTATCTAATACGCCATAACTATCTAAGTCGCCGTCCCCTGTTTGAGAACTACCAAGGTTTGTCTTAGACCAAACCTCGGTAGAATCAACAAAACCTACAATAGTTAGAGGACCTGTATTTGAAAACAGTTTGTTTTTATCTTGTTTAAAATTAATTTTATCACCTATTGCATATTTTTTTCGTTCCTGAAATGAGAGAGCAATTTCTGATTTATTTAAAGGGAGACGTCCCTTAACAAGATCAAAGGTTGATATTGTTTTGGTATTGGAATACAATCGATAAGATTTACTATTCTGTTGAGGGGTTGTATCTACAAAGTAAGAAAATTCAACTTGTGATCCTTTTAAGCTTTCTAAAACAGTTTGATCATGTTTGTCAAGCCCCCAAGAATTGAAAACGGTAATATCCATAACATGATGATGAGCAAGGTAATTTTGTGCTGTTCTTTGCATATTAGGTGCTGAGACCTTCAGTCCTATAAAAGCAAATGAGCCTAACATCATAAGTAAGAGGATTGATGAAAATCTACCTTTTGAAGTCGTAATTGATCGATAGATATCTTTCCAAAATGTCTTTCCCATCTGTATAACCTCTAATATTCTATGTTCTGAATATCACTTGGATTCTCGTTTATTACAATATCACTGATTTTTGAATCATGCATATGGATCACGCGATTTGCAATTGGCGCTAAGGCAGTATTATGAGTAACAATGATCACAGTTGTTTCTTTTGATTGCGCCATCTTTTGCAGGATGGCTAGTACTTGTTTTCCAGTTTGGTAATCTAAAGCACCAGTAGGTTCATCACAAAGTAACAGTTTAGGTTTTTTGGCAATAGCTCGTGCTATTGCAACGCGTTGCTGTTCGCCACCGGAAAGCTGTGCTGGAAAATGATTGATACGGTGTCCCAAACCTACGTTTTCTAATGCCTGTTGGGCATCTAATGCCTTTGGAACAATTTCTGAAGCCAATTCTACATTCTCTAGTGCTGTTAGATTAGGGACTAAGTTATAGAATTGAAAAACAAACCCGACATCATATCTACGGTAACGAGTCAATTCCCTGATGGTATAATTAGCAATATTCTTACCATCAATTAAAACTTCACCTTCACTATTACTATCCATCCCTCCTAGTATATTGAGAACAGTAGATTTGCCAGCGCCGGATGCACCAAGAATAACCACCAACTCACCTCTTTCAATACTGAAACTAATATCATTGTTAGCAACAATTTCGGTTTCACCTGTTTGATAACGCTTATAGGAATGCTTCATTTCAATATAGGGCATAACGGCACCTCACACTATGAATACACCTATATTATAGCACTTTTTTATTAATTCTCCCATAAAAATAAATACATAAATTAAGTTATGTAAAATAATAATTTTTTTAAAAATCTGAGCTAAACACTCAGATTCCACTTTATTTAATTTTCTCTTCTTGGTAGTCGCATTTTTCATTTGAGCAAACAACTTGTTTACCACCACCGCGTACTTTTTTCTCCACTAAGAAATCATTTGATTTGGGGCAAGTTCGTCCAATAGGTTTGTCCCAAGATGTAAACTCACATTCTGGGTAGCGGTCACAGCCATAAAAGATACGATTGCGTTTTGTTTTTCGCTCAATAACTTGTCCTTTTTGACAGATAGGACAAATAACACCTATTTCCTTAGTGATAGCTTTTGTGTTATGACATTCAGGGAAGTTGCTACACGCATAAAACTTTCCATAACGTCCTAGTTTTATTACCATTGGTGATCCACATAGCTCGCAATCAAATCCAGCAGGTTCATCCTTTATTTGAATTTTCTCCATTTCAGTTTCTGCTTTTGCAAGTTCTTTTTCAAATGGTTTATAAAATTCATCGATAATCTTTTGCCACTGCTCTTTACCAATCTCAACTTCGTCTAGTTTCCCTTCCATTTCAGCAGTGAAGGTAACATCAACAATATCTGGGAAAAATTCTACAATAAGGCTATTAACAATCTCACCAAGTTCAGTTGGTTCGAAGCGTTTAGCTGCAAGCTTAACATAATAACGTTTTTGAATAGTCTCAAGCGTTGGGGCATAAGTTGAAGGACGACCTACACCGTTTTCTTCAAGTGTTTTAATGAGACTTGCTTCTGAAAACCTTGCAGGAGGTTGAGTGAAGTGTTGTTCAGGATTCGTATTAACCTTTTTAACACTTTCTCCTTCCTCCATATCTGGTAACATTTTATTTTTGTCAGTATCGTTATAAACAGCCATGTAACCATCAAACTTGACTTGGCTACCATTAGCAATAAAAGTAACACCATTTTGCGTTAAATTAACTTTCATTGTGTCAAAGACTGCTGCTGTCATTTGGCTTGCAATAAAACGGTTCCAGATAAGAGTGTAAAGTTTTAGTTGATCTTTGTCTAAATACTTAGCAATACTTTCGGGTGTATGATTAACACTAGACGGGCGAATAGCTTCGTGAGCGTCTTGTGCTCCAGAAGCATTTTTAACTTTATTCCCATGTTTAGAATAATTTGCACCAAAACGGTTAGTAATAAATTCTGTTGCTTCATTTTGTGCTAACGGACTAATACGTGTAGAATCAGTACGCATATAGGTAATCAGACCTTGATGACCTGCTGTGCCTAAGCTAAGTCCTTCGTACAGCTGTTGCGCAATCATCATGGTTTTACGAGTTCGAAAATTGATTTTATTAGCTGCATCTTGTTGCAATGAAGAAGTTGTATACGGTAATGGTGCATTACGACGACGCTCTTTTTTTTCAACTTTTTCAACTAAGAATTCATCAGTTTTAATACGTTTTAGAACTGTTTTGACGTCTTCATTATTCGATAATTTGAATTTCTTTCCGTCTAAACCGTAGAAAGTGGCATTGAATTTACGTGTTCCTTTTTTAAAGGAACCGTCAATAGTCCAATACTCCTCCGGTTGGAAAGCCTTAATCTCATTTTCACGATCAATGATTAGTTTAAGAGCAACTGATTGTACACGTCCAGCTGATAGCCCTTTTTTTACTTTTTTCCATAAAATAGGTGAGATAGAATAACCAACAATGCGATCTAAAACACGTCGTGCTTGCTGAGCATCAACGAGATCCATGTTAATCTGACGAGGTTCCACAAAAGCATTTTTAACAGCATCTTTTGTGATTTCATTGAAAACAACACGGTTTCTGTCTTCTTTGTCTAAATCTAAAATATGTGCTAAATGCCAGGAAATAGCTTCTCCTTCACGGTCCGGGTCACTCGCGAGGTAAACTTTTTTAGCCTTTTTAGCTTCTTTTTTTAAATCATTAATGAGAGGTCCTTTACCACGAATATTAATATATTGTGGTTCGTAATTATTCTCAAAATCAATGGACATACTTGACTTTTTTAAATCACGGATATGACCTACTGAGGCTACAACTTTATAGTTACGTCCTAAGTATTTTTCGATAGTCTTTGCTTTTGCAGGAGACTCCACAATAACTAGATTTTTTTTAGCAGTAGCTGATTTTTTTTTACTTGTTTTTTTGGTCGACGTTTTTGTCGTAGTTGCCATAGGTATCACTTTCTATATCGTAAACTTATAGCATAATAACTCACTTTTCTTAAACTGTCAATAGAAAACTTCTCCTATAGTAGAAAGCAAAACACTACTGATATTCAGAAAGGATATCTTTTCCTGAAATAATGCATTTAGCTCCTTCTTGGATAAGATGGTGGCATCCATCTGATTTGCCATCGATAATATTTCCGGGAATAGCAAAAACTTCTCGTCCCTCTTCTAATGCTCTTTCACAGGTAATTAAACTTCCAGATCTCATCTTAGCTTCGGCAACCACAATACCTTGACACAGCCCTGCAATAATACGGTTACGTTCGGGGAAATGAAATTTCAAGGGTTGTTCTCCGGAAAAATATTCTGATAATACGAGATGATTATATGACATATATTCTTGAAGTTTCTTATTCTCCGTTGGATAATAAACATCTAAACCACTCCCGATAACAGCTATACTACTGCCTCCATTTTTTAAAGCACTAACATGTGCTGCTGTATCAATGCCACGCGCTAAACCACTTACGATAACAAATTGATTGTTAGTCTCCTTGATAATCTTTTTAACAGACTGACAACCTATCTGAGATGCCTGTCTTGCTCCCACTACAGCTAATTTAGGTTTAGATAGAAGTTCAATATTACCCTGATAAAAAAGTAGAACTGGTGGATTATATATTTCTTTTAACTCTAAAGGATAGTTAGAATCCAAAATCGATAGAACTGGAAATTTTTTGAATTCTTGTCGAAGTTTTTTAAGGTCTAGCTGTTTATAATTTTCTATAAAGAAAGTAGGGTTTTTACATTTTGACACTACGGCCATATTGCGAACAGATAGAGAAGTTAAACTATTCTTTTTAAGGTAGTTGATAATATTGTTGATATTAAGATTTGTTAGTCCAGCTTTTTTAAGCTTAAATAGTTCAAAATGATTCATAAGGTTACCTCCATTGACTATATTCGAAAATAATAGACAAAATAAAGTGATAAGATCAATCTATACGCTGAAGCATTGATAATAGCTATTTTTTCAAAAAAAATAAGACTAGGATTTTTCCTAGCCTTTGACAAAAAATTAACGATTATCAACAAAGTTCTGTACATCTTTAATCATACGGAGTGTTACTCGGCTTCCGCCTGAATTGATATACCAATCTTTTCCATCTACCTCATGAACACGTTTGTTTTTGACAGCATCAGTTGCTTTAATAACATCGTTATTAAAAAGTTCTTTCGATGAAGCTCCTTGTCCAATAGTCGCTCCACGATCTAAAACAAAGAGATAGTTAGGATTTTTTTCAGCGATGTATTCATAAGATACGGGAGTACCATGTGAACTTAGTTTTTCATTTTCATTGACTGCTTTAAATCCGCCTACAGAGAAAATCCAACCAAAACGACCAGAAGGTGATTGAGTTAAAAGTTCACCGCTGTTTGCCATTACAAATAGAGCTGTAGGTTTACCTTTTTTCTCAATAGTTTTCTGCAATTTAAGAACAGCTTGTGCGATATCTTTATTAAAGGTTTTTGCCTTTTTATTTTGGTCGAAGATTTTCCCTAACATTGTGACACGCTCAGCAACTCCTTTGTCAAATACTTTTTTTGAGTCGACTCCAGCATATACTAATGCTGCTTTAGGTGCAGCCTCCTTTAATTTTTCAATATTATCAACAGAAGCCATACGTGCTCCTAGGAAAACCACATCAGGTTGCATACGAGCAATAGCTTCAAAGTTTGGTTCGAAGAGACTTCCTACGTCTTGGTATCTCTTAGCTTTATAAACAGATTTGACGTTATTAGGCAATAAACTTAGAGCATTTTTAGCCTTCGGGATACCAATAACAGATTTTTCAGCTCCTAAAGCTGTGATAGTATCCAAAGCTCCCATATCAAAAACAACTACTTTTTTGGGTTTTAAAGGAACTTTAAGTGTCTCGCTGATTTGCTTTTTATTATCCGGCTTGTCTCTTTTTTCTTTTTTAATATAGACCGAATAGTTGTTTTTTATGGTAACAGTTTGTGATTTTTCTTTAGCTAAAACAGCTTGAGAAGTGGTTAAGATAGTGCATAGTGCTAATATAGCAATAATAAGTTTTTTTGTCATTAAATAAAATCTCCTAAAATAGATAAAAACTAAAAATGTTATCCTACATAAATCTCTTTATTTACGTTGTACAAAAAAGGATAATTGGTTTACCATCAACAGTTTCGATACGGATAGGCATATCAAATAAATGAGAAAGGATTTTTTCTTGCATAACATCTTCAACAGTCCCACAAGACACCACTTGTCCTTCTTTTAAAGCGACAACATTGTCAGCGTAGTGAGTTGCAAAATTGATGTCGTGAATAATAATCACTATAGTTTTATTAAACTCATATGCATATCGTTTGATAAGATCCATCATTTGAACAGCATATTTCATATCTAAATTGTTGAGTGGCTCATCTAAGCAAATATATTGAGTATCTTGTGCCATTGTCATTGCGATAAAAGCTCTTTGAATTTAGATCGGAAGAGCACACGTCT
>ERZ507021.268-NODE-268-length-21906-cov-14.674_pt1 | contig 21906 bp, 27 predicted proteins | sample MGYA00512877_ERZ507021 | MGnify/ENA metagenome assembly ERZ507021 | reverse complement strand
GGGTGTTCACCTGACCACCTTTCAGCTCAGCCCCGATCACCATACCGGCGGAATAGTCCTCACCGTTGTAACGGATCCGGACTTTCATATCGTGAATAACGGATGCTTCGCCGGCGGCCATATCCCACTGCGCGCGGACGGAGTTCTGCGCCATCGCGAAACTGTCGTCTGCCGTCACCTTCACCGCGTCTATTTTCTCAGCCAGCGCCGTGGTTTCCGTGACCGTGTAGTTGCGTACTTCGATAATCTCGGCTTTCATCGCGCCGCTTTCACGCTGCCAGTAACCCCACTGGCCGTAAGCGTTGTTGGCGTTGTTGATAATGGCCTCAAAATTATCATCCGCCTGCGACTGCAGGTCTTTGATGATCTGTGAGTCGCCCAACCCGGCGGCCACTTCATCAATAATGGTTGATGCATCGAACTCGGCCACACCGCGTACAAACTCAGTCCAGGGTGACTGATTACCGGTTTTATCCACCAGCCTGGCGCGGAAATAAAACGCGGTACCAGCTGCCAGACCGGCCAGTTCGTGAGAGCGGGACGGATACGGCACATCGGCCAGCAGCAACAGGTTCTGGCCATCGTTGGTTTTGCTGTACTGAATTTCGGTTTTCAGGGTGTCTTCGGTGAATTTACCGAACTCCCAGTTCAGTTTGATCCCGAATACCAGTGTGGATGCACGAAAGTTCAGCGGTACCGGCGGATCCCCCGCCTTGCCGGTCAGCCGGGTTTCCTCTGAATATCCCCAGCCGCTGGAGATTTCCGCTGCGTTAATCGCCCTGACCCGCACCAGATAGCGGCCTGAATAGACCCCGGGCACGTCAAATGAAGTCGTGGCATTGCGCGGTACATTGATCCAGTTGCCGTCATCACGCCGCCACTGTGCCTCATAGGCAATAGCATTCTCCGCCGGTGACCAGGTAACCTGCATGGTTTCAATGCTGATCCCCTGGTTCACGACAGAATAAGAGCTGACAGTGATATCTTTCGGCGGAAACTGGTTGCCGGGCGGAATAACACTGATCGGACGTTCATCGAGTACCGCGCCGGTGTCTATCCGATCGAATTTATCCGGATCATGCATGGCCGCCGATATCGTGAAGGTACCATCGTCATTTTCAGTCACACTCACCACCCGGTACTGCTGGGCGTACAATTCGTCTGATTCCGTCACCCAGACACATTCCGGCTCCGGCGTTTCGCTGTATTCCGTGGTAACGGTTATAACGTTATCCGTGACCATCTGGATGGTGCGGGCCTGTGATTTACCGGACGGAAGATTCAGCATCAGCCGGTCACCCGGCGCGGCATCCGGTTTGCGGTCGAGGGTGATACTCCGGCCATTCACCGCACTGACGCGGCCGCCGGTCACTTTCCCGGACAGGTTTTCATCCGCCACTGCAATGATGTACCCCGGCTGCGGGATATTACCGTCCAGCCCCACACTGAATGTCACTACCCGGTCTTTGTTGTTGGTGAGTATCCCCCAGCGGCCTTTGCGGTTGGCCTCTGACTGACGGGTACAGCCGATTGCCGTCATTTCCAGCTGATTAAAGCCGAACCGGTAAACCAGCTCATTTTCAAACACCGGCTCCATCGCATCGGCATAGCCGTTCAGCGGATCTGAGTACGACACCAGAGCGGAGGAATAGCGGGCCTTACTGCTGCTGCCGGAATAGGTGAATTTACCGTCCAGCACGTTGGCTTTGGTGTAGCTGTAATCAATGTCGCGCGGCATATCCGCCAGGGTGATAATCTGGTTTCCGCCCCAGTAGGTCATTCCCCGGAAGATGGCCGCAAAATCCCGCAGCACGGTATAGGCTTCATTGCGATCCTGCACATACACATCACAGATATAGCGCGGCTCAGTGCCGCTGCCACCTTTGCCGTCCGGTACCGGCTGGTCACAATACTGCGCAACGCGGTACAACTCCCATTTATCGATATTCTGAATTTTGATACGGTCACCGAGGCCGAAACGATCGGAAATCACGATATCGTAAAAGACCCAGGCCGGGTTATTGGTCCATGCCCATTTAAACGAACCGTCCCAGGTACCGGAATACGTCCGGTGCTCCGGGTCATAGTTTGACGGTACACGGATGATCCGCATCTTCGGCTCGCAGGTGACCTGCGGGATGGAGCCGTTAAACTGTTTTGAGTCAAACTCAATATACAGCAGCGCGGTATGCGGATAGGTCAGTTTGGCATCAATCACCTCGGTGTAACTCTGCAGCACCATGGTGTCACCAATTTTTGCGCTGTTGGCATCTGCCGTGATTTTACGCACACGCAGTGTCCAGGATGTGGCCGACTGCGGCAGATCAATGCGGTGGGTACGCTCATAACCGGAAGTTGTTTTGCCCTTTACACGTCCGTCCACAACGGTTTTCCAGCTCCCGCCGTCAGTCTGTAAATCAATGGCGTATGCCACCTCGTTACCGACCATATCCCCGTTATCCTCCTGGCGGAACAGGGACGGCCATTTCAGGCGGACGCGGACAGCGGATAGTTGCGGGTTGGTGAATGCGTGTGCCCACAGCGTGCTGCTCTGCACGGTGGTACCAACGGTGATTTCATTCTCCGCCGCAGGCATCCCCTGTATATAGGTTTGTGCCTGGGTGCCGGGACGGTATTCCCACACCACGCCGGGAAAGTTTTCTGATCCGTCAGCATTCAGCAGCGGGGTACCATCCAGAAAAATAGTCTTCCCGGTCAGCTCACCGGCAAATTCACCTTCACCGAGGGCGATCAGCAATTTAGCTTTGGCTACGGACTGTAAGTCGTCCGGTTGTTCGACGGGCGTACGCGGGCTGCCACCGCCACCTTTGCGGCCTGTGATTTGTGTCATTGTGGATTTCCTGCTGGATAACTGAAGGGAAAATTACTGCTGATCTTCGACGTAAATTCCGGCTGAGATAACCGCGCCGCCGATGCGGCGCTTACCATAACCGATCGGTACCGGATAGCCCTGAGAAACGGTGTTCACCGGCGCACCGAATGCATATGATGGTTTATTTTCGCCCTGGTCTTTCATAGCAAGCCCGCCCGGCTGCGGGGACAACATCTGGATTATACCGCCCAGCATCATGGATACGCCGGTCATGGCCAGCCCGGTATGCATCGCTCCCCATGCCGCCACTGACGCACCGCCTGTCCAGAACGCAGCAGCCACCATCAACGCGCCGAAAATAACCTGCAGCAATCCCCCGCGTTTGCTGCCGATCACAACAGGCACAATCCGGATAACATCATCCGTCACCGGAAAAACGAGGTCATCCACCCCGATATTTTTTTTACCGCGAAATACCGCATACGTTAAGCCGCGGGATTTACTGGTATTCAGATAGCGTTCAAACCCGGGAATTGTGCAGCATAACGCACGGACCGCTTCGGAGGTTGTGCTGACCAGGCGTTGATGTGTTTTGCCGAAGGTTTTACCCAGCACACCACCGAGTATAATTTTCACCATAATTTCCTGTGACATATTTGCCCCGTAAAAAAAGCCGCCGGAGCGGGTCATATCAGTTGCTCATGATGCAGTACCATCACTGTACGATCACGCCAGTAACCGCCATACGGTACCCGCTGACTCAGGTGACCGTATAAGTGATGCAGCAGCATATTATCAGGCAGCAGAATACCGGCATGATTGGCGACCGGTGCCTGCACCTGCATCACGATAACATCACCGGGTTGCGGATCGTCAACCTGAATAAATCCCGCCTCCCGCCAGTTATCGGCGTACCGGTTCTCACCCTGTTCCCACCAGGGATAATCCACCCGGTAATCCGGCAGCTCAATGCCGTGTTCCTGCCGGAACCAACTCATCACCAGCCCCCAGCAGTCCGTAAACCCGAGCACAAATGGCCGACCAAGTAATGGCAGCTCGCCGCGCGGCTGAACAGTCCGCAGATCCCCCTCCGGCCAGCTGACGATGTACCACGGCACGCCAAGGGCATCACACTGTGCTTTATCCAGTTCTGACGGTTGGGTGGTAGCATCCGGGTGACTGTGCACAATACCGGTCACCGTACCCCAATCCTCAGCAGCGGCGTAATCCTCCGGTGATAATACGAAGTGCTCTTCCGGCGTGGCCGCGACATTGCGGCAGGGAAAGTATTTCACCACCCGGGATTTTTGCACGATCACCCCGCAGCATTCGCGGGGATATTCACGCTCTGCGTGTGCAAAAATAGCTGCCTGAATGTTTTTACGCATCATTATTTCCTCAGTAATGAGGTTCCCGGAAAGCCGCCGAACGGGATCGGATTATTTTTCCCGAAACGGGGAAAGCAGCCGGTATTCAGCATGCCGCTGCACTGATCCTGTGCCGGGTCATCCACGCGGTTGCCGTGTTTGTCAAAATACCCGTTCTGCCCGGCATAATCACAGCCGTCACCGGATTTGTATTTGCCGCGTATGCACCAGGTACACATTGCATGCAGTTGCCGCGTCGGGATCATCACCCCCTGCAAATCCATCGGGCTGGCTAAATCAAACTCAATAACCTCTTTGGTTTCCGAGGATTTGCTGTCGATATAAAAGACCGAGACTTTTTCCTGGGTAGGATCTGCCGCCGGGTTGCCATCCGGAAAATTCGCCGCATCCAGATAGTGTGCCAGGGTGTCGTGTATCGTGACTTTCGCTTTCAGCATGTCATCGTATGCCAGACACAGCGCGGTGATTGAACCGTCGAGGTTTGCCACCGATAACTTCGGCTGTGCACCGGATCCGGTGGTGGATGCCTCTATCCCTTCAATCTGCGCAGGCCAGGCCCGATACTCCTCTCCCTGCCACCAGATGGATTTCGCCGGTAATTTTTCCGGATCACCACCGGCGGCAGTAATTTCTGCCTCTGTATGTGGGATGTTGTATGCATGGAACCGCAAAATATCCGGCGCACCGAATGCGGTACCGTCAACCTCAAAAAGCCGGACGGCATTACCCGGTTCCAGCTTCTGGTAGTCATTTGTGATCATGGTTTAAATGCCTGGGTAAAAGTGAGAGAAAGTGAATAGTTGTCACCGCCGAGCGGGGTGAGCTTATGCTCGTCGCACCGGTACAGACCGACCGGCTCAAGCGGGGGTTTCCACTGAAAAGCCTTTATGCCGCCGTGACGGTCGATAAACTGACGGATAGCCGCGATATACTCCCCGCGACCGGTAAATTCCAGTGACCACTTCTGGCTGCGGGCGTTAATACCGTCACCGGACACCTGCTCATAACCATCACCGAACTTCGCCCTGCGGGTTTTATAGGTGATGTCCTCCGTGGGATTAACACGGGGACACCAGGTGAAAATTTCAATCATTGACGGGCCCCTTTCGCAACCGACCAGATGGCACCGCCGGGCCGCAGATCTGTATTAATCAGCGCCCGGTAACGCTGGTCTACATACTGCCCAATCTCCCGGCCAAACTGTTCATAACCAGCTGACGACTGCGTCTGGCTGCTGCCGTTACTGTCAATGGTAATAAACACCTGTGGTGCTGCAGAACCGGTATTCTGATTTCTGCCGATCGCCCGGACACCGAGAGAGCCATCCGCCGCCCGTGTTAACGGCATAATCGCTTCCGGTCCGGCCTCACCCATCAGCCCGGCACCTTTGGCAAACGCAAAATAAGTCGGGGTGCTGACTATCTGATTACTGTACGCACTCAGGCCCGGGGAGTCATAAACTCCGCCTTTGGCATTTGCCGCGGCACCTCCCAGAAAGTTACCGACAGCACCAATCCAGCCACCGGCATCTGACATGGATTTCAGGCTGTTCACGATGGCAGCGTTGACCAGTATTTTCTGGATGGATTTAAGGACATCTATTGACCAGTCGCGCCAGCTGGCTTTATTTCCGTTCAGCATGTCAGTGATGTTATTCACCATACCGCCCATGGCGCTCTGCACTGCTGATGCGGTTTGCTCCGCATAATCTCCGGCCTCAGCAACCCAGTCTTCCATCCCCCGGGTAACCCCGCTGGTCCAGTCAGACTGAACCTCCTTTATTTTCTGATATTTCAGGTTGAGCGCATCAATCTCCCGGTTATAAGCTTCGGTCGCACTTTTTCCCTGATCAGATTTGGCATAAACACGATCAATCTGCTGACGCTCATCGTAAAGACTGCGCCGGTTTTCGCCCATTCCCCGGGTTTTATCAATTTGCTCCGCTTCGTCACTGAATTTCCGGGCACCGTCACGCATCGCTTTCAGCGCATCATCCATTTCACGCTGCTTTCTGACCGCCCCGTCGGCCTTTTGTGTCCACTCCGCCAGGGCAACAGAGGATGCGCGGATCGCTTTTCGCTGCTCATCCGTCCATTTGGTACCGGCCTCATGCGCAGCCGCATACAGCTCTGCGGCCTTCTCTCCCTGCGTGGCCCTGACTTTCTGAACCTCCGTAGCCACACTCAGATCCGCCATTTTACGGGCATACTGCTCCGCCTGACGTTCCGCTTCTTTCTGCTCTTTATTGAAAGCACTCTGGGCGCTTTTACCCGCTTTCAGTTCCTTACTCAGCTTTTCCTGATTCCGGTAGGCTGCCACCTGATTATCAATGTATTTCTGCCGGTTATCGGCAAATTCGGGTTTATTCAGCAGACCGATATCATCTGCGGCAAACTCAGCCTGCCGGATAACACGGGCTTCCCCGGTCAGTGCGGACAGTTCTTTGTCCCGCTCTGATTTCTGAATGAAATCCTGCTGTTTTTCGCTGAGAGGCGCTGCCGGGATACGCATCGGGCTGTTAACCAGAGCCAGGCGGTTGGTCAGGATCTGATTTCCGGCAGACATTATCCGGTTAAATTCGCTATGCTCCGCATTCACCATCAGTAATGAATGACGCATATTATTCTGTGCAGCAGACTGCTGACGAATAAGAAAATCACGCTGACTTTCGACCGCCTTCAGTGCTGACTGAATCTCTTCCGATTTTTTGCTCAGCTCATTAAGTCTGCTCTGTTCAACCGAAAGCTCATCCTGCGCAGCCGCCAGGGATTTAACCGCATCTTCCTGACTGATCAGATGGTTAATCAGATAGCCGTTGATGCTGGGGCCGGGTGAGGCCAGCATCTGCTGATATCCTGCTATCGCTGATTTTAATCCCTCAACTTTCTGACGCTGCTCATCAACCAGTTTATTTTGCACCGCCAGCGATTCTTTGGTTTTACCGGAGTTATCAGCGGTTTCCGGCAGCGTCATTTTATTAAGATTGGCACGAACCTGGTCAATGGTGGCGGCGTATTCAAGTGCGGACTGTCTTGCCTGCTCCTGCTTCTGGTACATCGTGTACCAGGCACCGGCACCCAGCATCACCAGCCCCGGAATACCACCGACCAGCCCCAGCGCACCACCAAGAAGACGTGAACCGACAGATGTGACGTTATTCAGGTTGTTTTGTGCGATATTGCGGGCGTTAATATTGCGTGCAACGGATGCCTGTACAGCGGCAAGCCGCTTTTCTGCGCCTGCCTGCGCATCGGTTCCGCGTGCAGCTGCCAGTGATTTTTGTGCCCGGTACTCTGCCGCACGCGCTCTGGCAACCGCAATTTGTGTCCCGCGCAGCTGGGCCTGCGCAAGAGCGACCTCGCCTTTTGCGGCACCGGCCACCCCGATGGTTGCTTTGGTCACACTGGCGGTCAGCCCGCCGAAATACCGTGCAAGGCCAACCCCGACCAGTGCCCCTGCAACAGTGGCAATAGTGTCTATATTTCCCGCAATACCATTCAGTGCGCCGGTCAGTGTGCTGGTTGCGCCCGATGCCTCATTAGCCCCGCCCACCCACGCCATAAAGGCATTTTCCACCTTTTGCGAAGCCATACTGACGGTCTGTGGTAACTGCTCAAATTCTTTTCTGAGTTGCTCCGTATTTGTCAGGATCGGAACGATTTTATCGGTAGTCAGCTGCCCGCTCTGTGCCATATCGCGCAGCCCGCCGATGGTGGTCCCCATCCCGTCCGCCAGCAGTTTTGCCAGTCGTCCGCCGTTCTCCATCACCGCGTTAAATTCTTCACCGCGCAGGACACCGGATCCGAGAGCCTGACTCAGCTGTGTTATAACAGAGCTGGCTTCTTCAGTGCCTGCACCGGACAGCTTCAGCGAAGTTGCGATGGTTTCCGTGACTTTTGCCACATCCCCCGAGGCATAACCCGCATCACGCATCGACTGCGCAATACGCGCGTACAGGTTGGTATTTGCCGCCAGTGATGTGCCGGTACGCTGACTTAACGACATCAGCTCCTGCTGAGCCCGGCTGAAATCCTCCGCAGACACAGAGGCCAGTTTCAGGCGACCGCTTAACTGGCTCCAGGTATCGGCATAACTGATAAGCTGCTGCGTGGCAAAAGCACCGGCCATGGCCCCCATGACGCCGGTTACTGTCGATTTTATTGATGACAGTTCATTATTTAGTTCACTGATTGCCCGTTTCGTTTCACGTGATGCCGATGCTGCTTTGCGTCCGCCCTGCTCCAGCGTCCGGTAATAGTTCTCCCCCATCCGTGAAGCGCGCGCTATTTCAGACTGAAACGAGGAGGAATTTGCCGATATTTTAATAATAAGCTCACGAAGCTTTGCCATTACGTCCTCTGCTATGTCAGTACAATCAGGTTTCAGATACCGATTTCAGAAAACCCTCCAGCCCGTCATCTGCCTCACCGTTACCCGTTTTTCCCCATTGCAGCATCGCATCATTCAGGCTGAGTTTGCCGCCCTGTGCGCCGTACAGCGATGAGACAATATGGGCCGTCTGTATGTCACTGCGGATGTCCCCGATCGGACTGAGGCGGTCAAAAGCCATCCACATGGTCAGCTCACCGGCGCTCATCGTTCTGGTCAGTTCATCCACTGTACGCCCCATCCGGAGCGCCAGTGTCATCAGAAAAAACATCCCGGACTGTGCTACTTTTTTTCCGCTTCATCCGGCGTGGTCATCAGGTCAAGCGCCTGTTTCAGTAAACGGGCATGAACCGGCCCGTAAACAGCCATCACTTCTTCAGTGTCGTCATCACTGAACACCCGCTCTTTATCTTCATCCAGCAGCACATCAGAAAACATCACCACATCTGCACGCAGATTGCGCTGCGCCTGTTCTGCCTCTGACAATTTTTCATCACCGTCTGCGCCGGTATTCATCAGCTCACGCCATCTGAGCCAGGCTGCCGAAGACGGTTCCCGCAGAATAACGGTGACTCCGCTCCATTCGGGTACCTTCACCATCTTTGAACGGAAGGCGTTTTTTGGACTGAGTGCCAGTTCTTTTAATGACAGTTTCGGATTCGCCACGGCTTATTCCCTCTTTCCCGGCTCAGTTACCGCCCCGTTTTTCAGCGGAACAGGCTTACCTTTCATACGCAGCGTGAAAGACGCGGTGACCAGCCCGCTGGTTGCCGCACTCCAGCTGTTCTGACGGACTTCTGCCAGGAAGGCATAACCATTACCTGACGGAAATTCCACTTTGAACGCATGAATAGTATCTTTGTCATAGGCAGTACGCAGAACTTCCTGACCTTCATCTGGTGACCAGTTACCGGAGATCGTGATTTCCCCCGGAGAGGCCAGCCCGTTGGTCATTTCCTGCTCCGTTGAGCACAGGGTGGTGACATCAATATCCGACTTCTGCCCACCGGTATAACTGATCTCTTTGGCCGCACAGGCCAGCGGCAGAAATTCTGCGGATGCGGGGTTCACTTCTGTTGCAGGCAGCTTTGAAATACTGATTTTCGTGCCCTGCGTTTTTTCATATTTGCTCGGCATGATTATTTTCCTGTAAGCATAAAAAAAAGCTGCCGCAGCAGCTTGTTGTTCAAGATTACGTTATTGCCAGACCTGACACTCCAGCGTGGCCCGGTAAAGCGAGGTATCCGCTTCATAGCCCTGCTTTTCTGTGAACTCCGCCGGTGAAAGCGGAGAAACAGCAGCAACAGACAGTTCACGGATCCGGCGGGCTTCATCGATGGTTTTTGCATACACATCAATCTGGATATTGGTCATTGTCTCAGCACGACCGCACAGCACATCTCCACCGGTATCATAAAGTGAAAAAACACACCACGGCGGCTGAATTTTGGGTTCATCCTGCGGAGCCACATACGGAAAAACCCTGCCCGGCAGCACCGGGTCAAGCAAAGAAAACAAATCAGATTCTTTCATCCGCTCAGCACCTTATCGATAGCCTGACTGAGTTTGCTCAGCGCCAGATCCGCTGCCTCATCCGCTTTACCGTCAAATGCCGGACGGATAAACGGTTGTGGTGCCATTTTGGATGTGCCGTTTTCCAGAAAACGCCAGTAAAACGCATTACGCGGATCATCCGCTTTCAGTGTGTTGTCGCTGTTGGTTCCGGCGGCATTGGTTCCCCGGATGTACACACCGGAGACAACCTCGCCTTTATAACGGCTCCGCTGACTGCCGGTAACGATATTACGCGCCAGTTTTCCGGTCCTGACAGGAGCGCTCCGCCGGACCTCATCCCGCAGCATATCCGCTGCGGCTTTCGCAGCCTCCCGCAGCACACGGGTATTTTCAGCCCGGCTGAGTAATTCCAGATCATGGGACAGTTCAGCAAAACCGGACAAATCCAGCCTCATATCAGCCATCTTTCACCCCCTGTTTACACAGCAGTTCCAGCCGGGTAAATTTCACATCCGGGATCACAGCCTGAATATCGTAGACCTGACCGCGATATATCATCCGGCATGCAGGATTAATATCCGGCCGGTACCGCATCCATACGCGGACCGTTATTTCTGACATTTCCGCTCCGGCGGTCAGCAGTTCCCGGCCACTGACGGGTCTGACTTCCGCATTCACAGCCGGGCCAATATCAACCCATAACTTTTCTCTCTGGCCAGACGGGAGTATTATGATTTCAGCTCTCTGAAATACAACAATATGTCTCAGACGACCAGCCTGCATAATTTCATCCTTACGGCCTGCGCCGGTAATCTCTTAAATGGCGGTACAAAGAGTCCGGTAATGACTGCCCCTCCCGGTTTTCATACCAAAATCCGACCATCTGTTTTAATCTGAGCACTATATCCGCACTTAAAAACAAGGTATCAGGGTCGTCTTTATCAGGTTTTTCCGGGGTAAGCTTTCTGTTAGTGACCCGCTCAACTTCTGATATGGCAGCACTCAAAAATTGCAGTAAAAGATCATTATCATGGTCACCATCGATATAGCATTGCCTTTTCAGCTCTTCAATTGTCGGTAATGGCATGAAACCCTCCGGAAAAGCGGCATCTCTGCCGCCGTAATTAATCAGCCTCCTGCACCTGCAGCTTTCAGTAATTTCACAGCATTACTGTCCACCATCATGCTGCCGACACGCTTCGTGGTATAGAAATGCACAAACGGCTTGTTGGTGTACGGGTCGCGCAGCATACGGATGCCGATACGATCCAGGATGGTGTAGCAGCGTCTGAAGTTACCGAACGCCAGCGGAACAGCACCGGCAGCCATATCAGCAAACTGCTCATTTTCCGCAATACCATATCCCAGTAATGCAGACGGCTGACCCAATTGCAGGCCCGGCTGCCACAGGTAATTCCCCTGGGAATCCTTCAGTGTGCGCACTTTGAATAACGTATTGTTATTCATCATAAACTTAGCACCGTTACGGTATGGTTTTCGCAGGGTATAAATCAGTTTCATCACTTCATCAGCGGTCAGTTCGGTCGGTTTCTTCAGCAACAGGTGTTGCAATTTGCCCCAGTCACGCTCCTTATCCGCTTTATCATCACTGCCGTAGGCCAGCAATCCTTTGGGCTTTTTGCTGCCGTCTCCGCTGATGAATGCCGCTTCTTCCTGCGCTGCAAATTCAGTTGTCAGTTCACCGGTAATGAACTGCTCAACGTTGAAAAAGGAATCATCCAGCATGGTCTGAGTCGCCGCCGGATTGCCGTAAATTTCACCCCACACCGGTTCAATGGTACCGAGTTTTGACGTGCTGGTTTCCGGACGAGCATCAGTCTCACCAACCCAACCGCTGCCGGTACCTCCCATATTCACGAGGCGCTTGTAATTCGGCGTGCCGACTGAGACAACATTACATTCCTGACGCATAATGACTTCGTCACGCAGAGCAGAAATAATATTGCGATCCAGTTCTTCCGGCACGGCATAACCACCGTCAGGATCAGAACCAATCTGCATGGCTTTCTGTTCCAGTTCGGCCAGGCCGTCATCCTTACCTTTGCGGACAAACAGTTCGAATGCACTTTTGTGTTCAGCAACATCTTTGTTTGCCACACCACCTGCCGGGCGTTTCACGGCGGCCAGCTCAGCTTCCAGCGACGATTTCAGCTCGTCCAGTTCGGATAATTTGCCGTTCAGAGTTTCCACTGACTCGGCCAGTCTGCCTTTTTCTGATTCGATGGCATCAATACGTTTGTCATTTTTTGACTTAAATTCTTCAAATGACGCTTTCAGCTCTTTTGCCACTTCACTGATATCTTTATGATCAACAGCCATAACAGCCCCTTACTGATTAAAATTAATGGATTTAAGTGTTTCCAGTGCATCTTCCTCTGCGTCACGCAGAGAGAGAGCATGGTAGCCGTCGGCCATAAATGCCTTAGCCTGTGTCCGCGACAGTCCGGCATCACGCAGGACGCGCTCAATACTTTTTTGTGACGGGATGTCACCACGGGCAAATGCCGATTTAACATCACTGACCCGGGCTTCATCATTGGACGGGAAGGTCACCAGACTCACTTCCCACAGATCGATTTCTTTCAGGAGAAACGCCCCTTTACTCCGGTCGTACTCCCAGTCTTTCAGGATGTAGCCAATAGAAAGGCCGGATAATGATCCGGCCTTCAGATGTGCATGAGCCCGTTTTGACAGCGGGTCATCCTCGATAAGCAGCCGCCCTTTGACATACAGGCCGGTATCATCCTCCCGCATTTCGGTATACACACCGACCGGTTCGGAAATCTGGTGCTGCCAGAGCATGGCCGGAAGACCGCCCTTCTCCCGCCATTCATTCAGTGATGCCTGAAAAGCACCCGGCACAACAATATCGCTGTAGCTGTCCTTCACGCCGAAAACCGATCCGTATCCTTCAAACTCGCCGGTTTCAGTGACCGACTTTATTTTCAGCGGTATGTCCAGCCGCTGTTTAGTCATCATCGACATCCTGCTTTTCCTCTTTTTCCGGGCTGCTCTCAGGCTTTGTGGTCATGTTCATCGGTGTCAGCCAGATATCACCACCTTCACGCGGGTTGAGCTCTTCCAGTTCCCGGCATTCATTGGGTGAATAGATCCCCCAGTTAATACCGGTGGCATAAGCATCAAACCGTGATTTCATATCTCCGCGTAACAATGCCCCTGCGTTGAATTTCGCGTAAAAAACACCCTGTTTTGATGGTTTCACCAGTCCGGCATTGATACGTTGTTCTATTCGGGTCAGATAAGGCACCAGAGAATAATTGATAAAACCAATCCCGAGATTCTCAATGTTATTGAAGGTAGCCCGATCTGTGTTCTGAATCATATGCAGCGGCACACGGAAAATACGGCAGATTTCCTCCAGCTGGAATTTGCGGGTCTCAAGGAACTGTGCGTCTTCCGATGTCATGCTGATTTGCTGCCATTTCAGGCCCATCTCAAGGATCATGGGTTTATGTGCATTAGCCAGTCCCTGATGCCGGTTTTCAAAGTCGGTTTTCAGCCGCTCCCAGGCATCGTCTTTCAGGTACTGGTCAGTTTGCAGGACACCGCTGGTTACCGCGCCGTTCCCGAACAGACGTGAGCCGTGCTCCTCCGTTGCCAGCCCCAGCCCGACCGCCTGTTTTGCATACGCTATCGGACTGAGTCCGGTTAATCCGTCCAGGGTGAAAATCCGCACATGCCAGATATCATCCTGTGTCAGCGTGTCGTGCCTTCCGTCCGGAAAAGTAACCTGATATTCAGGTTCCCACTTACTGTTCAGTTTTGGAGTAACTGAAGACGGATCCAGCGGCAGCAGCTCCACCACCTCCCCCAGCGCTTTGACTTTGTAAGCATAAAAATTGCCGCGCAGACACAGGCAGGCGATCAGTAATTCCCAGAACTCCTGCGGTGTCATGTAATTATTGGGGTTTACAGATAAAAGCCGGTTAAGCCGTTCACGGACAGCCCGGCGGTTGCCTGTCTCCAGCTGTTCATACAGAGAACACGGCAGCATGCCGACTGACTCCGCCAGCACGCGAACACAGCTGAATACTGCGGTAAGCTGCATCGCCAGTTGCGGACTGACGCGACGGCCGGAATAGGTGTCATAGGTCAGACCGATCATTTCGCTGAGCTCTGACGAACTCATACTCGTATCGGATTTTCTGAATAAACCGGGAAAGAACATTATGATCCTCCGTTGTTATTCAGGCTTCCCGCTGATCTTGATACCAGATATGACCAGAGCAGGCATAAACCGCCGGCAGTGATAAACCCGGCAGCAGGCATCAGCAGCCAGGCACCGAACGCCAGCAGACAGGCACCCGCAACCCCCACCAGTAGGGCGGTAATAGTCAGTAATTTCATTGGATTTCCTCAGAGTGAACGTAAGCCCCTGGAAGATAAAACATCGGACAAACTTTGTTCCTGTTCCCCGCCGTTCACCATCTGGCGTGATTTGGCCGTAAACAGGGCAAACGGCCCGTCAATTTTGTTTTCCGGTGTCGATTTGTTCGGGAAAATGTTGTCATTTCTGTCCGGTTTTACCGTCACGTTAGACATCATCCAGGACATTACCGGGTTGTGGTCATGGTGAAATTTGCCGGAATATACATCGGCCTGAACGGTTTTCATCGATTCAGACAGGTTTTTCACCGTCTGCGCCACCTCCACCAGCGGAATACCTTCTTCCGCCAGGCGGCGGGAGAACTGAACGGCACTCCACGGGTCAAAACCGAGTTCACGTAAATCCTCACCTTCGCACCATGCCAGAATGTCGGCTTTGATGATGTCGTGATCGACAACCTCACCGTCCGTCAGTTCAAGATAACCGGCAGCTCCCCATTTCCGGTACAGGTCAGCGATATGCTTCGGTGCAGTCACCACTCTGTCCTCCGGCAGCCAGAATTTGCACTTCATATGCAGTTGTCCGCGCGGATCCTCATACACTTTAACGGCTGCGGTCACATCGATTTTGTTTGACAGATCCACACCAACCCAGACCGGGTAATTTTTCAGCTCATCATCCGGCGCATTTTCAGGGCAGCTGTCCCACTTACCGGTATCCATCCAGGCGGATTCGGCATTCACCCACATATTGAGGTGCTTGGTCAGGAAATTAGGCCGGGCCGCAATCTGCTCTTTTGCCTTTTTCGCCAGGCGGCGCATATCGTCAAAACGCTTACAGACACCCAGCCCCGGATTAGCTTTTATCCAGATGCTTTCATCGAACGGGTCATCATCCTCATCCGGTGTGTAAATTGCCGCGAAAAAGGTGTCATCCTCCACCACGCCCCGCAGCACCTTGATGGCGTAATCCCGCAGTTCGTAGCAGATGCCCTCGCGGTTAAACCCTGCCGTGGTAATCGCAAACAACAGGGATTGCAGACGGGCACCGGTCGCGGTTTCCAGCACATCCCACACATCACGGGTTTTGTGGGCATGAAGTTCGTCCACAATGCCGCAGTGAATATTCAGGCCGTCGAGGTTATTTGCGTCACTGGACAGCGGCTCAAACTTGGATGCAGACCGCTCCTGATAAATCGCCAGCTTATTAAATTCAAACAGGCGGCCGAGTGAGCTTTTGGCCTTTTTGACCATGTTTTTCGCATCTTCAAACACAATACGGGCCTGGTCACGGGTGGTGGCAGCCGAGTAAACCTCGGCGCCACCCTCACCGTCAGCGCCGGTCATGTACAGACCGATACCGGATGAGAGGGTGGATTTGGCGTTTTTACGCGCCACTTCGTTATAGGCCGTCCGGAACCGGCGAACCAGCACCGGGTCCCCGTCATCGTCGTACTGAGCCTCGCCGGTGAGTTCATCAACCAGCGGGATTACAAAACCAAAAATATTAATCAGAATAAAGGTATGCCACGGCATCAGCTCAATCGGCTTACCTGCCAACGCCCCTTTGACATGCGGGACGAACCGGTAAAAATCCAGAATATGCCGGGCGCGTTCCTCCATGAAATAAATACCGCGCTCAGGGCCGTATTCCAGATCATCAAGAAACCGCTGACACGCCAGGCGTATCAGTTCGCCCGTAACTATTTCTCCGGCAACCACCTGCTCGGCGTACCGGATCCCGTCTGCTACGGTTGCCATTCATCATTTTCTTTGTTTCAGAAATGCCTCGAAAGGATCTTCTTCGGCTGGTGTGTTACCGGATACCTTGGCCCGGGATGCCGGAGTGATACCAAACTCTGACATCATTTTGCAGATATTGTTAAATGCCCGGTCCCGCATAGCCACCTGCGGATGCGCCCGGATAATAATGTCACCCGTACTGGTCGTGGTCTGATAAGACTCCCCGACTTCAGCGATCACATCACGGTGATGGCGCCACTCGATGTATGCGCCGATCATTAATTCCAGTGCCATCCCGTCAAGTCTGGTAATTACGCCGATATCATTAAGTTCTTCGGCCATCCGCCTGAACCAGTATTTTTCCTGTTTAGAAAAATGCTTCGGAGTTGGGGGTCCCCCTGACGGTGGTTTTGGTTCTTTTTTATTGATCGGGCGTTTTGATGGGTTACCCCTGACCAAACGCAGATGTGTCGGGGTTCTTGGTGGTCCTGACATAATAGATATCTCCTGTTAATACATGCTGGGGGAACCCCAAAAAAAGTTTTCTAACCTGCGGCGATGTGAAAAAAGGCAAGGCGGCGGTCCTCTGGCCGTGGGGCGGCAGGGATTTGACCTCCCCCTCCCCCTGATCTATTCAAGGTGAATATCCGGAGCATCATCAACCACAGACGAATGCCAGAGAAAACTAACAGATATAGATGAATGCGGCGGCGCTGTTGTTTCTATCTTTATGTCGGTCTGGTGGGATAACATCTCACCATCAACACTGAGGCAATACCCGACAAACCTCCCGCCTTTAAACATTCTGGATAGCTTAACCTGCTTCTTTTTCATCGTGTTCTCTCCGTTGCGGTCTTCCGGTAGTGACATGGCCAGCACAGGCTTTGCAGATTGCTTTCCGCATCGGTTCCCCCATGTGCTTTGGGAGTGATGTGGTCGACTGTCTTCGCCTCGGTTACCCGTCCTTCACGCAGGCACTGCTGGCACAGATGCTTATCCCGGCTCAGAACCACCAGCCGCAGCCTGTCCCATTTGGTGCCGTAGCCACGTTCGTGTCGGCTCTTGCCCTGCTGATGGTTCTCCCACCCTGTATTGCGGTGTTCTTCGCAGTATCCGCTGCGGTCTGTGGTTGTCTTTGCGCAGCCTCGCTTGCGACAGGCGCGTGGTATACGTGGTGGCATAGATTTCCCCAATAAAAAACCCGCCGGAGCGGGTAATGTATTTGTTACGGTCTTTGCCAGGTAGCTCTGTGTTTTTTGCATTCCCGCATTACGGTGCTGATACTTCTCCCCGGCGGAGATTCCATTGCTACAGTCTGCTGGAATGATCCTCTCTTTGGCGGATCAAGGTACTCAAATGTTAGCTCTCCGACTTTAGCCCACAGATAACACTCTATTCCGCCAACTGCTGACTTAATTTCCGCTGATACGATCGCTATTGTTACATTGCCACCGTGCTCCCCCATGATTTCATATTTCAAAAAATCATTGTCGCCATTGTCTATGTATATAGTTTTAAGCACATTATGCAGAATCATACAATTCCTCACCGTTGTGGCATGTACCCCGATACTACATGATGGCGGCAGACTTGCATAAACCTCTATCAACGCCACTCGTAAGCGACGTATGCGGAGTTTTATAAAATACAGGCAATAAATAGACCGCAGGGCGGTCTATTGAAGTGTTGCTGTATAATTATGTGGTTAGTCAGCAGGATAAATAATTTGCATATGCATCCCTGATTTGCCGAAAACCTGAATACAGCGAGCCTCGAAATCCTTATAATCAAGTGTTGTTGATTAGTACACGAAGCAGCCTGTATATTGAACATCGTAGTTAGAGTAAATATTCTTCTTCAATTGCCTTACCGCCCTGTTTTACAGGGCTTTTTTTTGATTTTTTAATCGCATTGAAATTACGGAAGTTCTGAGGGTATACTCAGTACGAAAATAACAATAACTACTTCTCTAATATTCCATATGCGCCCCTTTATTCTGGGGCTTTTTTTTGCCTCTCCGCTTCAATCTCCCGTATTGCCCGTTTATCGTGATTGCAGTTGGCAATGTATTTCATAGCATCAGCCAGCAGCTCTACGGCACCACCGAACGTCAGATCATCCGGTATCTCTACCTGCTCACAATCAGCGGTCAGTTGCGGCGGAAGCGGCACCACTGGCGCGGGTATTAATTCCGGCCGCGTATCTGCGCAACTCACTGACAGCATCAGCGGGAACAGGAGCAGCAGCGCATTCACTGTCTTTGAAAACAGTTTTGATAACAGTCTTAACTTTGACATGCTCTGTGTCCTCGGCCCGTTTGGCTTTGATGTTGTCGAGTGCTACGCGGTGTCTGATGGCAACAGCTGAAAGCGTAATGGTGTTTATCGTCTGCTGTGCTGACAACTGTCCGGACAACGTTGTGTTATTCACCTTCAGTTGCTGGTTATCCCGGTAAATGTCATATACCCACCAGACAGCAGCAATAAACAGCGCGGCAATTACCGTTTCTTTCCGGTTCATGGAGCTTCACACTCATAATGGATCACACCGTCCAGCGGGTTACCCGGCAGTGGCTTACAGTGAGTATCGAGTGAATACAGATAACAGCCCGCCAGCAGGCAGGCCGTCAGAAGAATGATAGCGATGATGATCAGCATTATGGGGTTCCGTGACATATCGCTTTCTCCGTCTCGCGCCGGTTAATCAGACCCTGCCACCGCTTACCACCGGAAAATGTCCAGCGCTTCATTTCGTCACACGCACCGGCGATATCACCGGCATTGAGCTTCCGCAGCATCGTCGAACGCGAGAACGCGCCGGGGCCGACATTGTAAACAAATGAATAGATGGCAGCCCGGGTATTGTCATCAATCGGCACTTTGATCATAGGATCAACCGCGCGCCGGACTTTCGTCAGGTCGTCGTGCAACAAGGCCTTGCATTCAGCGTCCGTGTACAGCTTGCCGGGCTGAATATCACTGCCGGTATGGCCATAACATACGGTGAGCACTCCGGCCACATCACGATAAGGCGTATACTCAACACCTTCATATACGGGGATCAGCACCAGCGCACCGGCAATTGCCCCGACAGTACAAGCAGCCATTACCTTTTTAACCAATCGCTTATTCATGATGTTCTCCGGCTTTCAGCTGGAATTCTTTCCGTTTGTAATACCAGTTCACCAGGAACGTCCCGACAGTACAGATGATCCCGGCAACAATAGCCCACTGGTCCAGAGATAAAACGCCAAAAGCAGAGGTTATAAGTCCCCAGGCGTATGCTGTAGGGCTGGAATATTTGTCAGACATGCGCATATCCACCCCCTGCGGAGTGTTCCGTATGTTGAGTGATAGGGAAATCCCGCAACCGGGTTATATGTTTTAAACAGGTTAAAGTGAGGCGGCTGCGGCATTATTCGGAATCCCACCAGAGGCGGGAAAGCAATAAGAAGAGCACTGTGACCGAATACGGATTAGGTAATGAGCCTGTCGTATTCCTATGCTCTTATTATTGCCATGAATAAAAAACCGCGTACAGCTCTTATGTTAAGTGATAATAAGGTAATTGATGCTGTGGCAATATAAACGAAAAAGGCCGCAAAAGGCGACCTTTGGAATTTAAATAAATATTATACAACCTTTCTTAATCTAAATGACGCACTACAATTGTAAACAATACATCTTAGTTATGTTGTTGGTATATACTTATTCTTTCCTCGGTTGCTGTTTGCGGTTTTTTTGTACACAATTAATGCTCTATCCGGTGATTCAACAGAATTGAATATGTGAGCTATCATTATGGTTTTTTATCATCCTGACTCAGGCATAGCGAACATAAAACAACAGGCCCTTTTGCTATAACAACAGCCTGTTGAATAGCTGCATGCTCTCCCCAGAAATATCCGACATACGCTGTACTTTTAGCCTGCTGTAACTTTTGACATGTAATTTTATGTAAAACAAAACTACTATCACTCTCAGTCAACGTTAAATAATAATCCATATACCCCGCCTGTTATTCTTTATACTTATAAAAACAGGAATAACATATTAACAGGGATTTTAAAAATTAAAAAATCTACTGATTCCCTGTCATAAGAATCCAACCAGACAACTGATCCTGCCACACCATGGATCTGGTACATCTTTTTTTAAACAAAAAAACAGAATATTATGCATTACAGTCCTCTTGTTTATTCAATTCAGCAAGCGCTAATTCTCTCATCCAATCTGAAAGCAGTGGTTTAGTTTTTACCGCATCCATGAGCGCTCTCTCTTTTTTGGTCAGGCGAACAACAATTACTTCTGTTTTCATATTAGGCACAATAATTTCCCTCTGTTAAGAAATAATATTGGCACAAAACAAAAGCAGAGATGTCGACTTTACACGTATTTACATAATAAAAAGCCCCATCATAACTGATGAGGCTGAAAAGACTCTGGTGGAGCACCTAGTCTCCCCGTCTTCATCTTTTACTCTTTAAGTATAGCAGATAAAATCAATACGACCCCCAAAAAACAAGATAATCAAATTTTAATTTAAAAATATAATGGCCGTTTTATGGATGGTGATGTTTTGTATCAATTTATTCCTGACATTTACATAACACAAGTAATCTGTGGATAGTTTTACACATACTTCAAATGTGATTTATGCAAAGTAAACAACCATCAACACAATGGCTAACACCAGCAAAGCAGAAACTGATAACCATTGAAATAAACGGAACACTGTATCAAATTGAAACGGGTTAAACATAGATACTCCTCTGGAACATAGTCCCGTGAGTGCCGCTCATTTCTCTGATTCACCGGTAAAGAAGATAACCTTACGGTTGTAAAGTCAGCTCCCAGACTGAGCCAACGGCACGGTATTGACAACACTACTATACCACATCGTCTTGGCACGGATTTTTTATTTACCTGATATTACTCAGCTTCGCAGTTTACCTTTTTTCTTTTAAGAATTGGTTTTTCAGTATTAGCTACATAAAGAGCAAATACTAATATCAGAATTGTAATTGAATATACGATTAATAATGATGGTTGTTTATGTTCGACTACTACCAGCCTGATAACCGCTGTTATTGCTATATATAAAAAATAATGCAGCGGAAAATGATAGTTTGATTGAAAGTACTTGATTATTAATGCAATAAATTCAAAATATAAAAAATATATAATTATCCCATCAACTAATGAATACAGCGACACCGGGTCATTTTTTTTAAATAACAAAGCAGCAAGGATAATTGTTTCTTTTATCAAAAAAACAATCAATATAATTGCCAAAAGTAACAGTGCCGCACTGCTGATCCACTGAAGCAACCGACTTATTAACTTTGATTGGCTCAACCCTGACATGATGGCTCCTGAGGTTTCCCTCTTCAATATCACATCTATTTTTTATAGAATACAAAAATAAAGAACCGAAGGTACGGAACTTGCTAAACGTCAGCTGATATGAAGTGTGTTTATACAGTTTACCACATTCTATTTCTTTAACTGTCTTACTTACACGTGATTACAATAAATAATCAACTTCATCAACATGAGTATAAAAACCCGCAATACGAAGTTTTTGTTTATAAGCAATGTGATACAGAGATCATTCAATGACAATCTTTGTAACTTATTTGTACAGAGAATTTTCTCCCGGAGGTCTGGT
>ERZ507021.260-NODE-260-length-22465-cov-7.65797_pt1 | contig 22465 bp, 21 predicted proteins | sample MGYA00512877_ERZ507021 | MGnify/ENA metagenome assembly ERZ507021 | reverse complement strand
GGGTGCGACCTGGGCAGCGGTTGGGTTCACCGTGGGGGTCAGCAGCGTTGACCCCCGCCTGGACGATGGTGTCGAAGCTCATGTGCATCACACCCTGCTTCATCATCGCATAGTTGATTTCAGCCACCACGCCTTGTTCTGTAATACCGGTGCGCAGCGCGTCGAAGCCGACCCGGAAGCATTCATCCGCTTCACGGCCGGCGGCTTCCATGAGCGCAATTTCTGCCGGCGACTTGATCAGCTTGAGCTGTTCAATGAACCGGGAGGCATCAGCGGGGAAGACCGCGTCTGGAAATTCGCGCTGGATCGCTTCATACCGACCGAAGGGCAGCACGTCCTTCTCAATCGCCCAAGCGTGATTTGTCCGGCTGCGTTCTTTGATATGGGCGGCAATCAAGGCAAACGGATCTTCCTGGTCCAGATACCCGTAAACATCCCCAGTCCAGCCTGCTTTCTTGACTGCTTCCACGGACAGTGCTGGCGTAAACAGGAATGGTGCAGCATCTGGAAAGACGAACAATGCCAAAACCCTTTCCTCCGGTTCACTGTAAAAACCCGTGAAATAGTTGATATCCGTAGGGTCGCTGATGTAGGCGGCATCCACGTGCTGCTCAGTGATCCAGTGCTGAAGTTGCTCTAAGTGACTCATACCCGACACTTCCTTTGTTAGATTAATGCCAGTATAGCATAGGGCCTGGTGGGCCGGGTTGGGGCGGTTACAGAAAATGAGCGGTAAATGAATCGGAGAGATTTCATGAAAATTTCAATAAAACGCTTGCATTTGCCGCCAGCGTCTGGTATTGTTTTACTGTTGAATTGAAAACGAATCTTAAATGTGAGGTAAATGTGTATGGATAAACAGACTATTACAATTTATGATGTCGCACGGGAAGCTAACGTCTCCATGGCGACTGTTTCCCGGGTCGTCAATGGCAACCCCAATGTCAAGCCCGCCACGCGCCAGAAGGTTTTGAAGGTCATCGAGAGACTAGATTATCGGCCTAACGCCGTAGCTCGTGGATTAGCGAGCAAGAAGACCACCACGGTCGGCGTTGTGATCCCCGATATCACGAACATTTACTTCTCCACCTTGGCCCGCGGGATCGATGACGTGGCGACGATGTACAAGTATAACATCATTTTGGCTAACTCTGATGAGAACAGTCAGAAAGAAGTCAGCACGTTGGATAACTTGTTTGCCAAGCAGGTGGATGGTCTGATCTACATGGGCCATAACATTTCCGACGCGGTGCGGGCAGAATTCAGCCGGGCCAAGACGCCCATCGTGCTGGCCGGCTCGGTTGATCCTGACGAGCAGGTCGCTAGTGTCAATATCGATTACAAAGCGGCGGTGAAAGATGCCGTGGCACTGCTCTTGCAAAAGGGCGCGAAGAAAGTTGCGTTTATCTCCAGCGCGATGAATGAACCGATCAACGGCGAGTATCGCTTGGCTGGCTACAATGAAGCATTAGCGGAGGCCAAGATTCCCTATGATGGCAATCTGGTCTTCGAAACGGATTATAATTTCCGCGCGGGTGCCGCATTGTGGGATAAGTTGCAGGCCGTTGGCGCCGACGCCGCCTATGTCGCTGATGACGAGTTATCCGTCGGTGTGCTGGATGGTGCCTTGGATCACGGCGTGAAAGTGCCGGATGATTTCCAAATCATCACCAGCAACAACACCTTCCTGACCGAGATCACCCGGCCGCAATTGAGCTCCATTTCCCAACCACTGTACGATATCGGTGCTGTGGCCATGCGCTTGCTGACCAAGATGATGAACAAGGAAGCTGTGACGGACAAGACCGTGCTGCTGCCGTTCACCATTGCCGAACGCAACTCAACCAAGAAGTAGGGCAGTAGAAGGGAGCTTTCCCCATGTGGCTATGGTCAGTGATCATTGGGGTGATTCTCTTTGTCGTCCTCTTGATCTTTGAGTTCATTTACTTGAGCAATCACTTCAAGGCTAAACGGGCCAAGCAGGACATGGCCAAACACCGTTTTGACCATGCGTGGCTAGGCCGCAGCGGCACTGGGTACATTGGGGTCGCCGGCCAGGAATTGGTTGTTTATAAGACCCCCCAGCGCCAAACCAAGTTTGCCTTGGGCAAACTTTTTGTGTTTACCCAAAAGACGCGGGTGGATTTCAACACCACTTATGGACCGTTGACGGCTCAGCAGCAGTTGTGGGGCGTGATCCTCACGAAAGCAGACTTTGCTGACTTCACCCACTGGCTGACCGACCATGGGATCCTGGTCACCCCGCTGACGAAGCTGATGGCGGATGTCCAGGCCGTGATTCGCGAAAAGGGTACCAGTACCCGGGATTAAGGATCAGTCAAATAAGTGTTCGCCTGAATTGTCAGGTTTATTCACATGGCAGATACCAAGCAATTGGCATCTGCCATTTTTGTGTTCGAGGCCGATTTAATAACATTGTAAGCCCTTATCCCGAGAACAAATTTAGACAGCGGATTCATATATATTAGTCTTTTATTGTTAATTACTTGACAAAAACAGACTGGTAAATTTACAATGACAATGTGGTTGGTACCAGTGAACCAGTGAGGTGATAGGCGCATGGCTAAGTATGAACAACCACTGCACGAGCAGCTCGTCGATCTCTTGCGCGAGAAAATTACCCACGGATTGCAGCCTCATGATCGGCTGCCGTCGGAGCGGGAACTCAGTAAGCAGTATCAAGTCAGTCGCAACACAGTTCGGATGGCGTTGGATGAGTTGGAAATGATGGGGTATATTTACCGCCAGCACGGCCGCGGTACGTTTGTCGCTAACCGGTTGGCCAATCCCACCGACTTAACCACGACGTACAGTTTTTCGGATCAGATGCGGGCCATGGGGCGAGTGCCCCATACCGATATTGTGTATCTGAAATTAATGGAAGCACCCAAGTTTTTGGTTGAAAAAATGCATGTGCCGTTGGGTGCACCAGTGTACAAGCTGAAACGGATCCGTTGGGCAGATGACGTGGCGATGATGGTTGAACGAACATTCCTGCCAGCCGCAGTTTTTCCCCAACTGACCACTGCCCGGTTGACCAACCACTCGTTGTATCACTTGATGCAAACGGATTACAATGTGGCGATTCAGCGGGCAAACGAGGCGTTTTACGCTGGTATTATCAGCGCTAAGGATGCGCATCGATTGGGTGTGCCCAGTGGTTCGCCGGGACTCAACGTTCAGCGTACCACGTATGATACCCAGGATCGGGTGGTGGAATACACCTTAAGCGTATCCCGGGGCGATCAGTTCGTTTATCAAGTGCATCATGTGAATCCCGGGATTGCCGTTCGGCACCCGGCGACCAATGACTAACAGAATGGGGTGTTCAGTGTTGATTGGTATTATTATTACCGGCCACGGTCACTTTGCCAGCGGTATTGTCAGTACGATCAAGCTGCTCAGCGGCAGCCAACAGAAATTGACGGCCGTTGATTTTACCGAGGGCATGACCGCAGAAGAATTACAGACACACTTAACCAAAGCAGTCAAGGATTTAGGCGATGTGTCCGGGGTCGCGTTCTTTACCGACATTCCCGGCGGCACACCGTTTAATCAGGCGGTTTTGTATCACACACAGCACAAGGAAACGACCGTCATGGCTGGTACCAATGTGTCCATGGTCATGGAAGTTTTGTTCCAGCGGGAGCTGTCCGTCGGCCAATTCACCACGGTGGCCCTTCAAGCCGGCAAGGCCGGAGTTGTGGCCTATAAGAGTCGGCCGCGGCAGGCGGCAGCAGACGATGAAGACGGTATTTAGCTTTTTAAAAGAGGAGATTAATGGACTATGTTTGAGAAATCCACAGCAGAATTAACGAAGATGGGTGCCCAGATTACCACGAAGGAAATCAAGCAGCAGCCTGATTTGTGGGAAGAGGCATGGTCGAATTACGAGACAATGACGCCGGAGATCAAGGCGTATCTGGATCGGATCAAAGCCGAAAATCCAACGGGTGTGCGGGTGATTTTCACTGGCGCTGGCACTTCGGCTTACGTTGGCGACACGATCACCCCGTATTTGAACCGGACCGGTGATCGGGCCCACTTCCAATTTCAAGCAATTGCCACGACAGATTTAGTTTCTGCCCCGTATGACTACTTCGAAGCGGATACGCCTACTGTGCTGGTGAGCTTCGCCCGGTCTGGAAATTCCCCGGAGAGTGTCAAGACCGTCGAATTAGCTGAGCAGCTGGTCAAGACGCTGTATCAAATTACGATCACGTGTGCACCGGAGGGCCATTTAGCGCAACGGGCTGAGGGCGAGAAAAACAACCTGGTGCTGCTCCAGCCAGCTGGTGCTAACGATCAAGGTTTTGCCATGACCGGCAGCTTCAGCTGCATGGCTCTCACCGCCGTACTGGTCTTTGATACTCACAGCAGCGAGGCCGAAAAAGGCCAATATGTCAAGACGATCGCGGCCATGGGCCGAGAAGTCGTGGCTCGGGAGAGCGAACTGCAAAGCTATGTGGACGAAGACTTTGACCGAATCACTTACTTGGGGTCCGGCAGTCTGGGCGGTTTGACCCGGGAAGCACAGCTCAAGATTTTGGAGCTGACGGCGGGCAAGATCGCCACTGTCTTTGATACATCCATGGGCTTCCGCCATGGTCCCAAGAGTTTCGTCAACGACCGTTCGCTGGTCTTCGATTTTCTGAGCAACAACACTTATACCCGGGATTACGATATTGATGTGTTGGAGGAAATCAACGGGGACCATATCGCGAAGCGGGTCGTCGGTATTGGGACTGATCACGGCCGCCAGTTCAGCGGCGAAAACTTCTTCTTCGCCAAGGGCACCCCAAATCTGCCGGAAGCCTATCAAGCGCTGCCGGACGTCATGGCCGCGCAAACGATTGCTCTGCTGAGTTCCATTAAGGTCGGCAATACACCGGACACACCGTCTCCCACCGGTACGGTGAATCGGGTCGTCAAAGGCGTTATTCTGCATGATTATCACGCATAGCATTTAATCTAGGAGGTCTTTTCTATGGCAACACCCAATATTCTTGTAACCCGGATCGACAACCGCTTGGTTCATGGTCAAGTCGGAATGACTTGGGTCAACACCATCGGCGCCAACCTGGTCGTCGTCGCCAATGATGATGTCGCGAAGGACGACGTCCAGCAGAACCTGATGACGATGGTGGTGCCGGATACGGTGGGGATGCGTTTCTTCAGTATCGACAAGACCATCAAAGTCATTGGCCATGCGGCCCCGAGTCAAAAAATCTTACTCGTTGTTCGTACCCCCCAAGATGCGCTGCGGCTCATCAAAGGCGGGGTTCCCATTAAGAAGCTGAACATCGGCAATTTGCACTTTGCGGAAGGGAAGAAACAGCTGTCACCGACGATTTCCGTTACGGAAGACGATATTGCAACATTTAAGGAGCTGCACGATCTGGGCATTGAGCTCTCCGTGCAGGGCATTCCGAACGAGAAAGAAACGGATATGATGGATTTGCTTGCAAAGGCGTAAAACACTGGTGTGAAGTGATTACCGCCGCGGCGGAACTTGGTTTGGGGAGTCTTCTTGGAATCCCCGCTGCGGCGCTGCCATGATCACGTCGGAGCCGGATTATTTCAGTAGTGGGGCCGGCTCTGGCAGACTCTCTCAATAGAGGAGGAAGAAAAGTATGCATGACGTCACAATTTGGCAGGCGTTGTTAGTTGGTTTATGGGCGGGGATCGCCGCTATCGACCAATTCAACGGCCTGACGCATATTCACCGGCCCATCGTGACCGGTGCCGTCATCGGTATTATTTTAGGGCAGCCGACCACCGGGATCATTACCGGTGGTACCCTGGAACTGGTTTGGGCTGGCATGGTGCCTCTGGCTGGGGCGCAACCGCCTAACGTCGTTATCGGCGGGGTCATCGGGACGCTGTTCGCCATTCTGTCTGGGTTAAGTCCCACGACAGCCGTCGGCGTGGCTGTACCGTTCTCCGTCGCAGTGCAAGCGCTGATCACCTTGCTGTTCACCGGGATGGCGCCTGTGGCCCATGCCATGGATGTGGCCGGGTTGAACGGCGACACGAAGCGGTTGGATTGGATGGCCTGGATCGAACCGGCAATCCTGTTTGTTGGGTTCTTCATTATGGGCTTCCTGCCGGCATTGTTCGGTCAAAACGTGATTACGCCAGTAGTCAAGTCAATTCCGCGCTGGATTCTCGGCGGGTTCCAAGCCGCCGGCGGTATTATGCCCGCCGTTGGGTTCGGGATGCTGCTGAAGATCATGTGGAAGATCGAGTATGCACCGTTCTTTGTGGCTGGTTTCATTGCCGCGGCGTATCTGCACATGGAGATTTTACCGATCGCGCTGCTGGCTGCGGCCTTTGCGGCTTACGACTACTTCGCTAATCAGAACCGCAAGAGTTCTGGTGGCGGTGGCGGTCAGACAGTACCGGCTGGGCCTACCACTGACGATGATGAGGAGGATTACAGCAATGGCATCTGAAGAAAAAACATTTAAGGATGTAGAACAGACCCAGATTCCTGATACCTACCAAGACCCCACGGTCCGCAAGGTTATCACGGAAAAGGATCTGCACAAGATGGTATGGCGTTCTCTGATGCTCCAGTCATCCTTCAACTATGAACGGATGCAGGGCGGCGGCTGGACGTACAGCTTGATTCCTGGGTTGAAGAAGATCCATACCAACCAGAAGGACCTGGGCTACTCGTTACTGGATAACCTGCAATTCTACAACACCCACCCCTTCTTGGTGACCTTCATTCAAGGGATCATCATCGCCATGGAAGAAAACAAGGAAAACCGGTCCACCATCCGGGGCATCAAGGTCGCCTTGATGGGTCCTCTGGGCGGTATCGGGGATGCCCTGTTCTGGTTGACGCTGTTGCCGATCACCGGTGGTATTGGCGTATCACTGTCTGAGCAAGGCAACATCTTCGGCCCTATCCTGTTCTTGATTCTGTTCAACGCAGTCCACTTTTTCCTGCTGTTCTGGCTGATGGATTATGGGTACAATACTGGGACTCGGGCCATCGCCACAATGCGGGAGAAGACCCAGGAAATCTCTCGTGCAGCAACTATGATCGGATTGGCTGTTGTCGGCGGGTTAACCGCTAGCTATGTCAAGTTCGCCTTCACTGGGACGAACAATGTTGTTGCCATCGGGAAGATGAAGATGAACATCCAGACCGGGATCATCGACAAGATCATGCCGGCCTTGATGCCAGTGGCTTACGTCTTCTTCTGCTACTGGATGCTGAAGAAAGGGCGTTCACCGCTGACGCTGATTGGTATTACCTTGCTGATTGGATTAGTTGGTGCCGCCGTCGGTCTGTTCGCATGGCCGGCAGTGATCAAGTAATTAGGTATTTGCGGCGGCAGCCCCGCCGCAGTACATACATTTTCGAGGAGGAATCATTCGATGAGTTATTACATTCACGCGGCAAAGTTTTTCTTACCGTCAAACGCTGAAAACGGCGGCTATTTGGAAGTCACCGACGAGGGTAATTTTGGCCAGTATTTTCCAGAAAGCCAGAAACCGACCGGTAAGATCGTCGAAAAGGCCGGGCAATGGATCGCCCCGGGACTGGTTGACACTCACATTCATGGTCTTTTAGGCCACGATGTAATGGACAACGACTGGGCCGGCATCCAGGACATGAGTCAAGGTTTATTGAAAGCCGGGGTGACGAGCTGGCTGCCCACGACGCTGACGGGATCCTTTGACCAATTAAACGCGGTATGTGAGACCATCGGAAACCACGCTGGGGAAGAGAAGGGTGCCAAGATTCAAGGCATCTACTTTGAAGGCCCGTTCTTCACGGTGAAACATAAAGGGGCCCAGAATCCGAAGTACTTCACGGATCCGAGCTACGATAAGTACGAAAAATGGCAATCTTCCGCTAAGGGATTGCTGAAGAAGATTGCCATTGCACCGGAACGGGACGGTGCCGTGGAATTTACCCGCCGGGTCAGCCAAGATGGCACCGTGGTCGCCTTAGGTCACAGCGACGCGACCTTTGAACAGGCACAAGCCTGCGTCGAAGCCGGGGCCACCGTTTTCACCCATACCTTCAACGGTATGAGCGGGTTGAACCACCGGGCACCCGGCATGGTCGGGGCGGCGATGTTCTTGCAGCGGGTCGATGATGAACTGATCTGCGACGGCCACCACATTCGGCCGGAAGTGGCTAATATTTTGATTCGGGAAAAGGGTCCGGAACATGTCGCCCTGATCACCGACTGCATGCGCGCCGGCATGATGCCCGATGGCGACTATGTCTTAGGCGAGTTCCCCGTTTACGTCAGGGACGGCATGGCGCGCTTAAAGGACGGCGACAGTTTAGCTGGTTCCATTCTGAAGCTGAATGAAGCCATCAAGAACGTCGTTGACTGGAACTGCGTGACCCCCCAAGACGCCGTCTTGATGGGCAGCTACGTCCCGGCGAAGTCCAGCGGCATCGCCGACCAATGCGGTCAGATCCTCCCAGGCCGTGCCGCCGACTACATCGTGTTGAACGATGACATGTCGTTAGCTGAGACGTATCTGGATGGTCAGGAACGGTATAACGCCGCTGAGTAACTGGTTCGGGTAATATAAAGAGCGATTCGTACTTCGATTTTGGAAGCGCGAATCGCTCTTTGTTTGAAGCTTAGAACCGGTATTTTTTCATTTTCATTGTTGGGGTATCTAGTGCCAATGCGTAGCAAGCGGAGGTTGAGGGGGATTAGCGCCGTCACCACTAGCTACGCCTTCGGCTTCGCACTTGCTGCGCGTCGCCAGCCCCCTCAGCCGGAGCTTGCGGAGCATTGGCACGGCAGGAGAAGGGTATCTCGTTTCCGGCCCGCACAAAAAAAGAGCAGCGCCATCATTGAGATACGCTGCTCTTTCTTCACTTATTGGCCAGCATTACCCTGACCCTGGCCGCCGGTCTGCCCAGTGTTTCCACCAGTCGTCCCGCCGCCTTGGCCCGTATTGCCTTCATTTTGACCCGTATTGGTGCCACCCTGGCCCGTGTTCTCACCCTGACCGGTATTCGTACCGCCTTGACCGGTACCACCCTGACCAGTACCTTGATCCGGATTGGTCGTTGTCCCGCTGCCGGTATTGCCCTGGCCGGTCTGACCGGTTTGTCCGCTCTGACCCGTATTTTCACCCTGACCAGCATTCGTCCCGGCCTGACCAGTATTGGCGCCGGTGCCTTGGCCCGTGCTGCCCTGCCAGGCGCTGCCCGCATTACTGCTGGTTTCGCTCCCGCTTTCATCCGTGGCGTCGTAATCGCTGACGTCGCCGACTTTGTCATTGGGATCGCGGATCGTTTTACCTGTGTACTTCGTGACTGTGCCATAACCGTTCTTTGCCCCGAAGAAGTTTGCCCAGAAGAGATTGTAATTTTTAGTGGTCCCGCCGATACCGAATTCAAAGCGGGTACTGCTTGGGGTAAAGTCGTTGAATAGGCTGGTCGTACGGGTGCCAGTGACGTCAGTGGATTTACCTTTATAGGTAATCGTGCCCGCTGGCAGGCCAGTTTTCTCCAACACACTGATTGATTTAACGGTGTCTGGCCGAGAGAAGGTCTTGTTCAACTGGAAGGCCTCGGGATCAACCTTGTAAACCTCATTGGCCACCCGGGCCCAGAGTGCCTGGTTGATATTCGTGCCGGCATCCGTCAGATTGTAAGCATGTCCCCAGAAGTTGTCATAACCAATCCAAGAAGCCATGGTGATGCCCGGTGTGGAACCGACGAACCACACATCTTTATTATCATTGGACGTCCCGGTTTTCCCGTAGAGCGAATCGGTGTCGAAGTTCAACTGATAACTGAGTGATGCGGCTGTGCCTTCCGTGATCACGTTCCGCAGCATGTCACGCATAATGTAAGCCGTTGCCGCGGAGAAGGGCTGCGTTTTTTCACTCTTATGCTGATAAATGACTTCGCCAGAAGGGGCTACGATTTTATCAATCACATAAGAATCAGTGTATTGGCCTTGGTTAGCAAAAGTCGAAAACGCACTGGCTTCTTGTTGAACACTGATCCCGTTATCGGTTCCGCCTAGGGCAATGCCGAGCCGGGAAAGTTCCGTGCTGCTCAGGGAAATGCCCATCTTGTCCATGTATGTCTTCGGATTGGTCTTCGTCCGCAGTTCCTTATACAGATTCACCGCCGGAATGTTGTAGGACTTGGCCAAAGCTTCCTTGGCGCTGATGAACCGGTTCTGGATCGTGGAACCATAGTCGGAAGGGGAATAGCCGTTATAATTGACCTCGAAGTCCGCAATTTGCGACTCGGTACCGATCAGCTTTTGATCCACTGCCGGTCCGTAGACCAGATAGGGCTTGATCGACGACCCCGGCGACCGGTATGTGTAAAACGCGTGGTTGCTTTGGTTCTGATCATAATCCCGGCCGCCAATGAAGCCGAGGACAGCGCCGGTTTGGTTGTTCAGCAGGATCATCCCATTTTGGACGGGTTCAGTGACTGTTTCTTCTTTACCAGTCTCTTGGTTCAGTACGGTATAGGTATGAGTCGTGCCCAAATAATCACCGTAGGATTGAATGGCATTCTGCATTGCTCCGTAAACTGACTTGTTGATCGTGGAGTGGATCTGATAGTTCTTGGTCGTCAGCAGGGTCAAGGCCCGTTGCCGGTATTCACCGTACAGTGCCTTGTTGGCCCGAACTTTCGTCCAGTTTTGATGGTCGCTCTTCGCCAAGTATTCGGCTAAATAGTAAGTGGCCTGATCAGAAAGCAGATCATACATATAGCCGAGCTTCTCATCTGTCCGTTCTGAAGTGCCCTGGGGGAGCAGTTCTTTTTTCAAATCCTCTTTGCGGGCTGTTTGATACTGCTGCTCAGTGAGCACGCCCGCCCGATACATCCGGAAAAGAACAGTGTTTTTACGGTCAAACCCATCACTTAAGTTTTTGCGCAGCGCCCCAGTTTGCGTATAGGGTGTGTAAATTGACGGACTCTGGGGCATTCCTGCAATGTAAGCCGCTTGAGCGATACTCAAATTATTCGCATGCTTGCCAAACAAGCCCATGGCTGCTTCTTCAACGCCGGCAATATTTTCGCCTTTGTTATTACGCCCAAAGGTGGCCGCGTTCAAATAAGCTTGTAAAATTTGATCCTTACTGAAGAATTTGTCGATTCGGGTGGCCAGTAATATCTCGCTGGCCTTCCGCTTGAAGGTCGTTTCTGAGGAAAGCAGCTGCATTTTGACCAGCTGCTGGGTCAGAGTCGACCCCCCGGTTTGACCGCCGATGCCGGTGATATCACCGGCAGCTGCCCGAATCAAAGCCTTCGGGACCACACCGGAATGGACATAAAAGTTCTCGTCTTCGGTCGCCACGATGGCCTTTTTCAGCCAGGGGGAAATCTCGCTGGACTTAACCGGCGTTCGGCGCAGGTCTGTATTGAAGTTCATCATCTTCACGTTGTTCGCGTAGTAGAGCAGTGAAGATTGTTCAGTCGTATTGATTTGCTTGGCCAACGCTGTCTGGGTCGGCACTTTGACGGTCTGCACGAGCGCGCCAAAGTAACCCAGGCCAATGCCCAAAGCCAGACCCGCTGCTACCACGAGCACTGCGATTGCCCGGAGCAGAACCAGGCGCAGCGTAGCCATGACCACATTAAACCAGAAAGAAATGGTCTTCCAGGCCATCGCCCAGCGTGCTGACGTATGGGTGCGCAACCACGCGGCAAAGGGGGTATCGCGGCCGTCCACGACGGTCTCCTCAGCTGCCTGCCGGGTTTGCTGCCAAGTGTTAAACCGGCGACTCATACCGGAGCGTAGTTGGTCCCACCACTGTCGAATTCGATTCAAAAAATTGCACCACCTTAAAAAGTTACACGACAGCATTATACCGTAACCGTTTGGACAAGAAAAACACAACCACGTTACAAACGCGTTAAGACGCGCTTCGACTGCACGTGGTTGTGTCCAAAAATAACTATTGGGCTAGGCGATAAATGGCATCTGCATAAATGGCCGTCGCCAACCATAATTCAGCTAAGGGCATGTACTCATTCGCCTGATGCATGACGCTCTCGGTATCGGGGAGCTCCGCCCCGAAAGCCACGCCCCGGGGAATGATGCGGCCATAAGTGCCGCCGCCGATAATTTGTTCATGTCCCGGCTGACCGGTATGGTCGGTATAGACCTGTAACAATGTCTGGACCAGCGGGTCGTCGCCGCTGACATAATGGGGTACTTCTGGATCGCCGACAATCGTGCTGGTGACGACATCAGCCCCAATCGTATCGACAATCTGCTGATTCATCCGCTTGTCCGTGGTGCCCTGGGGATAGCGTACATTAACGGTGACCATTGCTTCCTGTTTGGCCGCGTCGAATAAAAACAAATCGGCACTGGCACTCAGGTCGCCCATCAATGTGTCATGGTGCGCGATGCCCAGCTTGGTCCCATCGAAATCGTTGGCCAGGTAATCGGCAATGACTTTGACATAAGCGGCCCCCCGGCCGGCCAAGGGTTGGCTGTTTAAGAATTGGGCCAAGTAGACCGCCGCATTGATGCCTTGATCGGGAGTCGAGGCGTGGGCGACTTTACCGGTTACGGTCAGCGTAAGCTGGTTATCGCCGGTGCCAGTAATGGTCCCGTCGACCGGGTGTGAGGCAAGGAAAGAATCGAAATGCTGCTGCAATTCACCTGGATTGGCGCCGCTGACGACAGCTTGGGCGCGGCCAGGAACCATATTCGTGCGCAGACCGGCTTGGAAGGATGCCAGCGTATAGTCGCCGTGTTGGGGCGTCTTAGGCGGCAGCACAGTAATAGTGAAGTCTGCGATCCCTTTTTCACCATTAATGATGGGGAATTCAGCGTCGGGAGAGAAACCGAAGTCTGGTGCCGGTTCAGTTTCCATATACCGGTGAATACCGACCCATTCGCTTTCTTCGTCGGTACCAAAGATGTAGTGAATCTGTTTGTGCACCGGCAGGCCGAGTTCTTTGACGATTTTCAAACCGTAATACGCTGCAATGGCCGGTCCTTTATCGTCCGCGGTGCCTCGGGCGTAGATGCGGCCGTCTTTGATCACGGGTTGATACGGATCAGTAGCCCAGTCATCCCCAGCGGGGACGACGTCCAGATGGCCAAAGATGCCGAGAATCTCATTGCCGCTGCCGTAAGCGATGCGGCCGGCGACGTTATCCACATTTTTTGTCGTGAAACCGTCCCGTCGGCCAATCGTCAGCATCGCATCTAATGCTTTGGCCGGACCTGGACCCAGCGGCTTATCCGGTGTTTTATGGGCGGTGTCCCGCTCCGATTTAATCTTCAATAAAGTTTGCAAGTCGGCCAGAATAGCGTCTTGGCGCTTCGTAACCTCTGCTTGCCAATCAATTTTTGACATAGACTGCACTCCTCACATAATTGAATACAAATTAGTTTTTTTCAGACGCATGGGCCAGGATCTGGGAGAAAATCGTGATGACATGGTCATCGGCCAAAGAATAATACACTTCTTTGCCCTCTTTTCGGCTTTTAACCAGCTTAGCCTGTTTAAGTAAGCGTAATTGATGAGAAACAGAGGACTGGGACATCTCCAAAATATCCGCGATGTCGTAAACCCGCAATTCAGATTCATAGAGGGCAAAAAGGATCTTGGCCCGGGTCCCATCGGAGAACATTTTGAGCATCCCTGTCATGGCCGCAATCGTGTCCTCCGCCGGGAGCTTATCCTTGACTTCAGCGACAAGCCCAATGTGATCAATTTGACTTGGATCTTCCATAGACATCACAGTCACTCCTTTTTCGCCGTATTCCTGGCGGCGAGGTAAGTTAAATATTGGGGATTCCACGCGGCTAAGCGGCTCGCGGAGCTGGCGGGTTTAGCCGGCTTGATCATCTGACTGCCGGGGACCAGCGCGTTCAGATCCAGCAGGGCAATGCGATCTTTTGCCGGTTCCTGGAAAAACGTATCCAGCGGTCCGGCCAGTTGAGTGGGGGCGGCCGCCGGCAGATGCAGCAGCAGTTTTGCTGTATTCACCCAACCAGCCGCTGTTTTCACCCATGTGCTGCTGTTGACGACTTTAATGGCTTGGATTCGGTATTGCTTGTGCGGCTGCAAAGTACCGGTTACTGCCTGCGGATGGGTGGGCGACGTGTATGCGGAACTTGCGGCGACTGTGGCACGCAATTGGACCCGGGCACCAACATAGGGGACCAGGGTCGGACAGAGCGTCTCAGGATTCACGTAATCGGCATCAACGAATGTATTCGCGCCGATTTGGTAATAGGCGCGGCCTTCCATGGCCACGTATTGGCTGGCGTGGTAAGCCACACCAGGCTTCGCCAGTGTTTGATTTTGCACCCGCAGGTAGGGATTCTCATAGGTTGTGAGCGGTTTGTCGCTGACCACTGCCACGTCTTGATCCGTGTTGCGCACACTGGACTTGCCCTTGAGGACCTGATACTCATGGCCGACTTCCGGGTAGTTGGTGACGACGCCATCAATGGGCAGGTTGACGACGGAATTCCATTGCTGCTGTTTCTCTGTCATTTCATCCCAGACAAAGACTTTCTGGCCGATGTAGTGGAGCTGTTTGACCAGATCTGGGGTAGTGATCTCAGACGAAATATTGACGCCTGTGGTTACGGTAAACCGTTCAAAATTTAACCGGCCCAATGATCCGGCAATGAAAATCCGGGGAATGCTGGGCATCAGCTTTTTCATTTCTTCTAGGCTTTCGAATGAAAAGCTGTGGACCATCACCCGATTTTCCATGTGGTATTGCTTGATCAAGGCGACCAGCAGCGCCTCCATGTTTTTGGGATTGCCTTTAGCCGTCTTTTTGGTTTCTACCAGAAACTTGGCGTTAGGGTTGTTTTGGTAATGGGCAAACACTTCCCCTAAACTATGAATTGGTTCACCATTGGCTTGATGCAGTTTTTGCAAAGCGGCGAATGGCTGCTGCGAGACAATGGCGTGGGTATTGGTGACCCGGTAAAGATCCCGGTCATGACTGACGACCAGCACGTTGTCTTGACTGACATGGACATCCAATTCGACGTAATTGGCGCCGTGATTGAAGGCTGAGTCAAAACTTTGGAAGGTTTCTTCCGGGGCATTCAAGGGATCGCCTCGGTGGCCGACCACTAAAAAACCAGCGCTGATCAGGTAAATCCCCAATAACAGCGCCGCGATGGACATTTTTTTGACCATCCCGCTGTCTCCTTTCTTCGCGAATTGCTGTCATTTAGTGTATCATAAATTGACGAATAGGGCGGAACAGCGCGCCTAGAATGGAGTTGAAGGCATTGAATTACGATACATGGGTGTTCGCGGAAAGATTTGTCAACACCTGGCTGCCGGCGGGTCTGGTGGGCGGTCTGCTGCTGTTTACCGGCGGCCTGCTGGCGTATTTCCACAAGGGGCGGGCCCGCCCGTGGGGCATCGGTGCCGCCATTTTGGGTCTGCTTACCGTGGGGGTATCCTTTATTTTTCTCTACCAGCCGTCAACCCAGGCTTATATGAAAGATTTTGGCCACGTGACGCCCCGCGCCCGAGTGGAGGATCCGACATTTTTTGGCTATCAGGCCACCAGCGGCGCATTGACCGGCATTTATGCGATGGTCCGCAACGACGATGATATGCGCCAACTGCCCATGTACAGCCGGCATGCGGTGACCCAGAAGGTGCGCTATGCAGGGGATGCCGATGGCAGTTATTATTTCTATATCGGCGACATTTATTCACCCATCAACTATATTGGCCCGGTAGAAAAACGTAATGTGGCGGCGCCGTATTTGCGGGGGTATCGGTATACGCTGAAGGATGATCAGTACAAGACGATTGGCTTTATTAATCCGGTTAATGCCACGACCATGGCTTTGGTAATTCCGAATTCATTGAAACACCGCCCGCCGACGAATGACGTGCTGCAAAATGCTAAGCGGTTAGCCAAACTCGACACGGGTTGGACAACGGAGGAAAAATGATGGATGTTTTTGACCCATTGCCGGACCAGTGGCACAGCGCGGACCAGCAACTGATGTTTGCACTCACTGTGCCGGTCGAGGCTGATTTGTTTTATCCCCAATGGCGGGACCCGGCCGTGGCGCATCAATTGGGCATGACCCCGCCGGCCAATGTGAACGATGTGCGGACCATGTTGGCGTACTATATTGGCAATGCCCAGACTGGCAGTGCTGCCCGGTATACGGTGCGGCACGGGCAGACCGTGATCGGCATTTGCGGCTTCAACGATATTGACCGGGCAGATTCCCGGGTTGAAATTGGCTACGAGATCTTGCCAGCCTATCAGCATCGCGGGTGGGGCAGTGCGCTGGTGGCAGCGATGGTTGATCAAGCTTGGCAGGCCCTGGATTTGAACCGCGTCGGGGCGGGCGTGCTGCCGGCCAACACTGCTTCTTTAGCGGTTCTGCGGCATAATGGATTCACAACGGAGGGTACGCTGCGTCAGTTTACCCGCATCGGCGATACCGTGTATGATCTCGTCATGTGCAGCAAAGTGCGTGCACTGGATAAGTAGAAAGCAGGGATAATGTGCCAGATAAAGCAATGACCCGTTACCAAACCCTGGATCTGATTGAACAGATCACCCGGTTGGACGGGTCTCAGTATTTTGAAGTGAGTGATATGTTCATGAATGGCCGTGCGGAACTGGCCGCTATTCGCGGGATGATCAAAGAAGTGCGCATCGTCCAGTTGAATATCGCCCATACCAAGGCCGTGCAAGCCTATGAGAAATATATCAACGAGACGTACGAAATGCCGCCGGAAAACTTTACCAAATGGGTGGAGTGGGATAAACCGGCCGGGCCGATCCACGATGCCTACGAGGAAATTCTCAAGACCAACCACGTGGGCTGAGATTATGCGTTGTCATCCAGGGCAGTCAGTTTTTCTGCCCACTCATTTTCCGCGTGGTGCCGTTTAGTCTCCAATGCAGTGAGCTGTGCTTGCAGCTCCTGCATTTTTTTGTAGTCTTGCAAGACATCCGGGGCGGCCATGGCCTCTTGTACCTCGGTTTCCTGGTGGCTGAGATGGTCGATTTCTTTTTCCAGCTGGGCAACTTCTCGCTCCAGCCGTCGTTGTTCCCGTTGCGCCGCTTTGGTTTCTTCGAAGGATTGCTGCGTTTCGCTCTTGTCCGGGGCGGTCGGCTGATCCGTTTGTTGGGCGTTCTCCGCTGCCAAAGCATCTTCCTCCGCTTTTTTGGCCAGGTAATAGTCGTAATTACCGAGATAATGAGTCGATCCCGCGGGGGTGATGACATAAGTGTGGTTAGCCAATGCGTTAATGAAATACCGGTCATGGGAAACAAACAGAATCGTGCCGGCGAAGTCTTGCAAGGCGTTTTCCAACACTTCTTTGGATTCAATATCCAAGTGGTTGGTCGGCTCATCCAGGATCAGGAAATTGTCGTGGTCCAGCGCCAATTTGACCAAGCTGAGCCGGGCTTTTTCGCCCCCGGAAAGATCAGCGACATATTTCAATACATCGTCACCCCGGAAGAGAAAACTGCCCAGAATTGACCGCACATCTTTTTCCGGCATGGTGGGGTGGTCGTCCCAGACCTCATTCAAGACGGTCTTCTCGGCATGCAGAATCATTTGCTCCTGATCGTAGTAGCCAACCGTCACACCGGTACCGAAGAGCACCTCGCCCTTCAGAAAGGGAATTTTTCCTAGAATACTTTTGAGCAGGGTGGACTTGCCGACACCGTTGGCCCCGATAATACCCACTCGGTCGCCCTTGTCCACATTGACATTGATCGGGCCAGCCATGGGGTGGGCGGCGTCATAGCCCACTGTGGCGTCCTTGACGCGGAGGACGTCATTGCCGCTGGTCCGGTCCGGGGTAAATTGGAAATGGATCGTTTTCTCTTCACCCACAGGTTTGGGCAGCCGCACCATTTTTTCTAATTTTTTTCGCCGCGACTGGGCCATTTTGGTCGTGGAGGCTCGGACGATGTTCTTTTGAATGTAGTCTTCCAACTTGGCAATCTCTGCCTGTTGGTGCTCATAGGCTTTCCAGGCCTGTTCCGACCGGGCTTCCCGTTCGACTAAGTATTTGGAATAGTTGCCGGTGTAGGTGGTGGTTCCGTCAGCGCGTAATTCGACGATTTGGGTAGTCAGTTTATCCAGGAAATACTGATCATGAGAGACCAGAAGCAGCGCGCCGGGATAGTTGCGCAAATATCCTTCCAGCCAAGTTAAGGTATCAATATCCAGATGGTTGGTCGGCTCGTCCAGAATCAACAGCTGACGCTTTTCCAGCAATAGTTTAGCTAGCGCCAACCGGGATTTTTCGCCCCCCGAAAGAGTGGCGATGGGCTTGTCCCAAACGTCGCTGCCGAATTTGAAGCCGGTCAAGACCGAGCGGATTTCAGCTTCGTAACCGTAGCCATTCTTCTCAGTAAACGTGTGGCTCAACTGATCGTAAGCGGACAACAAGTCATGGTTGGTCGGATCAGCACCCATTTGATGTTCTAATGAATGGATTTGCGCCGCCATTTTTTGCAGGTCGCTGAACACCGTCAGCATTTCGGCATAAATCGTTCGGTTCGTATCGAGGCCGGAATCCTGCGCCAGATACCCCCAAGTCAAGTCATTGGCGAAGCTGATCTGCCCGCCATCAGCGGCTTCGTCGCCGATGATTGTCTTGATTAAAGTGGACTTGCCGACACCATTGGGCCCGACTAAGCCGATTCGGTTGTGATCTTGAACGATCAAGTTGGCGTTGGTAAACACCGGTACGGCGTTAAATTCTTTAGTAATATGCTGCGCTTGTAAAAGGATCACGGGTTAAAAACACCTTTCTAAGTAACGTTCATTTTTAATTTGCGAGAACGGTTTATTTTCACTAACCATTCTACTGGATAACGATGGGCACAACAATGGACACTTTGTCTTGTGATTTGTTTGCTTTTTGTGCAAATTACAAGTATCATTAGCGTACGAAATGAAGGTTAGTCGTGGGAATTGCACTTTTCCCACCAAAACACGAACATTCATTATCCAATGACGATGTTTTTCGCCATTAGAACCGAGCGGCAGCATCTGTGAACAGGTGCGCACTCAATTATTAAGGAGGGCCTTTTATGGCAGATTTCAAAATTCCTAAGGCAACTGCCAAACGTCTACCGTTATACTATCGCTATCTCAACTTTTTACATAACGCCGGCAAAGAGAAAGTGAGTTCCACTGAATTGTCCGAAGCGGTGAAAGTTGACTCAGCGACCATTCGCCGAGATTTTTCCTATTTTGGCGCATTGGGCAAACGGGGCTACGGCTATGACGTCGATTCGTTGCTGGCATTCTTTGCTAAGACATTGAATCAGGATCATCTGACCAATGTCGCTTTGATTGGTGTGGGCAATTTAGGCCACGCTTTACTTAATTATAACTTCCGGCAGACTAATTCCGTGCGTATCTCCGCCGCTTTCGATGTCAATCCGGATATCACCGGTACGATTCAAAGCGGGGTACCGATTTATCCTATGGATGAACTTGAGACCCAGTTGAAAGATCAGCAGATCGACATCGTGATCTTGACCGTACCTACCCAGGCCGCCCAAGATATTACCGACCGCCTGACCAAAGCCGGTGTCCACGGCATCCTCAACTTCACCCCATTGCGGATTTCCGTACCTGACACCGTCCGCGTTCAAAACGTCGATTTGGTTAATGAATTACAAACCCTGATTTACTTCATTGACCACTATTCCAACCGGCCGAAAGAAGAAGCGAAGCAGTAATATTAAACGAGATTTTTAGCGTATAGAGATCGGGATCACACTGTCAGGCTTTGGTGTACTTAGGGCCAACGCGCAGCTTGCGGAGCATTGGCCTGGCAGCAGCACACTGAGGAATCAGCCGAGTCCCGGTCTTTTTTTTACCCATAAATTAGCACTCCACCCCTCAGTCTGCAAATTTTTACAGAAAAGTGGTTGCATTCCCCCTGGGAAATGATATTATAGAACATGTGATTAGCACTTGATGCAAGTGAGTGCTAAACCTGCACTAACAAGTGACAACAACTGTTTTTAGGAGGGATTCTTCGTGTTAAAACCATTAGGTGATCGGGTCATCGTTAAGGTCCAAGAAGAAGAAGAGCAAACCGTTGGCGGCATCGTGCTGGCCAGCAATGCTAAGGAAAAGCCGCAAACCGGTGAAATCGTCGCCGTCGGCGAAGGCGCCCTGAATGATAAGGGCGACCGCATCAAGCCTAGCGTCGCCAAGGGTGATAAGGTCCTGTTCGACAAGTACGCAGGATCCGAAGTACGTTACGACGATCAAAAGTATTTGGTTTTGCATGAAAAAGACATCATGGCGATCGTGGAATAACCTTCTGCATTGTTGTGATCAACGAACGTAAAAACACAATTCTATTTATGAGGTGAAAGTTCGAATGGCAAAAGAAATCAAGTTCTCTGAAGATGCACGCGCCGCAATGCTACGGGGTGTCGACAAATTAGCTGACACCGTCAAGACGACTCTTGGACCCAAGGGCCGCAATGTTGTTCTCGAAAAATCCTATGGTTCACCGGAAATCACTAATGATGGGGTGACCATCGCCAAGGATATTGAACTCCCAGACCATTATGAAAACATGGGGGCTAAGCTGGTTTCGGAAGTTGCTTCCAAGACTAACGATATCGCTGGTGACGGCACCACGACGGCCACGGTTTTGGCACAAGCCATTGTCCGTGAAGGGATGAAGAACGTGACCGCCGGTGCTAACCCGGTTGGTATCCGCACAGGGATCGAACAGGCGACGAAGGCTGCTGTTGATGCGTTGCATAAGAATTCCCACAAGGTCGAGACCAAAGAACAAATCGCATCTGTTGGGGCCGTTTCTTCCTCCAGTGAAGAAATTGGCAAGCTGATCGCTGACGCCATGGATAAAGTGGGTCACGATGGCACGATCACGATCGAAGAGTCCAAGGGTATTGAAACGGACTTAAAGGTCGTTGAAGGGATGCAGTTTGATCGCGGCTATCTGTCCCAATACATGGTAACCGATAACGACAAGATGGAAGCTGACTTGGATAATCCATATATTTTGATTACCGACAAGAAGATTTCCAACATTCAAGACATTCTGCCGTTATTGCAACAAATCGTTCAACAGGGCAAGGCGTTGCTGATCATTGCCGACGATGTTGAAGGTGAAGCATTACCGACCTTGGTATTGAACAAGATTCGGGGCACGTTCAATGTTGTTGCCGTTAAGGCTCCTGGCTTTGGCGATCGGCGCAAGGAACAATTACAAGATATTGCCGTATTGACTGGCGGCACTGTCATTTCTTCTGATCTGGGTCTGGAACTCAAGGACACGACCATTGACCAATTGGGTCAAGCAGGCAAGGTGACAGTTACCAAGGATGACACGACTATCGTTGAAGGTGCTGGCGACAAGGATGCAATCGAAGAACGGGTCGGCCAAATCAAGAAGCAAATTGACGATACGACATCTGACTTCGACCGCGAGAAGCTGCAAGAACGTCTGGCTAAGCTGGCTGGCGGGGTAGCTGTGATCAACGTTGGTGCTGCGACTGAAACTGAATTGAAGGAACGCAAGTACCGGATCGAAGATGCCTTGAACGCCACTCGCGCAGCCGTTGAAGAAGGCTACGTCGCTGGTGGCGGTACGGCACTGGTCAACGTTATTCCGGCCGTTGCTGCGCTGAAGGAAAAGGGCGACGTCCAAACCGGGATCAACATCGTTCTGCGCGCTCTGGAGGAACCGGTTCGCCAGATTGCCAAGAACGCCGGCAAGGAAGGCTCCGTCATTGTGGAACGCCTGAAGGGCGAGAAGCCTGAGTTCGGTTACAACGCACGTGACGACAAGTGGGAAAACATGGTCGAGGCCGGCATCATTGACCCGACTAAGGTCACTCGCTCTGCGTTGCAAAACGCCGCTTCTGTTGCCGCTTTGCTGTTGACGACTGAAGCTGTGGTCAGCGACATTCCGGAACCGAAGAGTGATAACCCGGCTGCTGGTGCCGGTGCTGGCGCACCTGGTATGGGCGGTATGATGTAATTAACCGCTTAGCGGATTAATACTTCAAACAACGGAGCAGAAAGCTGATTTGGTCAGTTTTCTGCTCCGTTTGCATTCAGCAATGGCTCGTTTTCAGAAACTATACCGTTCGGCGCAAATTCGACAACTTAAATTTGCAAATGTTGCCCGCTCGGCAAAAATAACCCATGCTATTCTGTCAATGTAGGGCTGGCGAGACTAGGGATTTGCAACACGGGATATCTTTGCAGAGTTAACCATAGGACGCACCAAGGCACCATCAACATAGATCCAGCCCACGTGATGAACGGACGGACCAGGCAGCGGATTTTCACGGCCTGGTCCGTTTTGGTGTTTCTTTCGTAAACGGACAACTCTAGCGGCAACTGCCTCCGCTAAACGGGCTCCGGCCGACAGCGGCTAGGGCATAAGGACCAGGATGCATAAAACCTAAGTGCGGGTT